>SAMEA104315433__coassemble_927_pt1 | contig 12346 bp, 11 predicted proteins | sample SAMEA104315433__metabat2_low_PE_023 | metagenome-assembled genome bin SAMEA104315433 (sample SAMEA104315433) | gut metagenome | biome: Monkey gut; feature: monkey-associated habitat; material: faeces | place: China | collected 2013
GGATAAGATAGATTGAAAAGGCAAAAAGCACGAAACACAGCGGATACACGAGCGCAGAGCAGATTTTGGTGATAACTTCCTCTTTGGCAAGCATTACTAGCATTAGTGCCAAAACTAGCACAAACGCCAAAATCGCCCTTACAAGCGGATATAACTGCATCGTGCTTTCATCATACAACGCGCTTAAGCCCAGCTGATTGATAAAAAAGTTGCCAAAAGTGTTTGTAATGCCCACGCCATAAGCCAAGCAGATAGGATAAATCGCAAAAAAGTAAAGAATCATTATAGCAAAACTCGCCTTGCGTCCCCAATACTGCGCGGCTGCGTGGGCTATGTCATTATCCACGCTTTGCGAACCAGCCACGAATCGCGATAGCGCACGATGAGAGAGCCACACCATAGGAAAGATTAGCACACACATTACCACGACAGCCCAAAATCCGCCCGTCCCAGCACGAATCGGCAAAAATAAGATTCCCGCGCCCACAGCAGTGCCAAAGAGCGAGAGAACCCAGCGCAAATCAAATGAATTAAAACGATTCATAACATAATCCTTTGTATTGCGTAATTTAATAAGCGCGATATTGTAGCAAAATTTGGGTAATTTTTGGGCGGGTTGATTAAAGATTTTAAAGTATAATTCGTTCGCCCCTAGTTTTGGCTAGGGGCAAATCCACTAAAAGGACATTCTATGAAAAAACATAGAAAAAATCCTAAGGCGACATTATATCTAAAATTTAGGTTTTTGAAACTTAAATTAAAGATTTTTTATCTCAATTAGGATTAGGGGGCGGAAGCCCCCAGCCTTTGGTGGAATCTCTCTTTGAATCCAAAACACTAAAAATTTTTCACTATAATTTCGCATTATTTTTTAAGGAATTACTATGCTATGTGTGTTTGACTGCGAGAGTGTGCCTGATACTGCGCTTTTAAGAGAGATTTATGGATATGGTGGGAGCGATTTAGAAGTGTGCGAGAGTGCGTTTGTGGCGCAAAAAGAAGCGAGTGGAAGCACATTTTTGCCTATTGCATTTCATAAAATCATCTCTATTTCCGCGCTTATTTGCGATGATTTCGGGCGATTTGTAAAGGTGGGAAATTTTGGCGATTTGAGTAAAGATTCACCCAAAGATTCGAGCGATTCAAGTGCAAATCAAGGCGAATCGAACGCAGATTCGGGCGAATCGCATAAAGATTCAAACGCCGATTCGCCCAAAGATGAGGTTGATATTTTAAGCGAATTTTTGCGCTATCTAAACAAAAATAATCCCAAATTAGTGAGCTTTAATGGGCGCAATTTTGACTTACCAGCAATTATGATTCGCGCCCTAAAATACAACCTAAACGCCGAATCTTACTTTGAGTGCGACAACGCAAAGCATAATAAAAACAAATGGGAAAATTACCGCGCAAGATATAGCGAGAATTTTCATATTGACTTGCTAGATGCGCTTAGCTCATTTGGCGCGGCGCGGGGCATAAAGCTAGATGTGGTTTGCAAAATGGCGGGAATTGTGGGGAAATTTGACACGAGCGGCGATGATGTGTATAAACTCTACTATGCGGGGGAATTTCGCAAGATTGATGAATACTGCCAAAGCGATGTGCTAAATACATATTGGCTCTACCTAAAATACCAGCTACTGCAGGGCAAAATCGCGCTTTTTGAATATGCGGACTTGCTAAATATATTTTTAGAAAAAATGCCAAAGGATAGGGATTATAGCGAAGTTTTTGCGGAGGCGATAAAGAAAAGTTTGGCGGAGTTAGGCAAATAGGGCGAATCTAGTGCCGAATCTAAAGGGCGATTCGTGGCGATTCAAGTGCGAATCAAAAATGAACGATATAGATAGACTAGGTTTAATATGGATTTTTTATGAGTAGATTATTTGCCAAATCATTTGCCAAATGCGCCACTGCGCTACTTTTTATCACCACTAGCGCACTAAAAGCACAAGAGCCTACGAGCTGGTTTGTGGGCTTTGGTGGCGGATATGGGCTTACTAAAATCGATACGACTTATTCCGCTTCGGCAAGATTAGGCTGGGTGGCTGGGACTTGGAGCGACTTATACACGCTACACACCAAAAGCTGGGGATTCGCCCTTGAAGCGTTAGTGGGATATAAGCACTTTTTAAACGACTACATAGGATTTCGATATTATGCTAATGTCGGCGCACAATTCTACAAAGACGCCACTTTCTCAAGCAACAAAACCAAAATAGGCGTGATTGATTACAAGCTAAATGCGGATTTGCTTGTCAATTTCTACAATAGCCCTGCGTATAGCATAGGATTATTTGGCGGATTCGGCGTGGGAGGCGCGTATTTTGATAGCCCTGAGATTGATAGATACAACACATATTGGGGCGGTGCGACAGATTCCACGCAATATACAGAGGCGATATTTGATGGCATAGGCGATGTTTATCGCAATCATTTTAGCGCGTCTTTAAGCGCGGGTTTGCGAATCAACTTTTTGCAACATATTCGCGGTGCGGGACAAGTAGTGTGTAGCGCGGGAGGAGACGGCAGACGCACTTGCAAAAAGCCATCATCTTTGCTAGAGCATAGCTTGGAAGCGGGGGCGCATTTTTTTATGCTATCTTACGAGCCTACCACACCGCCTGAAGTCGTAGGACGCATCTGCGAACATTTGCCCGGCGATACGCTTGGTGGCAAATATCACTGCGCAAGGCAACGCTATGGCTATGAAATCAAAACGCCATATAGATTTACGCTACGCTATATCATAGCATTTTAGGGGGCTAGATGAGAAATATTAGCAAAATACTTGCAATCGCATTGCTTTTAACTGGCTCCCTTTTTGCCAAAGAGCCTGAAAATATCATAGTGGGCGCAGGAGCGGGTATGGGACAGAGCAATTTGGCGATAGAGCATTCGCAATTTGCGCGACACCCGATACTTGACACCGTTAATAGCCAACCCGTGATGACGCCTCGAATCAACACCAGCTCATCATCGTGGGCGGTAGCGTGGGAATTTTTGGTAGGATATAAGCATTTTATAAATGACATTATAGGATTGCGCTACTACGCAAATGTGGGGATTCAACACTATAAATCCACAAACGCAAATGGCAAAAAGACACAGCCCATAGGCTTAATCGACTACACGGTAAATGCGGATATGCTATTTGACTTTTATGAAAGCGAAAAAGTGGCGTTTGGCGTCTTTGGCGGTGTGGGATTCGGCGGGACTAGCTTTACAAATAGTGCCGTAAATCACTATATGGATATGTATAACACAGCGGAGGCAGTCCCAATCGGCGGGACAAATATCACAAAGCATTTTGTCAATATCAATGCAAGTGCGGGTTTGCGAATCAACTTTTTTCAAAAGACAAATATCACAGGCGGGATTCGGGTTTGCAATAGTTTTTCGCAAGGTAGGCGCAGTTGTAGCACACCTGTGAGCTATATGGGGCATAGCATAGAGGTGAGCGCGAAATTCCCATTGCTAAAATATGTGGCTACGAAATATGACATAATGTCTAGTGCGAACGCAGGGCAAACCTACGCCTCCCGCCCGGGCTATAAAATCAAAAATCCGTATAGATTTACGATTAGATACATTGTGGAGTTTTAAAATTTGATTAGATTTATGCGAATCTGCCCTACTTGATGAATTAGAGTTTGTAAAGTTAAGGGGGATTCTACTTTTGGCGAAAGCCAAAAGTAGCAAAAACTTTAATAAGGATTTTTTATTTGATTTTTTAGATTCAAGCGATTCGGCGCGGAAGTATTTTTGATGAGAAATTGGGGTTGCGTAGCCACGAGCGAGGAAATAAGACTAATTGTCTATTGACGAAGCGAGTGGCAAGTCTCCCCGATTTATCGCAAAAAGACAAACGCGCTTTTATTTTACTCCACCTCTGCGTCAATCACATCATCATCTTTTTTATTCGATTCGCCTTTATTTTCGCCGTCTTTTTTGGCATACATTGCCTCTGCGAGTTTGTGGCTGACATCATTTAGCTCTTTTAGCTTGGCGTCTATTTCCTCTTTACTCGCATTTTCGTTTTTAAGCGTTTCTTTTAGCGCGTCAATCGCCTTTTGGATATTTGCCCTATCATCATCGCTTAAGCCCTCTTTGACTTCGCTTAGGCTTTTTTCTGTTTGATACACAAGCGAATCCGCCGTATTCCGCGCCTCGATGACTTCCTTGCGTTTGGCGTCTTCTTCTTTGTGTAGCTCGGCGTCTTTTACCATTTTGTCAATCTCGCTGTCGCTTAGTCCGCTTGAGCCTGTGATTTTAATCTCTTGGGATTTGCCTGTGGCTTTGTCTTTCGCGCTAACGGTCAAAATCCCATTTGCGTCAATGTCAAATGTAACCTCGATTTGAGGCACACCGCGCGGGGCTGCTGGGATTCCCGTCAAATCAAACTTGCCAAGCGATTTATTATCCTTTGCAAGTTCGCGTTCGCCTTGCAATACATGAATCGAAACGGCGGGTTGATTGTCCTCAGCGGTAGAGAAAACCTGCGCTTTTTTGGTAGGAATCGTAATGCCTCGCTCGATAACCTTTGTCATCACGCCACCAAGCGTTTCAATCCCAAGCGACAAGGGCGTTACATCAAGCAATAGCACATCTTTGACATCGCCTTTTAGCACACCACCTTGAATCGCCGCGCCAATCGCCACGACTTCATCTGGATTCACGCTTTTATTTAGCTCTTTGCCCGTAAAATCTTTCACGCGCTCTTGCACTTTTGGGATTCGCGTGCTGCCGCCTACCATTACAACCTCGCTAATATCGCCTTTGGATAGGTTTGAATCTTTAATCACCGAATCGATTTTAGTGATTGTCTGCTCGATTAAATCATCAATTAGGCTTTCAAACTTCGCGCGGGAGAGCTTTTTGACAAGGTGCTTTGGACCACTTGCGTCCGCTGTGATAAATGGCAGATTGATTTCGCTTTCACTCGCACTACTAAGCTCTTTTTTAGCATTTTCTGCGGCGTCTTTAAGTCGTTGCAATGCCATTACATCGCCTTTTATGTCGATTCCGCTTTCATCTTTGAATTCCTTTGCAGCCCAATCAATGATGCGGTTATCAAAGTCATCGCCACCTAAGAACGCATCGCCACCTGTGGCAAGGACTTCTACGACATTATCGCCTGTTTCTAGCACCGTTACATCAAATGTCCCGCCGCCCAAGTCATAAACGACAATTTTTTCCGCTGTCTTTTTATCCAAGCCATAAGCCAAAGCCGCGCTTGTAGGCTCGTTGATGATACGCAAGACATTTAGCCCAGCAATCGTCCCAGCCTCTTTTGTCGCCTTGCGTTGCGAATCGTTGAAATACGCGGGGACGGTGATAACCGCCTCGCTAATAGATTCGCCCAAATACGCCTCTGCGTCCTCTTTTAGCTTCATCAAAATCTTTGCGCTAATCTCTTGTGGCGTGTAGATTTTGCCACTAATCTCAATCGCACACGCACCATTCCTATCGACAATCTTATAAGGCAGTCGTTTTTCCGCTTCTTTTGCCTTGTCCTCGTTTGACATAAGCCCCATAATGCGCTTGATTGAATAAATCGTTTTTTGCGGATTGGTGATGGCTTGTCGCTTTGCGGATTCGCCTACCAAAATCTCGCCCTTATCGGTAAATGCCACGATTGATGGCGTGGTATTTTTGCCCTCTTTGTTTGCGATAATTTTCGCTTCACCGCCCTCAAATACGCTCATCGCTGAATTTGTAGTCCCTAAATCTATACCTAAAACTTTGCTCATTTTTTACTCCTTAATTTTTAGTGATTGCTACCATAGATGGGCGAATTACCCTATCTTTGTATTTGTAGCCTTTTTGGATAACTTGCGCTATCTCGCCGTCCGCCTTGCCCTCGCTTTTAATCTGCATAATGGCATTATGCACATTGGGGTCAAACTCGCCCTCCGTGCTAATGCGCTCAACGCTATGCTTACTAAAAGCCTTCAAAAAATTATCAATGGTTAGCTGTATGCCCTCGCGAATCTTTGCCATCGCCTCGCTATCGTCATTTTTGGTAGATTCAAGCGCGGACTCCAAAGTATCCAAAATGGGCAGAAAATCTTTCAAAATCTGCTCATTTGCATACTCCAAAGATTGATACTTTTCGCGCTCCAAGCGTTTTTTGACATTGTCAAACTCCGCATAAGCGCGAATGTATTTTTCCTCTAAGGCTTTGATTTTGTCGGATTCGGTGGTTGATTCGCTTGAATCGCTTGATTCGTTTGAATCTCCCGAATCGTCCGCATTTGTTTCAAGCGATTCGCTTGAATCCACAGATTCGCCCAAATCAAATGCGTTAGATTCGCTTGATTCATCAAAAGATTCGCTTGATTCGCGCTCCATCGAATCATCTATATTTTCATCTCTCAAATTTACCTCCTTACAAGTGATTTATGACGCGATTTCGTTGTAAAATGACGCATAGTCGCGCTCTAATCTGCCAAAGACAAACATTTTGCCATTTTTATCATTTAGTGAAATATCTTGGATTAGCCCCAAGTAGCCGTCTTTTAGGAAATGAAAGCCATTTTTTAGCCGATAAAAGATATGACTATTCAAAATCTCCATAAACAAGCCACTATCGCTAATCTCTAAGAATTTGCAACCAAAATTTGACATAATATTTAAGCCCTTTGCGCCATTTTCCAAACTATAAAACAACACATTAGCGCACACACTCCGCGCCATAAAGCGAATCTCTTCGATATTTTGATACAGCATTTCTTGCAAAAAATTATACAAATGCGATGAGTGTGGCAAAATCGCCTCTATGCTATCGCTATTTGCTTTGCGAGTGCGATTTGTAGCGCGATTTGCGCGGTTTTCAAAAAGCAAAATGATATATTTATCGCGAAAATTGATAACTTCGCTTAAAATATCATTCTGCCACAGGCGAATCCCGCAAAAAATCTCGTATTTTTCGCTCACCTCGCTAATTTTTCGCAAGTCCGCAATATCAAGCGGAGTGCTAATGTCAATGTTTTTGCGCCAATAATTTTTCAAAGCGTTGTTTGTGGGGACGCGTCCGCTACTGATATGCGGTTGCGACAACACGCCCTCATTCACAAGCACTTTAAAATAATTTCTTATCGTGGCAGAGGAAATGCTAAAATCATCGCTATTTAGCTCTAAACGCAACGATTCCGAGCCCAAAGGCTTACCCTCGCGGATATAAATGGTTATCATCTCATTTAGTAGCTTTTCGCGCTTTTTATTCAAATCCAAAATCCTTTAATAAGAAATTGCGAAATTATAACATAAAATTTTAAAAAAATAGCAATATTTTAATTTGAGTGCTAATTTTTTGCTAAAAATTAGCAAACTTTAGCGTAATCATATCAAGTTTATTTAGCAACTTGATATAAATTAGCTTGATATAAATCGTTATAAAGTCATAATTTTAAAATAAAATTTGCGATTTTATGGTAGAATTTTGCGTTTTTTAAGGCTTTAAAGGCGATTCGCGCTTAAAATCTATTAGATTCGCTTAAGCGAATCCACATAAATTTAGGCGAATCTAAAGCGAATGTGGGCGCGATTTAAGGCGCGAAAATTCCATTTTTTAAAAGGCACATTATGATTAAAAATGTCGATAGTAAAGTCCTGCGCGACTTGCAAAATATCTCTAGGACGATGTTTAAAAAGGATTGCTTTAATATTTTTCAAGGCTCAATCTCGCACAAACTAAATGAGACGAAGTTCATTATTAACACAAAGGACGCGGTTTTTGATGATTTGCGTGAGGAAAATTTGGTGATTCTCTCGCACAAGCGCGATTACAGCTACAATGAGGCGAGTTCTCAGGCGTCCTTGCACTCATATATTTACAAGGAAATAAACGAAGCAAAATGTGTCGCTTACGCCCTGCCACCTTATACTTTGGCGTATTCACTGCAGCATTTAAAGATTATCCCCAAAGATTATTACGGTGCGAAAGTTTTAAAGGAAATCAATATTTACAATCCCAAAGAGTTTGACAGCTGGGAGGAGCGCGCAGATACGGAAGTCGGCAACTTTTTAAAGCAAAATAATACAAATTATGTAATCGTGCGCGGATATGGGATTTACGCCTACGGGCGGGACTTAATGCACCTCGCAAAGACAATCACGCTAATTGAAAATAGCGCAAAAATCCTAACGCTTTATAATTTGGAAAATACGCTATTTAAGTATAAAATCGAGCTTACAAGCGGAGAAAACTCGCTATGGAAAGATAGTGATTTTAGCTAAAATTGTTTATAATTTGCCAAAAATTTAAAGGATAAAAAATGACACTACAAGTCCAAATCAGCGGTAAAAACAAAAGCGAGATTATGAGCGCGATACGATTACTACGCGGTGTGCGTGAGGTAAGCGAATCGTGTGAATCTAAAAAAGTGCGCGAATCCAAAGAGGAAAAACTCCCCATAGAAACCAAAGCCGACTATAAAGCGTGGAAAAAAGCACGAAAAGAGCTAGAAAGGGGGGAAACGATAAGTTTAGAGGAACTCGAAAGGAAGTATCTCTAATGTCCTATCGTGTGGAAACTAGCAAAGAGGTTGATAAATTCCTAGATAAGCATAAGGACATAGCCCCAAAGGTGTTGCAAAGCCTTAGGATAATCGCACAAAATCCCTTTGACAACGCGCTTGACATAAAAAAATTGCAAGGCGAATCGCACAAATATCGCTTACGAATCGGCAAATATCGTTTGCTGTATGAAATCATTGATGAGCAGATTTTGATTTACGCCTACAAGGCGCAATCTCGTGGCGATGTCTATAAATAAGATTCGCCAAAATATTGCTTTGCTTAGCGCGATTTTTGCGCTATGTGCGGGGTTTGCCAAAATTGCCAATGCCGATAATGTGATTTTACATTTTGGCGAATCATCTGCGAATCAAGGCGCAAAATCCTATAAATCACGCGATTTAGGCAATCCAAAAATTTTGCGCGATTTGGGCAAAGATTCGCAAGGCTTAAGCGATTCGCCAAACAATAATCCCCACGATTCGCGCCCCCAAACCTTGCAAAAAATCTCTGTCAAATCTAAAAATATCAATGTGTCAAATCCTAAAAATCCCGCAAAATCGGTGCTTTTGAGCTTTGTGGGCGATATAATTTTGGGCGATTATTTGGGCGCAGAGGGCGAGACATTTGACGCGAAATTTGCCGAAGTCAATGGCGATTTTGGCTATTTTGGCGGTGGCGTGGCGGAGATTTTGAAAAATGATGATTTAAGCGTGGGCAATTTGGAGGGCGTCCTAAGCAACGGCGATTTCGCCCCTGCCAAAGAAAAGCCATTCATTTTCAAAGGACGCGAATCTTATGCGAAAATCCTGCGCCTATCAGGGATTGACATAGTGAATTTGGCAAATAATCATTCAGCTGATTACGGGCAAAAAGGCTTAGAGCGAACGCAAAACGCGCTAAAAAGGGCAAAAGTGCAATTTTTTGGCGAGGAAAATGTGGCACTTGTGAAGCTAAAAGGCGTCCGATTCGGCTTTGCTGGAGAAAAGGGCTTTAGCCACTTTGCAAAAGAGGCGATTTCGCGCGACATAGAGCGACTGCGTAAAATGGGCGCGGAAGTGGTGATTTTCACTTTGCATTTTGGCGAGGAAAAGAGCCACACGCCAAATGCGCTCCAGCGTGAGTTAGCGCATTTTGCCATTGACAGCGGGGCGGATTTGGTGGTGGCGCACCACACGCACACACTGCAGGGCATCGAGGAATACAAGGGCAAAAAGATTATTTATAGCCTTGCGAATTTTATCTATGGTGGCTCAAAGCTCGGTGGGGATAAGGATTCGATGATTTATCAAGCGCGATTTATCTTTGGTGTGCGTGTAGGGACAAGCGATTCGTGCGAGGGTTGCGCGAATAACTTTATCCCAAACCTAAAATCTATCGATAGGCTAGGGGATAGCGCGATTATGGTGCATAATATTATCCCAATTAGCGTGAGTTCTAGCGAATCGCTAAATGACTATCGCCCGATGATTTATCCCAAATATAGCGATGGATTCACGCGCATAATGCAAAGGCTAAGCGATTATAGTGGGGCGATAAAGGATTTGGATTCGCGCAAAATAGGCGAATCGGCTGAATTTGGCGAATCTGGCGAATTGTAATATTTATGCGATTCGTGCGAATCAAAACAATTTTTACGCTAAAATGCGACTTTGTAATCTTAAAAAAGGGCGGTTAAATGAAAATACTTCGATTCTTTGCGCTAGTCGCGTTATTACTTCAAGGGATTTATGCAAATAGTTATGATAAGGCGTTGATAGAGGCGGCGGAAATGGGCGACTTAAATAAAGTCCAATCACTTGTCGCCAAAGGCGCAAATGTCAATGCTAGAGATGAATATGGATTCACCGTTTTAATGAATGCTGTGAAGATTAGTAGGAAAGCAAGACAATATTTGGAATCTAAAGGCATAAAGGCATACAAAGATATTCACTATGATATGCAGAAATATGATATGACAGATGACACAAGAGAGTATTGCATTAAGAATTTTCTCGTTCCCTATGCGGATATTTCGCATTTTGGGCATTTGGAAGTCGTAAAATATCTTATATCCAAAGGCGCAGATATACACGCCAAAGTAGATAATAAGATTAACTCTCTCCACGAGGGCGAGGCTACTTTAATGCTAGCCGCATCATCTGGGCAATTAGAAATAGTAAAATATCTCATCGCACAAGGCGCAAATGTGAATAATCAAAGCAAATATTATGCGACTGCTTTAAAGTCGGCTGCGGGAACTGGGCAGTTAGAGGTAGTAAAATATCTCATATCCAAAGGTGCAAATATCAGTATTGGTATTTTAGTATTTGCCGTAGAATCTGGCAATGTGGAATTAGTAAAATATTTCATCGCACAAGGCGTAGATGTGAATGCTTATATTGATAGTCTTTCTGGTAAAAGTGCCTTAATGTTTGCTAAGAAGTTAGAAATAATAAAAGCTCTCATCTCCGCAGGAGCTAGAGTAAATGACGCCGATAGCGGTGGCGAAACTCTTTTATTGCGAATAGCGAAATATGGAGAATCTTGTCATAGAAATATAGAGACGCTAGAATATCTCATCTCCGTAGGTGCGGATATAAATGCCAAAGGTTATAGGGTTATGAGTGCTGAACCTTGGTCGATTCATAGAGGTATGACTGCTTTAATGTATGCTGCGAAAGGTAGTTGCCGTGTAGATACGACAGATAAGCAAAAGCGTTCCATAGCCAAAAATACCAAAAATAAATATGAGACTATGGATAGGATAGAGTATTTTGTGTCAAAAGGCTTAGATGTGAATGCCAAAGATGATAAAGGCACGACTGCTTTAATGTGGCACTTAATGTTTGGCGGAGGTTGCATAGGGACTATAAAATATCTAGTAGAAAAAGGCGCGGATATAAATGTGCGCAATCACAAAGGCAACACGGCTTTAATCCTTGCCTCAAAAAATAGCGCAAGTGATGAAGTGCTAAAATATTTGATAGAAATGGGTGCGGATATAAATGCCAAAGATAACGATGGCAACACGGCTCTAAGCGTGGCAAAAAATGATAGAATAAAAGCATTTTTAAGAAGCAAGGGAGCGCGGTAGGATTTTTGGGCGAATCGGGCTTGAATGGGGCTTGAATCGGGTGGATTTGGGCTTGATTTAAGGTGAATCGCATTAGATTCGAGTAAGATTCGGCTTTGATTCGCCTTGAATCGCACTTGATTCATATAAGATTCGCACTCGATTCGTGCCAAATCTAATCGCACCAAATTTTTTATAAGGATTTTTCACAATGATAAGCAAAAAGATTTTAAGTGCCGTAGGGCGCACAAACGCCGAGTATGGCTTAATCAAAGAGGGCGATAAGGTGCTTTTGGGCTTAAGCGGTGGCAAAGATTCAATGCTACTTGCCACGCTTTTAAAGCGAATGCAATCCCACGCGCCCTTTGACTTTGAATTTAAGGCGATTACGATTGATTATGGGCGCGGTGGCGAGTATGAGTATATCATCGATTATTGCGCAAAGCACGAGATTCCCTACGAACTCTATCGCACAAAAATCTTTGAGGCTTTGGAGGAAAAGAAGCGTCCCAATAGCTCATATTGCTCTTTTTGCTCGAGAATGAGGCGCGGTGCGCTGTATAGTAAGGCGTTAGAGGGCGGATTTAATAAAATCGCTTTGGCGCACCACCTAGATGACGCGGCGGAGAGTTTTGTGATGAATTTTAGCTATAACGGCTCTCTGCGCTCTATGCCACCCATTTATCGCGCGGGGAATGGGCTGTTTGTGATTCGACCGCTGATTTTTGTGCGCGAACGCCAAATCATCGACTTTATCAAAAGCAACGA
>SAMEA104315433__coassemble_1027_pt1 | contig 11545 bp, 9 predicted proteins | sample SAMEA104315433__metabat2_low_PE_023 | metagenome-assembled genome bin SAMEA104315433 (sample SAMEA104315433) | gut metagenome | biome: Monkey gut; feature: monkey-associated habitat; material: faeces | place: China | collected 2013
GCAAAAGCAAAACGAAGCAAAAACTTTTGCAAAGATTCGCACTTCGTGCGGATTTTATTTTTGTTTGGATTGCCACGACTTGCCAAAGGCAAGTCTCGCAATGACGGGGAATTGTAATTTTACGCTTAATTCGTAGTTGATTCGCAACGCGAATCACAATCGAAGTAGTTGCAGTGGTGCTTGTGGAGTTTTTGCTAAATTTTGGGGTTGAGACTAGACTTGGTGTCTGCGAAACCCCGAAATTTAGCAAATCTACGCAATGACTACCCAAATACAAATTGCCAATCGTCAAAAAGACAACGCGCGAATATTATAATAATGCGTTATCGCTATCGCTATCGCGTCTGTAATGTCTAATGGTTTGATTTCTTTGGTAATCCCCAAAATCTTTTTTACCATAAATGCAACTTGTGTTTTGTCCGCTTTGCCGTTGCCTGTGAGCGTTTTTTTGACTTGCAGGGGCGTGTATTCTGTGAAATTGCCTAGTTCTTGGATTATCTTAAAGCTAATCGCACCGCGAAATTGCGCGAGTTTGATGACGGATTTGGGATTGTAGGCATAGAACATATCCTCAATCGCCACCGAATCGATTTTATGATTTTGCAAAATGAGATTGAATCCCTCGTTAAACTCCGCCATTTGGTGCTGTAATTTGCTCTCTTTGATTTTAATTAGCCCCGCCTCAAGCAGAGTCATTTTATTTTTTTCTCCGCTAATGATTGCATATCCGCAGTTTTTCGTCCCCGGGTCAATGCCTAAAATATTCACTTTTGCCACCTTAAAATTTTAATTCACATATTTTCACATAAAATTCACTATAATTTCACATAGTTTTTCACATACATATTTTAGCACGAATTTTAGGGAGTTAGCGCAATGATTTGGGATATTATTTTAAAAGATTTGGAAAAAAAGCTGAATTCTAGGGATTTTAACCGCTATATTAAAAATATTAGATTTAACGAGGAAAAGTCCGATTCAAACCTAAAAGTCCTAGAAGTGGATAATATTTTTATTCTAAATTGGATAAAGACAAATTATCTTAGCAAAATTTCATCGCTTTTTGAGACGCACACGGATATTAAACCAGAGATTCGGCTGATTTTAAAGACAAATAATGACGCGCCCACAAAGGAAAATCAAATCTTTCACACTAAGATTTTAATCAAAAACTCCGTGCTAAACCCAAGCTACACTTTTGAGACATTCAAAGTCAGCAAATCAAACGAATATCCTTTCAATTTGTCGCGAATCGTGGCAAAAGAGCAAGGCGTAAATTATAATCCGCTTTTTATCAGCGGAAACACGGGCGTGGGCAAAACGCACTTGCTAAATGCTATCGGCAACTATAATGTAGAGCATAAAAATGTGATTTTAATCACAAGCGAGGAATTTTTGAATGATTATATGACGCATTTAAATAATAAATCTATGGAGCGATTCCGCGAGAAATACCGCAAATGCGATTATTTGCTCATCGATGATATTCAATTCTTTAGTGGCAAACCAAAGGTGCAAGAGGAATTTTTCCACACATTTAATATTTTAAAAGACAACAAATCCCAAATCGTGCTAACTTCTGATAAACCCATAAAAGAGCTTAGCGGAATCGAGGAACGACTAAAATCCCGCTTTGAATCAGGCATAGTCTCCCACATAAATCCCCTTGAAGTGGAGCTTAAAAAGGACATTATCAAACAAAAATGCGAGTTAAATTTTATTGATTTGGACGATGAAATGATAGAGCATATCGCCATAAATACGGGCAGTAATGTGCGAATGATTGAGGGAATCCTAACTACGATTAACTCATTTGCGACTATTATGAATCAAGAGCTTACGCTTGATTTGGTAAAAAATGTCGTAGGCGACATAAAGCGCAATAATAATCCCAAAGTTACGCTTGAGGACATTATCGAAACTACCGCGAAAGTTATGAATCTAAAGCCAAGTGAGATTAAAAGCAAAAAGCGGACAAAAGATATAAGTTTGGCGCGAAAGGTTGTAATTTATTTAGGACGCAATGTCTCATCAAACTCTATGGCAGAACTCGCCAAAATCCTAGATATGAAAGACCACAGCACCATAAGCAAGGCGATTAAAAAGATTCAAGATGAAGTAAAGGACACAAACAACGCCAAAAACATAGAATTGCGACAAAAAATTGCAGAAATTGAATCAAAAGTTAAGGAAATTAAAAAATAAAAAAGCAAAATTATGCCACAATATCATCATAATTTTTCCCAAACTTTAAAAACAAAATTTTTCTTATGAGATGGGGTTAAAATAAAAATTTTCACATAATTCACATCTCTACTAAGATTACTAAAAATTTATTTTAAATTTGGGGATTTCAAAGGAGTAAAAAATGAAAATCACAATAAACAAAAGCACCATTGAATCCGTAGTCAGCAGTATTCAGCCATTCATAGAAAAGCGCGATACTAGCGAAATCACTGCTTGTGTTTTGTTGCAAGTGAAAAATGGTGAGCTTAGGCTAAGGGCGACAGATAGAGAGATAGGAATCATAGCTAAGATTGAGTGCGAGAGCGCGGAGGGCGATGATAATCTAGCCGTAAATGGCAAAAAATTCTTAGATTCACTAAAAAGCCTAAAAGATGAAAATATCACGCTAGAAAAGAAAGATTACGGCGAAAAAGGCGAGAAATTAGAGATTAAACAAGGCAAATCTGTCATAAAATTGCCTAGCTTTATTGGCGATAATTTCCCTGAATTCCCAGAAAATTATCAAAATTCTAAGCTAAATATTGACTCAAAAAACCTCATCGATTCGCTAAAAAGGCTTATCCCTGTCATTGAAATCAACAATCCACGCACAGAATACCGCAACGCGCTAATTGACATTAAAGAATATAAATTTAATTTCGTAGCCACCGATACAAAACGGCTTGAAGTCATTAGCTTTGATAGCCAAAGCGTGGATAAAATGAATTTTATGTTCCCTAAAAAGGCGATTATGGAAGTGCAAAAACTTTTCGCTGAGGATTCAAATATCTATTTCAACGATAAAAATATCATAATCGAAAATGAGAAATTCACATTTTGGACTAAGATTCCAAACGGCAACTTTATTGATTATGAAAAAGTTATCCCCAAAGATATAAAATACCGCGTCCATATTGACAAAGATAAAATCACAGAAGCACTAAAAATCATCAATTCCGTGTGGTTTTTATCTCGCCTCACATTTAAAAAAGACAGCGTTTTCTTTGAAGTCGTATATAGCGACAAGGATTTTGAAGCAACCGCGGAGATTGACTTAGACGCGGAGCTTAATAAAGAATTTATCGAAAAATTGGGCGATGATTCATTCTCAATCACGCTAAATTCTAAGCATATTTTGGACTTTGTCGCCCATATCAATACGCAAACATTTGAATTTGGCATAAATGAAAATCTGCATTCCGCTTCAACGCTAAAAAGCGATAATTTCTTGCTGACATTTATGCCTATTTTAGATTAGATTTTGGCATATAGATTCGCTTAAAAGATTCGCAACAAAAAGGATTTACAAAAAATGAATGAATATAGCTCAAAAAATATTAAGGTTTTAAAAGGTTTAGAGGCGGTTAGAAAACGCCCCGGAATGTATATCGGCGATACGAATATCAACGGGCTTCATCATATGGTTTATGAAGTCGTGGATAATTCCATTGATGAGGCGATGGCTGGATTTTGTTCTAAAATTAATATCACACTTACAAAGGAGGGTAGCGTCATTGTCGAGGATAATGGGCGAGGAATCCCCGTTGATATGCACGAGGGCGAAAATCTCCCCGCCGCAACGGTGGTGCTAACCGTGCTTCACGCTGGAGGAAAATTTGACAAAGACACTTATAAAGTCTCTGGTGGGCTTCACGGCGTGGGCGTTAGCGTGGTAAATGCGCTTAGTAAAAAGCTCATTATGACAATCCACAAAAATAATAAAATCTATCGCCAAGAGTTTGCGGAGGGAATCCCCCAAACACCGCTTGATATTATCGGCGACAGCGACAAAAACGGCACTATTATTGAATTTTTCCCTGATGATAAGATTATGGAAGTTACGACATTTGATAGTGAGATTTTATGTAATCGATTCAAAGAAATGGCGTATCTAAACAAAAATATTGAGATAAATTTTGTTGATGAAATCGCTGGGCGCGTTGAAAAATTCCACTTTGAGGGCGGATTAAAACAATTTGTCGAGGATTTAAACAACGGCGAGTTAATCTCACAAGTAATATTTTTTAGCGATAAAGACGGCGAAAAGGGCAACGAAGTAGAGATTGACATTGCTTTGGCTTATAATAACTCTTATAGTGAAAAACTGCTAAGTTTTGTGAATAATATCCGCACTATTGAGGGCGGGACGCACGAAGCTGGGTTTAGAATGGGGCTTAGCCGCGCGATTATGAATTATATCAACCTAAATAGTAAAGAAAAGGATTCAAAGATTCAAGGCGATGATGTCCGTGAAGGGCTTGTGGCTGTCGTCTCTGCTAGGGTTATGGACCCGCAATTTGAGGGGCAGACAAAAGGAAAGTTGGGCAATTCATTTGTGCGAAATATCGTGCAGAGGCTAACTTATGAGAAAATCTCTAAATTTTTCGAGGAAAATCCCAATGACGCAAAGGCGATTATTCAAAAGGCACTTTTAGCAGCAAAAGGGCGCGAGGCAGCAAAAAGGGCGAGGGAACTCACACGCAAGGAAGTAAATAGTTTTGGCACACTACCGGGCAAATTAGCCGACTGCCAAAGCAAAGACCCTACAATCTCTGAGATTTTCTTAGTGGAGGGTGATTCGGCTGGTGGTAGTGCGAAAACAGGCAGAGATAGGGCTTATCAAGCGATTTTGCCATTGCGCGGAAAAATTCTAAATGTTGAAAAAAGCAATATCAACAAAATCCTAAAAACCGATGAAATCATCAATATGATTACCGCCTTTGGCTGTGGAATCGACAATGAGTTTGATTTAGCAAAGCTCCGCTACCACAAAATCATCTTAATGACGGACGCCGATGTCGATGGTAGCCACATACAGACGCTTCTTTTGACATTTTTTTATAAATATTTGCGTCCGCTAATCGACAATGGGCATATTTATATCGCCCAGCCACCGCTATATCTTTTCAAAAAAGGCAAAAAAGCGGTTTATCTTAAAGATGAAAAGCATCTAAGCTCATTCCTTATCGAAAATGGCATTGAAAATTTCAACTTTGAAGGTATCGGCAATGTCGAGCTAATTGACATTTTGAAAAATATTTCTAATTATCGTGCGATTTTAAAGCGACTTGAAAAGCTGTATTTTTCTAGCAATATTTTGCGCTTTTTTATCGAAAATGAGGATTTGCGAAGTTTGAGTTTAGAGGATTTAAGTGCGCGTGTGGAGGCATTTTTACGCGAATCTAACTGCAATATTTTAAATAAAATGCAGACAAATTCAAATATTATGCTTTTTGTGCAGACAAAATCAGGACTAAGTGAGCTAAAAATCAGTTATGATTTGTTTGATGATAAATATTTCTTAGATGCGCAAAAAATCTATCAAAGGATTATGGAGAGGGAGCTTGGATTCCTAGAAAATAGGGATTTGATTGAGTTTTTGGAGGAAATCGAAAATAGCGCGAAAAAAGGCGCGACAATCCAACGCTACAAAGGCTTAGGCGAGATGAATCCCGAGCAACTTTGGGAAACCACGATGACAAAGGAAAATCGCACATTATTGCGCGTCCAAATCGGCGATGAGGACGAGAGTGAGGAAAAGATTCGCCTATTTATGGGAAGCGAAGTCGAACCACGCAGAAACTTTATCCAAGCCCACGCTAAGGAAGTCAAAAATTTGGATATTTAATAAATGAGTGCTTATAAAAATGTTAAAATCCACGCACAAACTACGCAAATCCCCCTAAAAGTCGCAGACATTTTTTGCGGAGCTGGTGGGCTAAGCTATGGCTTTGGCAAAAGCGATTTTTTTGACATTATCTTTGCCACCGATATTGACAAAGACGCGCTTCACTCTTATACGCTCAACCACAAAGGCGCAAAAATCTTGCAAGGCGATATAGCAGAGCTTAGCCACGATGAGCTACAAAAATACGGCAAAATCGACATTCTTTTAGGTGGTCCCCCTTGCCAAAGCTACTCTACGCTTGGCAAACGAAAAATGGACAAAAGAGCGCGTTTGTTTGAAGAATATATACGGATTTTAGGGGAGTTACAGCCAAAAGCATTTATTTTTGAAAATGTTGTGGGGCTAATCTCTATGCAAAAGAGGGAGTTGTTTAAGCACATTTGCGCTGAATTTCAAAATCTAGGCTACACGATTTATCATCAAATCCTCAATGCCGCGCATTTTGGTGTGCCTCAGATTCGTGAGCGGGTTTTTGTGGTGGGAATCTTGCGTGATTTTTGCAAAAAAGATTTTATCTTTCCAAAGCCTACGCATAAGGATTTTATCACGCTTTCAAATGCGATAAGTGATTTGCCAACTATCGCAAGTGGCGAAAATGGCAATAACAAAGGCTTTTTGCACGAGCCAAATAATGATTTTCTGCGCTTTGTGCGAAAGGCTGAAAATCTATGCGAACATTCAAGCCCCAAAAACAATCCAAATCTCATCAAAATAATGCAAACGCTTAAAGACGGGCAATGCAAAGATGATTTGCCACTGCATATCCGCCCCAAATCTGGCTACACAAATACCTATGCGAAAATGTGGTGGAACGAGCCTGCTCCAACTATAACGCGCAATTTTGCCACGCCGAGTAGTTCGCGCTGTATCCACCCGCGAGATTCGCGTGCGCTAAGCATTAGAGAGGGGGCGAGATTACAGAGTTTCCCTGATGATTTTGTGTTTGTGGGAAGTGAGAGTGCCAAAAGGCTACAAATCGGCAATGCTGTGCCTCCGCTTGTAAGCATAGCTTTGGCAAAAGCCGTGCAAGAGTATTTCAATGAGAATTATTTCAACGAGGTTTTATAATGTTTAGCGCAAATGATTTTAAAGACTATCGCAATGCTTTGGGATTTGGCTCACAAGCTAAATTTAGAGAATTTTTAAGTGCGAAAGATATTGTCGCAAATATAGATTTTAATTATATTGAGTTGCTTAATTCTAGGCTTTGTGAGATTTTTGGCAGGCTAAATAGCGTGTATTACAAACCTTGTGATATAGAAGTATTTTTGCAAGATAAACTTTTTAGCGCGTATTCTATGCTTAAAAACAATCAAATTCTTAATAAACTCAACAATCAAGGCAGACGAAAAGAGGAAGTATATTTTAGCTGGATTCGTGGATATTTGATTTTGGAGTATTTCAAAAGCGCGATAGCTGATATTTTTGAAGTATCGCCAAGCGTGATACAAAGTATAGGGGAGGACGATTTTTCCTCGCTTGATACATTTAAGCGCACACCAAAGGCTGATTTGGAGATTCAAAATTTAAATACAAAGTGGCGCATAGAAGTGCAAAGCGGATTTCAAGGAATAAATGACATAAAAGAACACAAAGTGCGCGAAGCAAGGGTGGTTTATGTGGATTCGCACATTCAAACGCTTGTCATTCATTTTGATATTTTCAACGGGCAAGTGGCGTTTGTGGATATTTCACAGATAAAAGATGATGATATTCATTGGATTACAAGGCAACAGATGGAGGGACAAAGTGTGCTTAATATCGAGCAAAATTATTTTAAATGGTTGCTTACAAATAAGCCACCTAAATTTAGTGGAATGTAGTTTATATCCTATCTATCTCTAAAATTTGTATTCCCACTTCGCCAAAAAAATCGCGCTTTATATGGTAGGTGATTCGCACGGATTGTCCCACAAAATCTTGCGTATTATTAAATAAAATCGCGCGTAGATTTGCCCCTTTAAATTGCAATTTTTGGTGCGAATCTTTGATGATTTTTGCGCTCACCACAAGCACATTTGAGCAAAATTCTATCATTTTATTTGCGTTGCCATAAGGCTCGAATCGCTCCAAAATCTCTACAATCTCCATATTTATTTCATTTAGATTTGCCTCTATCGCGCTAGATTCGGCGATTTTTTCACAAAAAATAAGCGAATCTTTAAGCGAATCCATAAATTTTTCCAAATCATCATACTTTAGACTAAGCCCCACCGCGCCACTATGTCCGCCAAAGTGGTTCAAAAATCCCGCGCTTTGTTGAATGGTGGCGATGAGATTCACACCACCTACCGCGCGTCCCGAGCCTTTTAATGCGCCGTCTTTTAGGTTAAAGCAAAACGCGCTTTTGTTAAATCGCTCGGCTAGTCGCGCCGCCACAATGCCTATCACGCCTTCATCCCACGCGCCTACGGCGTAAGCGACATTTTCGCGCACGATTGCGCACTCCATTGATTCCGCAAAAACCTCGCTTGTTACGCGCTTTCGCCGTTCGTTTGTGGCTTTTAAATTATCAAGCAAGATTCGTGCGTTTTTTAGATTTTTGGCGCGTAGAAATTTAAATGCTAATCTTGCGTTTTTTACGCGTCCTGCGGAGTTTAAAAGGGGTGCTATGTAAAATGCTAGGCTTTGTGAATCTACAAATCCCACCGCGCTATCTTTAAATCGCTCTCCAAACTCTTCTCGTAAAAGTGCGAAAACACCCTCTTTATCGGCATTTATGCGCTTTAATCCTAGCTTGTAAAGTGTGCGATTTAGCAAAGTTAGGGGCATAATGTCGCTTATGATTGCAAGTGCCAAAAACGGCGTGAAATCTAGCATATTCACGCTTTTAGCGCGTAAAATCCCGCGCTTTTCAGCTTCTATCTTAATCCCCGCGCAAAGATACCAAGCCACGACAGCCCCGCAGACTTCCTTTTGCAAAAAATGGCATTTGCGCTGACTTGGGTTTATAATCACCCGTGCCTTTGGCAAAATCTCTGCGCCATTTTCAACTAAAGGCTTGTGGTGGTCGGTGATGATAAGCGTTTTGCCGTGCGTGGCGCAATATTCGCCCACTTCAAAGGCAGTAATGCCGTTATCCACGGTTATAAAAATATCTGCATTGTAGATTCGCACTATTCGCGGGGAGATTCCATAGCCGTCTTTAAAGCGATTGGGGATTTTTATGATGAAATTTTGATAGCCAATTTGCTTGAAAAACGCCTCCATTATGCACGAACTAGCCACGCCATCGACATCATAATCGCCAATTATAGCAATGCGCTTGTTTGAGCCAATCGCATTAACGATAATTTCACTCGCCTCCGCTACACCGCTCATAGTGCTAGGGTGCGGGATATTTTTGGGTTCTAACTCATTTAGATTGCGGGATTCAAAGATGCTTAAGATTTTGGCTTTAAGGCTGTCCATTTTAGCGCGTTTTTAGCTTTTTAACTTGCTTTATAAACTCCAAAATTATGGGATTTGGATTTTGCAATTTAGAGGTAAATTCAGGGTGAAACTGCACGGCGACAAACCAAGCGTGATTTTCTAGCTCGATTGTCTCAATAAGCCCATTAGATTCGCCACTAATGATTAGCCCATTTTGCTCGAAAATCTCGCGATATTTGACATTTGCTTCATAGCGGTGGCGGTGGCGTTCTTTGATGACGCTACTGCCATAAGCGGAGTGAATCTTTGTGCCTTTTTTCAGATTGCAAGGATATTGCCCAAGTCGCATTGTCCCGCCCATAGGGGAATTATGCGTCCTAAATTGATTTTTGCCATTTTGGTCTATGAAATCTTCGATTAGATAAATGATAGGCTCTTTTGTATCCTTCTCAAACTCCGTGCTGTTGGCGGATTCAAGCCCTAATACATTTCTAGCAAATTCAATGAGTGCAAGTTGCATTCCTAGACAAATGCCTAAAAATGGGATATTGCGCATTCTTGCGAATCTTATAGCTAAAATCTTGCCATCGATTCCCCTCTCTCCAAAGCCCCCGGGGACTAAAATGCCGTCAATTTCGCGCATTTCATCATCGATATTTTTGGCATTTAGTAGCGAACTATCAATCCACTTAATGTTGATTTTCGTATCCGTGTGCGCCCCGCTGTGCGTTAGTGCCTCGATTAGCGATTTGTAAGATTCCTTTAAATCCAGGTATTTGCCGACAAATGCGATTGTAACCTCGCTTTTTGGCGCGATAATGCGTTTTACAAGGCAATCCCAATTTTGCATTTGTGGCACAAAAGGCGGGATATTAAAATACCGCGCGATAGGCGTTAAAATATTCTCACGCATTAGGTTTAGCGGGACTTGATAAATGCTTTGTGCGTCTTCTACGACAATCACGCAGTCATTATCCACATCGCACGACATTGATAACTTTTGCTTTAAATCATTTGACAACGCCTTTTCGCAACGCGCCAAAATGATTTGCGGAGAGATTCCTATACGGCGCAATTCTTGCACGGAATGCTGTGTGGGCTTTGTCTTTAGCTCACCTGCGGCTTTTATCAAAGGAATCAGCGTTACATGAATGCTAATTACGCGCTGATTTCCTAGCTCGTGCTTTAGCTGACGCATAGCCTCTAAATAGGGCATTCCCTCAATATCGCCCACCGTCCCGCCAAGCTCGACAATCAAAAACTCGCTGTTTTTTCCAGCGGACTTGATTCGCTCTTTAATCTCATCAACGATATGCGGGACGATTTGAATCGTTTTGCCCAAATAAAAGCCACTGCGCTCTTTTTCAATCACGGATAGATAAATCTGCCCTGTGGTGAAATTATGCTTCGCGCTTAGGTTAATATCCAAAAACCGCTCATAATGTCCCAAATCCAAATCCGTCTCCGCGCCGTCTTCTGTTACGAAAACTTCGCCGTGTTCTAGCGGACTCATCGTGCCGGGGTCGATATTTATGTAAGGGTCGATTTTAAGAATGGAAACCTTGTGATTTGCGTGTTTTATAAGCGTGGCAATGGAGGAAGCGGAAATGCCCTTGCCAAGAGAGCTAAGCACTCCGCCTGTAACAAAAATATATTTGGGTTGCATTTGGATTCTTGTGGATTCGTGGGCTATTTGCCTTGATTTTTTTTAAACTCTAGCACCATTGCATACGCTTCATCTTTTAAGCGCAATTTTTGCTTTTTCATCGTGTCTAACTCAAACTCATCGACATATTCGCCACCACCAGCTTCGACTTCTTTGATTCTGTCATCTAGCTCGTTGTGTTCCTCAAAAATCCTCGCGAAATGTGGATTTTGCGCCTTTAGTTGCGCGATTTCGTCTCTATATTCGTGTAGCATTAGTTCTCCTTTGGAATAAAATTTTGGAATTATACTTTGATAAAGCAAATTTATCACTTAAATGGGATTTTATTTTGCAAAAAATTTAGAGATTTGGTGGATTCGTGCTTAGATTCGCCCTTGCAATGACGAATCCACCACGCCGTCATTGCGAGAAAATCCGTAGGGTTTTCGTGGCAATCCAAAAACAAAATCAAACCCGCACGAAGTGCGAATCTATCGCCCCACCTCGTCATTACTTAAGCGTAGCGAAGTATCCAAACAAAAATAAATAAGCGCGTAGCGCGAATCTTTGTAAAAGTTTTTGCTACTTTTTGCTTTTGCAAAAAGTAGAATCCC
>SAMEA104315433__coassemble_1030_pt1 | contig 11525 bp, 8 predicted proteins | sample SAMEA104315433__metabat2_low_PE_023 | metagenome-assembled genome bin SAMEA104315433 (sample SAMEA104315433) | gut metagenome | biome: Monkey gut; feature: monkey-associated habitat; material: faeces | place: China | collected 2013
CTCTGTGATTCGCTCCCAAATCGCCTCGATATTTGCCATTTTGTGATTGGCAAAGGCGATTAAAAACTCATCGCCACCGATTCGCACGATAATATCGCCACGCCGTAAATGCCTACGAATCGTCTTTATCGTGGTGGCGATTAGCTCATCGCCAAATTTATGCCCGAGCTTGTCATTGGTGCTTTTTAGATTGTCAATGTCGATTATGCAAATGTGTAGCGTGGTGGGCAGTTTTTTGAAAAGGATAAATTTCGCCAAAAATCTGCTAAAGGCGTTTTTGGAGGCGATATGATAATTTGCTATCATAGAATCAATTATCGCAAGTCCTTTGCGCCGATTATATGCGCCTGTGAGCTGGTCGGTGTTTGCTATGAGATTATTTTTGATTCGCCCAATGATTATGATATATGAGACTACGCAAGTAAATAAAATAAACATATAGCCCAAAATCCAATAAAATCGCCTATCTTTGAAATTCGTATATTTCACAAAAGATTGAATGCTATTGATATGATACGGGCTGTCGTTTTTGTCGATGGGCTGAAATGAGAGAAAATACATTTTATTCGTCTCAATAGTGTAATCCTCGATTTTAGTCTCGGGGAAAATCGCCTTGTAAGTGAAAATCCCATCATCAGTCCTAAACTGCCCAGCGTCATTTAACTGCATTTGCACCCACGCTTCAGGGTAGAGAAAGGATAGATTTTTATTACCCAAATAAATGCCATTTAGATAATTATCATTTAAAATATACGAATCCTTAGAGATGAGATAAAGTCCGCGAATATCAATAAGCGCAGCCAAATCCAAATACGCCACGATATAGCCATAAATATTGCCATTGCGAAGTAGTGGATAACTCAAAGTGCGATATGTCGTAAGCATTTTGTTGCTATAAAAAATCGTGCTTCTAATACTGCCCTTTGCCTCATAAGGCTCAAAATCCAAAACTTGGGCGAATTTAAGATTATTTGCGTGGATAAATTTGCCATTTTGATTGGCGATTCCTATAAAATCATAAGTCGTATTTTGCTTTAGAAACGAATCCACACTGCCATTTTTGTAGGCAAACTCTAATAATTTCACATAATCGATAAAATAGCGCACTTGGCGGATATTTATCGATTCGGCGATATTGGCGGTGTTTGTGATAGAGAGCATAATCTCTTTTTCGTTGATAGCGTTTTTGTCGTTAATGTATTGAATGCGATTTATGACAAATAGCGTGGCGTAAAATAGCGTAAGTGCGCCAATCATTATAAATAAAATATGTAAATGTTGCCTTACAATGGATTTTTTGATATTTGCGCGAATCATTATATTTGCTTTATGGACGGATTGCTAGTCGCCTCGCCGATATAATATCCTTGCGAAAACTCTACGCCTAATTTGCGGACTAAATTATGCACCGATTCGGAATGCACATGCTCGGCAATACACTGAACGCCGATATTTTTGGCAAAATCCGTAATCGAGCGGACGATTTTGTGGCTAATGGGATTTGAATCCATATTTTTGATGAATCGCCCATCGATTTTAATGTAATCAATCTGCATTTTGATTAGTCGCCCAAAGTTTGAATTCGCATAGCCAAAGTCATCAATGGCGATTTTAAAGCCCATATCCTTCAAAATCAAAATATTATTCACAATCAAATCATCATCATCAAATTCAATATCCTCTAAAATCTCAATGATGATTCGGCTAGGATTTATGCCGTATTTCTCGCAACGATTCCGCAAGTAATCAATCGTCTGCGTGTCCCTAATGTCCTCTTCTGTGATATTTATGGAAAATTCCAAATTATTTTTCGCAAAAGCCTTAAAGCTATTATTGATAATAGCATAAGTAATGCTTCGCATAAAGCCCATTAGTCGCACTTGCTCTAAAAAATCAAACGGATAAAGGACGCGATTATTATCTAATAAACGCGCTAGACACTCGAATTTGGTGATTTTTTTAAGTTTATTATCATAAATGGGTTGATAAAAAGGCACGATTTTGCCCTGCTGAACGGCGTCTTTGATAAGGACATTATAGGCGATTTCTTTTTTTTGTTGCTCTTTAAATAGCTCATCATCAATATCTAAAAAATAGATTTTTGATAGCAATTTTTTGGCGTGATTTAGCGCACTAAATGCCTTTGGAATGATAATATCCACCTTTCCCACCACAAGTCCGCTAGAAATCATCACATCAACTTCGCTAAGATTCGTGCAGGATTTGCGCTCGATGATTAGCGTCTTTAAAATATGCGCAAACTCAATGCCCCGCCTTGTGTCGATATTAGGAAACAAAATGCAATATTTATCATCAGATATTTGAAAAAACTTCGCCTCTAGTGGCAAAATCTCGCTAATGAGATTTAAAATCTCCTCTCCAGCTTTGGAGACGACATTGGGCGAATAAATCGAAAACCACTCATCTAAATCCTCCAACTCAAAAAGCAACACCATAGCCTCTCTGTCTTTGGGCTGTTCGCTTAGATAGTGCAATAATGCTTGTCTGTCAAATAGATAATCAAAAAATTCGCGCCCTTTTATATTGTTTTGCTTCATACTAATCATTCTAACGCCTTATTTAGCAAATTACTCTCTAACTCTTGGAATCGCTTCTCAAGCGCATCGACTTGCTCTTTTTGGATTTGTGGGTTTTGATTCGCGCTTGGATTTGGGGCTTGATTCGCGCCTTGATTCGTGGGATTTGTGGTTTGATAGCGCGTGGCTTTGTTTTGGTTGTTATTATTTTGGAGATTTTGTGGCACGACTCCCGCTGGCATTTTTATGAATCTATCCTCATAATTTTCCCCGCCTTCCCTGTGGCGGATAAAAATATCGCCATTTAGATTATTGTAAATGTAAGTATCCGTTCCGTCATTAAACATAACCCACGCGCCAAAAAGATTGCTAACAAAAATGCAGATTGCCAAAAATTTGGACATTTTTCCCCCAAAAAAGCGCAAAAAACGCGCGATAATATTTAGATTCGCTATGATAGATAAAATTCTTTAAGATTTTTTAAAGATTCGCGCGGATTTTACAATAAAAATATTGTGAATCTTATTAAATTTTATATAATTTTTGGCAAAATGCGCGTTTTGAAATTTTAGATTCTACACAAAATAAAGGATAAAAAATGTTACTCTTTACACCCGGTCCTACGCCTACGCCAGAGTTTTTACGCAACGCTTTGGCAATGCCTACACTCCACCACCGCACCAAAGAATTTGAAGCATATTTCGCCCTAGCGCGTGAGAATCTCCAAGCAATGCTAAAAATGAATGAAGTTTTGATGATTGCAAGTAGCGGAAGTGGCGCAATGGAAGCTAGTATGCTAACATTTTGCAAAAAGCCACTTTGCGTAAATAGCGGAAAATTTGGCGAACGATTTGGCAAAATCGCTAAGGCGCATAAAATCGACTTTGTGGAAGTTATCAACGAATGGGACACTGCGCCCACAGCCGATGAAATCAAAGCGATTTTAGAAAAAGATAAAGATATTGATTCGCTTTGCATTCAAGTGTGCGAGAGTGCGGGAGGATTGCGCCACAATGTCGAAGCAATCGCCAAAATGGCAAAATCGCTAAATCCAAAAATCGTAATAATCGCTGATGCAATCACAGCTATGGGCGTGGAGGAAATCGACACAAGCCACATTGATGTGCTTATCGGTGGCTCTCAAAAGGCATTTATGTTGCCACCCGGAATGGCGATTTTGGGGCTTAGTGATTATGCCGTTAGTTTGGCGGAAGAGCGTGATATAGGCTTTTATTTTAATCTAAAAACGGAGCTAAAAAATCAACGCAAGAACACTACCGCTTGGACTGCGCCTACAAGCATTATTATCGCACTAGCAAAGTATTTTGAATGCGTAGATTTGAAAAAAGTCTATAAAGAGACAAAAGCGCGTGGAGTGGCACTCGAATCGGCGATTCGCGCACTTGGACTGCGAATCTATCCTAAAAATCCCGCCATCGCAATGGCGACTATTTATAACGAAAAATCGCCAGAGATTCGGCGAATCTTAAAGAGCGATTATGGCGTAAATGTCGCAGGTGGGCAAGATAAGCTAAAAGAGAGCATTTTTCGCATAAATAATATGGGGCTAATCGAAGTCTATGAAATGGCGTGGGTGGTAAATGCGGTGGAATTAACGCTTGATAAGCTGGGGATTCGCGCATTTGACGGAAGCGCAAATAAAGTATTTTTAAGCGAGTATTACGCGAATTTGGGAGCAAATTAGAATTTATTTTTAGCTTTGGGCGCAATCTTAAAGTTTCAATTTGCTACAATAACCAAAAATTTTTTAAAGAAAAGCCAAAGAGGATAAAGCAATGAAGCTGAAATTTTCACATATTCAATATATCGCTGATAAAATCGCTAGAGATTTGGGAAACGCGGGATTTATAGAGATTTTGACGAATCGCGGGGACATTATCAAAGTCGCTAGTAAATATTTGGAGGAAAATATCAAGCAAGAACTTGCATTAGATGAAAAAACGCATTTGTTTTTGGAGCAAAATGTTAGCGAATTTGATAAAGAAAACATTGATGAGGGACAGCTTTTTCGTATGGTAAAGAGGCGATTCGCCGATGAAAGCAACTTTATCCTTGCGTGGGAGGAGCGTTACAACGCGCTTTCGCACAAAATAATGGACGAGCTAATCGATACTAGCATTATAAATTTTAAGGTTAGCGAAATGATGGTAAAAAACGCCATTTTTAAGTCCATAAACGCCTACGCAAAGGGCTACAAAGACATTGAAAACGCCGTGGGTGAGCGAATCAAAAACTATAAAAAGAAACTAAAGGCTGGGACAGAGGAATACGACTTGGTATTTAGCAAAATGTTTGAGGAAGAGCTACGCAAACAAGGATTTATTTAATGGCTTTAAGGATTTTTAATGGCTGAGATTTTCAAAAAAGCGCATTTATACATTGAGGGTAGCGAATCCGTGATTCCAGCCCTTAGCTTTGGGGCGGAAGGCACAAAATGCGGGGAGATGATTTTTAACACTTCGCTTTGTGGCTACCAAGAAATCTTAAGCGACCCTAGCTACGCAGGGCAGTTTGTCGTTTTTACAATGCCTGAAATCGGCATTGTGGGCGTAAATGACAATGACATAGAGTCGGATTTGGCTTGTGCTTATGGCATTATCGTGCGTCATTACAATACGAATCCGTCCAATTTTCGCGCCAATGATTGTTTGCATTCCTACCTAAAAAAGCGCGGTATTATGGGCATCGCCAATGTCGATACAAGATTTTTGACAAAGTTTATTAGGCAAAATGGCGCAAGTAATATTATCGTCTCAACCGAGCTAAATACGCTTGAATCGCTTAAAAAAGCACTTAGCGATTCGCCAAAAATCGCGGATATAAATTTTATCAAAGATATTAGCACAAAAGCACATAAATCCCATAAGCAAGGCAATTTTAGCTTTGAATCTATGAGCTACACAAAGCCCAAAACCACCAAAAAAATCGTAGTTTTGGATTTTGGCATAAAGCAAAATATCCTAAATGAGCTTGTTAGCGCGGGATTAGAGTGCGAAGTGTTGCCACATAGCGCAAGTGGCGATGAAATTATTACGCGATTTAAAAAGCGCGAAATTGGTGGCGTATTTTTATCCAATGGACCGGGCGACCCAAAGGTTTTGAAAAGCGAAATTAAAGAGATTAAAAAGCTAATAAAGGCAAAAATCCCTATTTTTGGCATTTGCTTGGGACACCAGCTTTTAAGCCTAGCGCACGGCTATGAGACTTATAAGTTGGAGTTTGGGCATCACGGCGCAAATCACCCTGTGAAAAATCTGCTTACAAATGAAGTCGAAATCACCGCGCAAAATCATATCTACTCCGTGCCTGATTCGCTTTGTGAAGTGGCGCAAATCACGCATAAAAATCTCTTTGACGGCACGATTGAGGGCGTGAAATATAAGGATTCGCCTATTATTTCACTGCAACACCACCCAGAAGCCTCCCCCGGACCCAAAGAGAGCGCGAAAATCTTTAAAGAATTTTTTAAAATGGTAAGGGAATGTGAATGAGAAAATACATAAATTTTGTGGCGTTTAGCGTGGCTTTTATCGCAAGTATTTTTATGGTAGGTTGTAGCGATGACGCCGATGAGTTTAATAAAAGTGCGTCCTATTGGTATGAGCAAATTATCATCGCCGTAGCGGACGGCAATTTAGAAAAGGCGGATAATTTTTTTAACTCGTTGCAAAACGAGCATTCCGCCTCGCCACTGATTAAAGACGCGCTTATTCTTTTGGCAAAAGAGCATAGCGAGAATAACGAGCATTTACTCGCTGGATTTTTCGCTAACGAATACAAGACGCGCTTTAGCGAGGCGAAAAATGCCGATTATGTCGGCTTTTTGAATATCCAAAGCAATTTTTACGCATTTCCAAACTATACCAAAGACCAAGGATTCGTCAATGAAAATGTCAATGAAATCGCCTCTTTTGTTACGCTTAATCAAAATAGCAAGTTTTTGCCCTACATTCGGCATATTTTGACGACATTTAAACTCGCGCAATTAGAGATTAACCAAGAAATCGCGAGAGTTTATCGCGTCAAAGGCAAAGAAATCGCCCAAAAGCAGTATGAGCAAAAAATCGCGGATTTAGAGGGCATCGAATTTGAGCCTTCGCACATTCCGTGGTATGTGAAAATATTTAGCTGGTAGGGCGAATCCGCCACGCCAAACCTAAAAATAAAGGATATAGATTTTGAAAAATATGAAGTTTCCAACCATTTTGCCTATTTTAGTCGAGGATTCGGGCTTTGTCTTTCCATACACGATTAGCCCGATTTTTATAAACGATGAGGCGAATCTATACGCGCTAAATACCGCGATGGACGATAATGCCGTGATTTTCATCACCACCACAAAAGATAGCAGTGATTTTGAAAATCCCACGCAAAATGAATTTTACGATGTCGGCGTTGTGGGCAATATTATGCGTAAGCAGACGATTCCAAACGGCAAAACAAAGATTTTATTTCAAGGCATTTCCCGCGCACGAATCCTAAAATACGATAGAGAATTTGGTGATTCAAAGCAGGGCAAACCGCTCATAGGAATGATTGACTTAATAATCCCCGATAGCCCCGATACTACGAAGCTAAATGCGACTATGGCATTTTTAAATGAAAAAATCGATTTGATTGCGAAATTACTGCCCTATTTTCCGCACGATTTGCTAAAGACAATCGAGGGATTCGAGCCAAATCGCGTGGTGGATACGATTTTAAGCACGATTCGCTTCTCAAAAAGTAAGATTTACAATGTCTATGCGAGTAACAACACAATCGAGCGAATCATTTTGCTAATTAGCTACATTGATGAGGAGATTGAGAGCCTAAAACTGCAAAAAGAGATTAAGACAAAGGTTAATAATAAAGTCGAAAAAATCAACCGCGAGTTTTATTTGCGGGAGCAACTAAAGCAGATTCAAAAGGAATTAGGCGTTGATAATCAAAAAAATGAGGAAATCGAAGCCTACCAAAAAAAGTTAGAATCCATTAAGCCTCACATTAGCGAGGACGGCTACAAAGAGATTAAAAAGCAAATCGAGCGACTATCCAAAATGCACAGCGATAGCTCAGAGGCAAATATCGTGCAAAATTATGTCGAGTGGATGTTAGAAATCCCCTTTGGCAAACTCTCAAACAAAAAGCTATCTATCACAAATGTAGAAAAACAGCTTAATATCGACCACTTTTCGCTAGAAAAGCCCAAAGAGCGAATCGTAGAATTTTTCGCCGTAAAAGAGTTGCTTTTATTGCGTGGCAAAAAGGACACAAACTCCAAAGGCACGATTTTATGCTTTTATGGACCGCCCGGCGTGGGGAAAACAAGCCTTGCAAACTCCATTGCCAAAGCCTTAAAACGCCCACTGGTGCGAATCGCACTTGGCGGATTAGAAGATGTCAATGAATTGCGCGGACATAGGCGGACATATTTAGGCGCGATGCCGGGGCGAATCGTGCAGGGTTTGATTGACGCAAAAGAGATGAATCCCGTAATCGTCCTAGATGAAATCGACAAAGTCGGGCGAAGCTATCGTGGCGACCCTACAAGTGTGCTTTTAGAGATTTTAGACCCCGAGCAAAATGTGGCGTTTAGGGATTATTATGCGAATTTTAATATTGACTTAAGCCAAGTGATTTTCATCGCTACGGCAAATGACATTACGCAGATTCCCGCGCCCTTGCGTGATAGAATGGAGTTTATCCAGCTAAATAGCTACACTCCGCAAGAAAAGCTAGAAATCGCCAAAAAATACCTAATCCCCCAAGAGTTAAAAAAACACGGCATTTTGGGCGCGGAATTTAGCATAAATACAAACGCGCTAAAAGAAGTCATCGAAAAACACACTAGAGAGGCAGGAGTGCGAAAACTGCGTGAGCAAATCGCCCAGATTATGCGAAAAAGTGCAAAAATTATTTTAGAAAACAAAAAAGAAAAAATCTCCGTAACCACGCAAAATCTTAAAAATTTCCTACACAAAAGCATTTTTGAGATTGAGGAATCAAGTGGCATTGATAAAATCGGCGTGGTAAATGGACTAGCTTGGACTAGCGTGGGTGGCGATGTGCTGAAAATCGAGGCAATAAAGATTCGTGGGAAAGGCGTTTTGGAGCTTACGGGCAATTTGGGCGATGTGATGAAGGAATCCGCCAAAATCGCGCTATCCACGGACAAAAACTACATTGATAAAAAATTCAAAACCAAAGAGCAGATTTACAATCGCTATGACATTCATATACATGTGCCAGAGGGCGCAACGCCAAAGGACGGACCAAGCGCGGGAATCGCAATGGCGTGTGCGATTATGAGCGTGTTTTTGGATAAAAAAGTCGATAGCAAAATGGCAATGACAGGCGAACTAACGCTAAGCGGGGAAGTTTTGCCAATCGGTGGGCTAAAAGAAAAACTCATCGCCGCTTTTAAGGCAAAAATGGAGCGCGTCCTAATCCCAGAAAAAAATTTCAAACGCGACTTAGATGAAATCCCCGATGAAGTGAAGAGCAATCTTAAAATTATCCCTGTTAGCCGTATCGAAGAGGTATTTAGCAAGGCACTCAAATAATGCCAAAACTCTGTCTTATCTCGCTTGGTTGCACCAAAAATCTAGTCGATAGCGAGGTAATGCTAGGCGCATTATCGCACTATGAGCGCACAAATGAGCCACAAAATGCGGATATTATCATCGTAAATACTTGCGGATTCATCGCTAGTGCGAAAAAAGAGAGCATTGATAGGATTTTGGAAGTCGCGCTTGTCAAAAAAAATGACGCCATTTTGATTGTGAGCGGTTGCCTAAGTGAGCGGTATGCGGAGGAATTGCGTGATGAAATCAAAGAGATTGACATAATCACGGGCGTGGGCGACTATGATAAGATTGAATCAATGATTAAACAAGTAAGAGATTCGCGTAAAATGCGTAATGAATCGTCATTGCGAGGCATTGAAAACGCCGAAGCAATCCATAATCCGCCACAAATCCTAAAAAGCGACAAAACATTTTTGATTGACAATGAAAAGCGAATCATCACAGGAAGCGCGATTCACGCCTATATCAAAATCAGCGAGGGTTGCAATCAGCAATGTAGCTTTTGCGCCATTCCGCATTTTAAGGGCAAACTGCACTCACGCGGGATTGATAGCATTATGCGCGAGGTGGATTCGCTTGTTGCGCAAGGATACAGCGATTTTAGCTTTATCGCGCAGGATTCAAGCTCGTATATGCGCGATTTAGGCAAAAAGGACGGCTTAGTGGAGCTAATTAAGCGCGTTGAATCAAGCGGTGCGAAGTCCGCACGAATTTTGTATCTCTATCCCACCACCACAAGCGAATCGCTAATTAGCGCGATTGTCGATTCGCGCGTATTTCAAAACTATTTTGATATGCCACTGCAACACATTAGCGACAAAATGCTAAAACTTATGAGGCGTGGCGCGGACAAGGCGCGACATATTGCGCTTTTAAGGCAAATGCGAGATTGCAAGGATAGCTTTGTGCGGACGACATTTTTACTAGGACACCCGCAAGAGAGTGAGGGCGATTTTAATGAGCTATGCGAGTTTGTGAGCGATTTTAGCTTTGATAGGGCAAATATCTTTGGCTTTTCGCGCGAGGAAGGCACGGCGGCGTTTAGTATGAGTGGCGAAGTGAGTGCGAAAACCACGAAAGAGCGGATAAAGAGGCTAAATGCCATTTTGTCAAAGCAACAAAAAAACAGCCTAAAAAGCCTTGTGGGGAGGGAAATCGTAGCGATTATCGAGGGGCGAAGCACACAAAGCGATTTGCTTTTTAGTGCTAGGGATTTGCGCTGGGATAGGGAGATTGACGGCGAGATTCTCATAAATGACAGCGAGATTCCGCTAAGTCGTGGCTACTACAAAGTGCAAATCACGGACTTTAAAGGCGATATTTTGCTAGGCAAAGCGGTGGAAAAAGCATAGCGATTTTTAAGGCAAACCCCGCGAATCATAAATTTTTAATGCGATTTTTATAAAAACGATTTATAATACGGCTATTTTTTTGACACATTTCACATAAAAGGACTTATGATGAATTTAGGGATATTTTTAAACAGCCCCGCATATAGGGGGGGGGGAAATAGATTTTTCGCAATTGCAATCATCGCACTTCCGCTATTTTTGTCGAATCTAAAGGCGGTTGAGTTAAATAGCCTTATCCCAAATTGTCAAGGCTCAGGGACAGGCACGACAAACTGCGATATTACCACACCACAGGGCGAAATCACTAATAACGGCTATTTTTCCGTAGGTGGCGATGTGGGGATAAATATCAATGCACAAATTGATACCTTTATAAACTACGGCACTATTTACGCAGGGCGTGGCAATCAAACCATTGCAGTAAATAATGCAAACGGCTATATTAGACACCTTATCAATTACGGCACTTTTGATACTACAAAAATGTTTTGGATTGTAAGTGGCTCTGGCATAGGCACTATCACAAACTACGGCGCAATGGGTGCGATAGAATATGGTAGAAATATGCCGACTTCTACGATAAATAACTATGGAATTATAATGCCTCGTCAGTGGTATGATATTTCCATTGATAGCAACACTAGAGTTTTAATCCAAAACTACACAATCAAAATTGACGAAAATGCTACAAACTTTAATAATTTTAGCGGTAATGTTTGGAGTTCTAACAATTCCCACCTTGTAATATCAGATGGAAATAACCGAAATCAAGACTCTGCTATTTTTAAAGATAAAAACTCTAAAATTTTTCTTGATTTTAGCGAAAACTTCGAGTTAGGAAAGGAATATGCGATAAGTAAGGTTGCAACTAATACAGGTGGGCAGAGTTATGTCGGCTTAGGCGTGGATTTCTCTAGGCTTTCAACGCGCAATGATATTTACACGCTAACCCAAAGTGGTGATAATTTCGTAGTGAGTATGAATCCGCAATACGGCACAATGGGAATGCTCTACAAATCCAATATAAAAACAATGAATAATCTCTT
>SAMEA104315433__coassemble_1035_pt1 | contig 11504 bp, 11 predicted proteins | sample SAMEA104315433__metabat2_low_PE_023 | metagenome-assembled genome bin SAMEA104315433 (sample SAMEA104315433) | gut metagenome | biome: Monkey gut; feature: monkey-associated habitat; material: faeces | place: China | collected 2013
AAAATATAGGCGAAATCTTTAGATTGCCCAAATGGGCGAAAATATCTTTGGTGGCATTAAGCGGAGTGGCTTTGGTGCTTTTGGTGGCGACATTTGCATTGCAAAGCTGGGCGGATAATAAGCTCGAATCGGCGAATCTGTCGTTTAGCAAAATGGATAAAGCAAAAAGCACGGAGTTAGAGAGTGGCTACGCTTATGAAGCAAGAGTGCATTTTCAAAGATTAGATTTTTTGCTACGCTCACGCACAATTTCGCATATTGATTTAGAAAAAATCGCTTGGGCTAGTGGGATAGATTCAAGCGCAATTCAAAGCATAGAAACGCATAATCGCCGACTAAATTTCACCACCACACAACAACTCAATTTAGATTCAGGCGCGAATCTAGGCACTATGAACTATAAAATGGATTTTTCGCCGTTATCTATGACAATCATTTGGTATTATCTTTGGATAGTTTTTGCCGTCCTTTTTGCCTCCCTAACGCTATCTTTTAGCAAAGCCCAAAGTGGCGCAACTTTAGGGGGGGGGAACGCACCTTTGCGTCAAATCCTACGCTATCTAAACAACAGATCTATCAAATCTCCCTCTTTGCCACACTTTACTTACTATTTTTCACACTCAATTTCATATTTCCCACGCAAAGCGATGATTTAGGCGCAGGATTCGGCGGATTAAGCGTAGCATACAAAAGCTATATGACTTGGAATGGGCGTCTAGGCGACATTTTTAAAGTTACCTTTGGCTCATATATCGCACACACGCCACTTTATCCATTTATAAACGCGCTATTTTGCGTGGCATTTATATATCTATTTTTTATTTTAATCTTTGCAAGATTGCCGTTTATGGGCGATTCGCGCATAGATTCGGCTTCACATAGCCACGATATATCCGCCATTTGCTTTATTTTGATTTGTCTTTTTGCGTTTAAGGGCTTTGGCTCGGTATTTTATTGGGCTGCTGGGAGTTTAAACTACCTTTGGGCTTGGGTGTTTATAATGGCGTGGTGTGTGCCTTTTAGGCTCTTTTGGGGCGAAATTTTGACAAAAGATTCGAGCGAATCAAGTATAGATTCAAGCGCGGATTCAAGCGATTTAGGCGCAAAATCACATATTTTCCCTATGCTAATTTTGGGACTAATCGCTGGGTGGGGAAGCGAATTTGGCATCGTGCTTATAGTCTTTCAAGTTGCATTTATCACATTTGCATTGCAAAAGCGCGTAAAATTACCCGCGTGGTATTATGTCGGCGTGGCGGGATTTATCGCTGGGTGGCTTATCTTGTATATGTCGCCCGGACATTCAGCGCGTGGCAATATCGTAAATGCCCTAAATAACGACATTAGCTTCGTAACCATAAGCAAATTGCTTTCAATGCCTTTTGTGGATATTTTCAAGCGATTCGCGGGGACTTTTAGCAAAGACCCAATGGGGCTAACTTGGATTGCTGTGGTGGGGCTTTTGGCGTTTTTGCGATTTGGGCTAAATGTGCGAAAACGAAGTATTGTGATTTTAGGAATCGTGCTATTAGTCGCCTACGCTGTGCCGATTACAAAATTTATCTTTGTGATTTTGGTAGGAATATTATGCCTTTGGGGCGGATTCGCACTAAAACGCACAAATTCACAAAGCACGAATCGCAAATATCTATTTGCATTATTTGGGCTATTTGTGGCGTATTTCTTAGCCACCGCTGCCACGATTCAAATGGGCGTCCCCGCAAGGGCGAAATTACCATATCTACTGCTTGGAATGGCGCAAGTCATCATCGTGTGGCTTTTGCTAAAGCCGTATTTGGCGCGATTTGCCAAAATGATAAGCGTAGGACTATGCGCTGTATGTGCGATTTATGCGCTATTTGTAGTGAGTGAAGGCATAACTATGCGCCTAAAATGGGAGCGAATGTTAGCCTCCATAGAAGCGCAAAAAGCCTTAGGACAGACAAGTGCAATCATAAGCGCGGATACTTTTCGCTCAAATTATCGTGGCTATGGCGACTGGGGCAATCCTAGCAAAAACACAAACGAGTGGCCTAATACCACCTACGCAAAAGTCTTTGGCGTGGAGAAATTTGTAGTTAGAGATAAATAGCGATTCGTGCGAATCGCCCACCTTGTCATTACTTAAGCATAGCAAAGTATCCAAACAAAATAAAATCCGCACGAAGTGCGAATCCTTATTTAAAGTTTTTGCTACTTTTGGTTTTTGTCAAAAGTAGAGTCCCCTTATCCCCTAGACTCTAATCTGTTTGATTCGCGTTTGGGTCATTGATTCGCTTATAATTTAGATTCGTGTGATTTGGATACTTCGGGCTAAAGCCCTCAGTATGACGGCGTGGGGCAGATTCGCACTTCGTGCGGATTTTTTGTGGATTGCTTTGGCGATTTGCCGTATCTAGTGTGATTCACGCCCAAAAATGCACCCGAATCTATCACGATTCAACCCCAAAATTATCCCTACGCAGTGGAATCATTCTTGCTTATATGAGAGGCAAATTCCGCATTTTTAAGGACGGCGCATTGTGAGAGTTGAGGCATTTAGTCGATTCGTGCAGATAAGCATTGAGGAGTATAATCCCGCGCTAGAGCGTGTTATAAGCTATGCAAAGAAGCATTTTCAGCAGATTTCGCATCTCTCTAGCTCGATTTTGATTTTAGATGACGGGGCGCGGTTTAAAAAAGATTATTTCATCACTTGGGTTTATCATCTAGCCACGCAAGGGGCTTGTGATGAGATTGGCGCGGATTTAGACCCGATTTTGGAGATGAGTTATTTGCCGATTCGCATTAAGATTTTATCGACAAATGCCCTTGTAGAGTGCGTCCGCATATCGTTTCGCATTTTAGGAACGAATCGCGCCGTGCTAATTTTGGATAGACCAAATCATATCGCAAAGCGTTACATTGGCGCGATTCTCTCGCACCTCGTGGTTAGTAGCGATTTAAATCACATTTATTTGGATATGCAAAATAGCGCGTTTTGGAGTTCGATTATGGATATAATCGGTAGCAAAATTATCCACAATGTCCGAATCGAGTTTGATTACGAGAGCTTTAAGCCAAACTCCAAAAAATATCCCTCATATCTCACAAAAGCAGAGCGCAATCTTAAAAACGCCTACCACATTTTGGGCTGCGATGAGAGTATGAGCTTTTTTGAGATTCGTGCGAAATATTTAGAGCAAATTAAGCAATATCACCCTGATAAAGTTTTTGGCAAAGATGAAAAAATCATTCAATCTTATAATATAAAATTTATCGAATTGAAAGAAGCGTTCGATATTGTAAAACGAAGTTTTGAAATTGCAAGTTAATGGGCGATTTTGAAATTATTATTTAAATTGCAAGGAGCATAAAATGGGATTATTTAGTAGTTCCGAAGAAAATGAGGACAACAAAAAAGCAACGCTTGTGTTAGGGCTAATCGCCCTAATGGTGATTATTTTGGGGATTGTTACATATCTATTTTTCTACAATCAGCAAGGCGTGGCTTATGAAAACGAAGCACCTATGGATTTCGCGCAACCTAATATCGCACCAGCACCTGCGGTAGATTCGGGCGATGTGAGTGCTATGGATTCGCTTAGCGCGGATTCACAGCCTATTGCAGAGGCTACACCAAGTGCGCCTGTGGTGGATTCGACACCTGAACCTATCGCGCAACCCACTCCAGCACCGCAACCAGTGGCACAACCTGCACCAGCACCAGCACCACAAGCTAAACCAGCACCTGTGGCGACAACCGCACCAAAGGCAAAATCCACTATCGCAAGTCTAAAATACACCATTAAGCCAAACAACGCAGATATTTATGAATGCGTAAATATGCGCAATGGGCGATGGATTATGCCTAAAAAATGCGAAGAGGATATTTTAAACGCGGTGCAAAGGCTTATTGACGCTAATAATGAGCTAATCGCCATAGAAGTTAGCGGGATTGTCGATGGCAATCCGTATTCAGGTCCAAGTGCTGAGCTAAAGCAAGAGGGCTTGGCGTCTTTTCGCGCTAGAGAGGGAATCATATCCATTATGCGAGGATATTCAAATGTCGCAGCCTTTGAAGGTCCTAGTCAGCAAGTGCGAGGAAAAAGGGGATTCCAAGTTAAAGCCTACTATCTCGCTAAATAGCCGTTTTTAAGGGCGCATTTATGGAGCGTGGAGACATTCATAAAGTTAATAAAATCGGCGTTGTTTTGCGCCCAAACACGCCGAATCTTAAAGATTCATTTGAATTTTTTGTGCGAACAGCACGGGATTTTGACATAGAAACGCACCTAGATTTAAAAAGTGCGGAGATGATAGGTGCGAATCGTGGCGTTGATTTTGATGAATTATGCGCGTGGAGCGATATATTAGTAAGCATAGGCGGCGATGGGACTCTAATATCGCTAATCCGCCATTCTATCAACTACAACAAGCCCATTTTTGGCGTGAATATGGGGCGTTTGGGCTTTCTCACAAGTATAAAAATCGATGAATTGCGCGACTTTTTAGCCCAAATCAAAAAGGGCGATTACGCGCTGTATGCGCATTTGCTGCTAAAGGGCGAGATTGTAGGGGCGAATCCAAAAAGCCCCAAAACCCTGCGCTGTGTGAATGAATTTCTCATCTCTAAGCAAAATGTCTCGGGTATGATTAGCATCGAGGCGAAAATCAACGGCAAATATTTCAACACATATCGTAGCGATGGGCTTATCATCGGCACTCCCACAGGCTCAAGTGCTTATAATATCAGCGCAGGGGGACCCATTGTCTATCCATATAATCGCAATATTTTGCTAACGCCCGTATGTGCGCACTCGCTCACGCAAAAGCCACTTATTTTAAATGATGAGTTTAGCTTGGAATTTAGCGTAACAGAGGGCAATGCAAAGATTATCATTGATGGGCAGGATATTATCGATTTTGAAAAAGGCGCGAAATTTTGCGTGAGTGCTTTGAATCAAAACGCGCTTTTGATTTATGACAAGGGGCGCGATTATTTTGAGGTTTTGCGCGAAAAATTTGGCTGGGGCGATTAGATTCGCTTAAATTTGCTTTAGCGATTCGTGGCAAAGTAAGCAGAATCCGTCATTGCGAGACTTGCTTTAGCAAGTCGTGGCAATCCAAAAAATTTGATATAATTTCGCAAAAATTTTAGGGCAACATAGGGTTTAAAATATGATTGAGCGACTTTTAATTAAGGATTCTATCACATTTAGGGAGGTTTGCATTACGCCAAGCCCAGCGTTTAATATCTTTAGCGGTGTGAGCGGAAGCGGGAAATCCGTGCTAATGGAGAGCATTCTCGCGCTTTTTGGGCTAAAGGAAACAAACGCGAATCTTATCGAAGCTACTTTGCAAAATATCCCACTGCCTGAGGAAATCGAGGCGGATAGCGAAATCGTGCTAAGCATTGTGAAAAAGGACAAAGTCAAATATTTTCTAAACGCGCAGAGTTTCTCTAAAAGACGCGCAAAAGAGCTTTTTGGCGAGTATGTGAAGTATATCACGGCGCATTCTGTCAATGAGCTAAAGGCGGAAAATCTGCTTAACACGCTTGATTCGCTTATCAAAGATGCGCGATTCAAAGAGTTGCGCGAAGGCTTTGTGGAGGATTTTGGCAATTTGGTGGCAAAGCAAAATGAATTAGCGACTTTGGAAAATGAGGAGCGAAATGTCGCCTCTTTGCGTGAATTTGCGGCGTATGAAATAGCACAAATCGAATCGGTAAATCCAAAAGTGGGCGAATATGAGGAACTTTTAGAAATCAAAAAAGATTTATCCAAAAAAGAAAAGATTTTAGAAAAGATTGCGACTATAAAGCCCCAGCTTGATGGCTTTAGCGGGATTGTGGCGTTTTTGGAAAGTATCGATAAATCAAAAGAGATTTATAGCGAGATTTTACGCGAGATTGAGGGCGTCATCATCGATGAGGAGGAGCGATTAGAAAATTTGTCAAGCGAATCCATTGAGGAAATCCTAAATCGCCTTGAATCGCTGTCAAATTTCGTGCATAAATATGGCAGTATCGAGGCGACTTTAGAGCATTTGGCGCAAAAAAAGGCGGATTTGGAGCGGTATGAAAATCTCTCATTTAATAAAAGCGCGATTGAAAAAGAACTCGCCATTTTGCGCGAATCGACAAGTAAAAAGGCAGATGAAATTAGCCAATTTAGGCAAAACGCACTTGAATCTTTTAACGCCAAACTATCCACGCATTGCGATAAGCTAAAGTTAGTCAAGCCCAAAGCCACGCTAAATAGGGCGCAAATGAGCGCAAGTGGCGTAGATAGCATAGAAATCGTGCTAAAAAATTCACACATTGCCACGCTAAGTAGCGGTGAGTTTAATCGCCTCAAACTCGCTATTATGTGCATTGAAGTGGAGAGCAATGCGGATTGCGGGATTTTGATTTTAGATGAAATCGATGCGAATCTAAGCGGAAGCGAGAGTGAGGGCGTAGCGGAAGTATTGGCGTTTTTATCCAAAAACTATCAGATTTTTGCTATATCTCATCAATCGCAAATGCCTAGTTTTGCTAATAATCACTATCTAATCACCAAAAGTGCGAATGGTAGCGCGGTGAAGTTGCTTGACAAGGAAGGGCGAGTGAATGAAATCGCTAGAATGATAAGTGGCGCAAATATCACGCCAAAGGCACTAAACTTTGCGCGAGAAAAATTAGCGCATTTAAAATAATCGCCTTTAAAGAAGTGGCGCGAAAATGAATATCTTTGTCCTAAAAGAAGTCGCAAGGCTCTTTAGTGGCTTTCAAAATATCACTCACTGCGGACGAGTGGGCGATAATCTTATAAAATTAGTGTTAGATTCAAAGGTATTTTTCGTGGATTTGACAAAGGGGCAAAGTAGGATTTTTTGCGATGAGAGCGCGGATTTTGGGATTAAAACCTATAATGCGCCTTTTGATTTGGCATTAAAAAAATACTGCATAAAAGCGCAAATTTTGGATTGCCAAACGGACGGCAATAACCGAATCCTGCGTCTAAAATGCCAAAAAAATATGCAATACAAAATGCTTGTATCCACGCTTGTGCTTGAATTTACGGGCAAATATACCAATGCGATTTTGGTGGATTGCAATGAAATTATTTTAGAGGCACTGCGCAAAATCGCCCAAAATAGCCGAGCCATTAAAAATGGAATCGCCCTTATTCCCCTGCCACAGCAAGATAGCGCAAAGCTGAAGCCTTTTAAAATGGAATGCGATATTATGGAATTTTTAGCTAAAAATAAAGGTGATGAAAATACAAGTAATTTGACAAATGCTAAAAAAAGCGCGATTGAAAATTTAGAGCAAAAAATCAAAAAACTAATAAATTTAAAAGATTCATTGCCACCCAAAAATGCGCTAGAGATTCGCGCCAAAGATTATGCTAAAATCGGCGAATTACTGCCAATAAATCCTAATGTGCGAATCCAAAACGGCGCAATTACGCTAAATGATTATGAGGGCAAAAAAGTGATATTTAGCGTGGGCGATGATATAGATTCGCGCAAAAATCTTATAAATGAATTTTTCGCCAAAAGCAAAAAGCTAAAGGCAAAAGCGCAAAATATCACCCTCCAAGTGCAAAATATCGCTGAAAATATCGCATTTTTGGAATCTAAAATTAGCTTTATAAATAACGCCAAAAACACTAATGATATAAAAATCATTATGCAAAAAAATGATAAATTTTCGCCCAAAAATTCTACAAAAAATCCTAAAAAATCCCCCAAATATGAGAGCTTTTTCATCGAAAATACTAAGATTTCTATCGGCAAAAATGCTAGTGAAAATATCGCGCTTTTGCACGATGCCAAAAGTGAGGATTTATGGATGCATATCCGCGACATTCCCAGCTCTCATCTAATCATTCACAGCCACAAAAATGCGACTATCAAAGATGAGATTTTGCGCAAGGCGGGGGAGATTTTGGTGGGATTCGCAAAGCTAAAGGGTGGGAATTTTTTAGTCGATTATACAAAGCGCAAGTTTGTGAAAATCAAAGAGGGCGCAAATGTCGTGTATAGCAACTATGGGAGCATTGCGATAAGGGCATAGCGCGGTTTTCACACCATTTTGTATCACGGAGGAAAAAATGGCTATAACTCAAGTGGGCAATATCGCCTATATCAACCAAAATACGCTACTAAACTCGCAAATGCAAGCAGCAACTCTAAACGCCGCAAACGCCCAAACGGCAATCAATATGAAAGAATTTAGCGAAAAAATGCAAGAAAATGCAGAAGTCCGCGCCACAGAGGAAAGCAAGGCGATTGACAAAGATGCGGAAAACTCTAATAAGCAAGAATACGAGGGCGATTCAAGCGAAAATGAAACGCCACAAAAAGCGCAAAAAAAAGAGCATTTAAATATCTATGGCGAAGATGGGGTTTTGGATATTGAGGTGTAGGCAATTTGTGTCTCAGGTATGTAATTCACACGGCGTTTTGCCCCTTGCTTCGTCAATTCGCAGAATTTGCGAGAGCAACGAAGCAACCATAGACACTAAGTCTTATTTTCTTGCAGGGGGCAAAACGCCGTGCAAAGCCATTCCGCAATTACTTCTATTGCAATTCGCCTTGCGAATCGATTAAAAATTAAATGCAAATCCATACTCAAAGTTTTTGCTACTTTTTGCTTTCGCAAAAAGTAGTCCTCTCTAACCCTCTAGACTCTAATCTACCAAGTAAGGTCGTTTTAATTCGCTTAAAGTAGACGAATCTCGCAATGACAAAAAACGCACAATTCGCCGAATCTTACGATGACAAAATATTTTTACATTTGATTCGATAGAATCACAAATTCTACAAATTAAAAAAAACGCCAAAATCGCAAGGGACGACAATGAAAAACAACTTTGAATGGATTAGCATCTCCGATATGTTCGCTGGTATAATGATGGTATTTTTGCTACTTGCCATCGCATTTATGTTTGTCAGCCAAAAGCAAAGCGCGGAGTTGCTTCGCAAAAACAAAGAGTTAGCCGAGCTAAATGAACAAATGAGTGGCATTTTACGCGCATACTCGGACTTGCAGTTGAAAATCAACGCCGATTTAGTCGCGGAGTTTGGGGGCGATTTTGACAAGTGGAATGCGACTATCGATGATAACAACACGATTCGCTTCAACAACATTGAGGCGATTTTTGAGAGCGGGAGTGCGGAGATTCGCGCGGATTTTAAGGCGATTTTGCGTGAGTTTTTCCCGCGCTATATGAATATCATCAACAAATATCGCGCTGACATTGAGGAAATAGTCATCGAGGGACACGCATCAAGCGTGTGGCGTGGCACGAGCAATATCAATGATAGCTTTGTTTTCAACGCCGCGCTGTCGCAAAATCGTGCGCTAAATGTTATGCGCTACTGCTTTTTGGAGGCGACAAAGGGCGATGAGCGCAGGTGGCTTATGAGTGTGCTTCACTCCAATGGAATGAGCTTTTCGCGTCAGCTTGAGAGTGAGGCAAAGTCGCGCCGTGTGGAATTTCGCGTCATCACAAAAGCCTACAATAATATCAAGCAGATTATTGACTCAGATATTTTAAAGATTGATAGGAAAGATTTGCGCGTGGAAAAATAAATATTTTTGCAAGGGCGAATCTGCGCTTAAATTAGCGTAGATTCGCGCATTTTTAGGATAATCGCCCCTAACTTGAATCTAGCTTAACTGCGCTTTTTTTTCGTTTTCATTAAGCCACACAAAGATTTTTGCCACCGCCAAATAGCACGATTCATCGATAAAATCATCGACTTCGATATTCATTAACAAATCCACCAATTCTTTGTTTTGAAAAATGGGAATGTCAAACTCCACCGCCTTTTGGATTAAAAGAGTGGCAAATCTATTTTTGCCCTGCGCTACGACTTTTGGTGCGCTTAAATGCTTGTTGTAAGCGAGTGCTACGGCTTTGGTTGTGTTTTGAAATTTTTGCATTTTAGTAGCCCAAAAGAATTGAATCGATTTGTCGCCATTTAGATTCGGTAGATTCGCGCCAATCACGCGTAGATTCGCCCAAATCTACCCCCGAATCTCTCATATTTCGCAAGATATGATACACGCTACGATTGAAAATATCCGTCTCAATATTCACGCGCCGTGTGGGTTTATAAGTGTGAAAAAGCGTGTTATTAAAGGTGTGCGGGATAATCGTTAGGTGAAAAGTGCTTGAATCCACCGCATTTAGCGTAAGACTCACGCCATCAATAGCGATACTACCCTTTGGCACGAGCAATGGGCGGATTTCCTGCGGATAGGCGATGATAAAATCAAATCCATTTTCACTGCGCTCCACACGCACAATCTCCCCGATACTATCGATATGCCCCTGCACGATATGCCCGTCCAAGCGGTCGCTTAGGCGCAACGCCTCCTCTAAATGCACTTTGGCGCGGGGCATTTGCAGATTTTCTAGTGCGACACATTCCCTCGTCTCTTTGCTAAGAATCGCGCGGAAAACCTCGCCATTTGTGGAAATAGCAGTCGTGCAAATACCATTTATGGCGATACTCGCGCCCACCTCAGGGCGAATCGCGCTTTTTACAGCAATCATCTCACCATCGAATCTCTCCACCACGCCGATATTTTTGATTAGTCCGCTAAACATTTTTATCCCTATTTTTGCGCCATTTCGCGCCATATTTTCGCGCAAATTTTCGCAAAATTTTGATATTATTGTAGCAAAAATTTTGGAGCAAAAGATGAAATTTATCGACACGCATTGTCATTTGGATAGCGCGGATTTTGAGAATGAAGTAAGCGCGATTATGGCGTACTGCGGGACGCTTGGCGTGGAGAATGCGCTAATCCCGGGCGCGGATTTGGCGGATTTGCCAAAGGCGGTTGCTTTGGCTGAAGCCTTTAGTGGGATTTATTTTGCTGTGGGGATTCACCCAAATGAGATTGATAGCCTAGATTCGACTGCGATAAAAACTATGCGCGAAGTAGCAAATCACAAAAAATGCCTTGCGGTGGGCGAAATCGGGTTAGATTATCACTACAAAAATGATGAGAAAACAAAAAAAGCCCAAGAGAGCGGCTTTCGCGCACAACTTGAGCTAGGAATCGCCCTAAATCTGCCTATCATCATTCACACACGCGAATCCAATAGCGACATTGTGAATATTTTAAAAGATTACGAATCTGCCCTAAAATGCGTCATTTTTCACTGCTTTGGTGGCGATATGAAGCTGGTAGATTGCCTAAAATGCGAGGTGTATTATGGAATCGGCGGGGTGATTAGCTTTAAAAATGCCAAAAATTTGCAAGAGAGCGTGGGGAAACTGCCACGCGAATCGCTTTTGCTAGAGACAGATGCGCCATATCTCGCGCCTACGCCTCATCGTGGGGCGCGAAATACGCCAGAATTTATCCCGCTAATTGCGGAGCATTTGGCGAAATATTTGGATTTAAGTGTGGAGGAAATCGCAGAGATAACGACAGAAAACGCAATCCGCGCCTTTGGCTTTTAGTGGGCAATTCGCCTTTAGAATTGCATTCCGCAGATTTTGGGATTTTC
>SAMEA104315433__coassemble_1064_pt1 | contig 11271 bp, 15 predicted proteins | sample SAMEA104315433__metabat2_low_PE_023 | metagenome-assembled genome bin SAMEA104315433 (sample SAMEA104315433) | gut metagenome | biome: Monkey gut; feature: monkey-associated habitat; material: faeces | place: China | collected 2013
ATACCCAAAAGCTATGAGGAAAACTACCAAAAGCTAAAGGCGGAAATGGAAGAGGCGGAGTCAAGTTTTTATGAGAGATGGCAAATAACTTGCTCTTGGGACGAAGATGGTAAGGTTGTTATAGGGGATAGAGGGCATAATATTTTTGTAAAAGATTGGTGTGAATTAAAGAATGTTTTGGCGTTTTTTGATGAAATTCGTGCGATGGAAGTTAAAGTCGATAAGAAGAAAGGCGAAAGAGAATTTTATGTGGCTATAAATAAAGTAAAGCAAATGCCTAGATTTAAAGAAGATAGTGGCATTGGTATAACACAGATGAGTATAAATGAATCTAGATTTACTGCTGGTGATAATGGCTTTTGGAGTAGGGTGTTTGAGAAGTGGGAAGAAGTGAAACTAAAAATAGTAATGGAAAAGAATGGTATATAATCATCTTGCAGAGAGGGTGTGCGATGAGTAAGAAAGAGAGCGTAAAAGCACATATAAGTATGCTACAAATAGTCTTTGTGGCGTTATTAACTGCATACTTGGGATTACTTGGCTATGTGCTTATCCACATAGATGACAATTTTTCAATAATGCAGATAATTTATGGCTTTATGGCATTGTGTTTTCTTAGTGTGGCTTTAATCGTAATTTTTAGAAAATATTTTAATTTGGTTAAAAAATTGGAGAAAATGAAATGAGTGGTTTTTTATTATTTACAGCTACGATTATTTCGTTAAGTGGTGCATTATTTTTTCTTATAAGAGGAATAGATAAGAATTTAGCGGAGATGGATGAGGCTGATAAGTAGCCGTTTGCGTTAATCCGCTTTGCGCTTTGATTATTTAAAGCGTAAAGCGGATTTTAGCGATTTGGCGTGTGAGGGTGTGCAATGAGTAAGAAAAGTAAGAAATAGAAGTTATTAGCGTTATTAGCCGAGTATCAGCGATGGCAAAATTATTATGTAACCATATTCATTGCCGTTGTGGCATTTATTGCTACGCAATATGATAAAGTGGCTAATTTTTTGTTGTATTTAAGTATTGCGCTTATAATTTTTCTTGGATTTGTTATCGTGTTACTTGCGAAAAAAATCAAAAAAATCATTGATGATATAGGGAGGTTGTAAAATGGAAATTCTAGTTACTTGTGCTATCGCTTTGGGATTTTTAGGCTTTTTTACGGCGTGTTATATATCCGTATTTCAAAAAGAGACTGATTGACAATGGAAAATGTTATTCTTTGGATTATGCTTGGCATATTGGGAGTTGTTATACCAGCTATTGCAGTCAAATCTGTTTTAGAATTGGAAAAAGATAACTAAATAGGCATTATCTACCTTACGCTTTTATAGCGTGAGACGGATATTTTTTGGGGTGTGCGTGTATGCGGTGGATATGGGATTCTTTGCAAAATACCATAAATGCTATAAATAGCGTTTATAGCATTTATGGTATTTTGTGATATAATGTGGCATAAAGTTTAACTTTGGGAGGCTCAATATGGTAACAAATGCTGTTAATACAAATTACAGCACTTACAGCGAGGCGCAGTTAGTTGCCGTGCTAGATGAGATTCACAATCAAAAGGTAAGTTTGGATAATAGAGAGCGACAAATTAGAGAGATTTTGCATACTTTAGGGGCAGAATCTAACAAATCTAGCATTGTATCTAGGATAGGATTAGATGAACCTACAGAAGAGACGCGCAATGCGTTAGATAATGATGAAATAGTAGGCATATTTTCTAGCCACGAGGAATTTGAGAAATCTTTGGAATTGGAAAATGATGAATGAGAAATATCGTTATCCACAATAACTACAAAAAAGATTTTAAACTTGTAAAAAGGCAAATTTCTAGCGAAAAATGGGGTATAGAAAAGATTAGAGAAGTGGTTTTGGTGCTACAAACGGCAGATATTCTACCGCCACATTTATATGACCATTCACTATGGGGCGAATATCAAGGCTTTAGAGAGTGCCACATTTATGGGGATTTAGTCATAGTCTATAAGCGAGATGACAAAGAATTATATTTGCGTAGGATAGGACGCCACCAAGATTTGTTTAAGAACTATTAAGCTACAAAATATTTCAACATTTTCCACGCAAAAAATCTCTTTTAAAATTATATTTTGCTATAATCCCACAATTATTTCATTTTTAAGGGAGCATTTATGAAAATCGTAGTCATTCAAGGACCCAATCTAAATATGCTAGGACACCGCGACCCGCGACTTTATGGCGATATGAAATTAGAGCAGATTCACGCAAATATGGAGGCAGTGGCAAAGCAAAATAATTTTGAGATTGAGTTTTTTCAGAGCAATTTTGAGGGCGAGATTGTCGATAAGATTCAAGAGTGTATCGGCACGGCGGACGGCATTCTCATCAATCCTGCGGCGTATTCGCACACTTCTATCGCCATTGCGGACGCCATTTCGCTAGTGGGAATTCCCGTAGTCGAGGTGCATTTAAGCAATATTTTTGCGCGAGATGATTTTCGCAAAAAGTCCCTCACAGGGGCGATGAGCGCGGGAGTGATTTGCGGATTTGGACCATTTGGCTACCATATCGGGCTACTTTCCATTATGCAAATAATCACTGAAATCACGCAGTTAAAGCAACAAAACGAGAATAAAAAATAGCATTTGGGCGAATCTAGTTAGGATTTTAGGGCGAATCACATAAATTTAAGGGCAAATTTGGGGCGAAAATGAAAGAAAAACTAAATTGTTTTTTTACCACAAATGAAAGCGCAATGCTCTATGAGTGCGGATTTTCCTGCGATAATGCGATTTATTTTAGCGCAAATAGCGAGGTATTTTTTATAACCGATTCGCGCTACGCCCTAGAGGCGAAAGAAAAAGCGAATAAAAACACACAGATTATCGAATCAAGCGATTTAATCAAAGATTTCATAAAACTTGCAAAAAGCACAAAAAATATCATCTATGACAACGCCCAAATTAGCGTGGAATTTTTTGAGAAAATCAAAAGCCTTTCACTAAAGCCAAAGCCCAATTTTCATCAAATCAAACGCATTATAAAAAGCGATAGCGAAGTCGCACTCATCGCCAAATCCCAAAAGTTAAACAAAAAAGCATTTAAGCGATTCGCCAAATTTGTGGCAAAAAATGGCACTTGCAAAAATGGCGATTTGAGCGAAAAAAACTTACATTTTATCGCTAGGCAATGCTTAGAAAATAACGGCGAGTTAGATTTAAGTTTTAATCCCATTGTTGCGCTTAATGAAAATGCCGCCAAACCCCACGCCTTGCCTTGTAAAAAGGCATTGCAAAAAGGCGATTTATTGCTTTTTGATGCGGGGGTGAAGTATAAAAATTACTGCTCGGATATGACACGAACGGCGTATTTTGGGCGCGAATCGCACGAATCAAAAGCGTTTAATTTTGATAAATCCCAAAAATTCCCACCCAAAATCCAAAAGATTTATGACATTGTGCTAAAAGCGCAAGAGTGCGCGATTAAGGGCGCAAAAAGCGGAATGAAGGCAAAAGACATTGATTTTTTGGCGAGGGATTTTATCGACAAAAAGGGCTTTGGCAAGTTTTTTGCGCACTCTTTAGGACACGGCGTAGGGCTTGACATACACGAATTGCCACGAATCTCCAAAAAAAGCGATGAAATTATCGAGGACGGAATGGTGTTTTCCATTGAGCCGGGCATTTATTTACCCAATGAATTTGGGATTCGCATTGAGGATTTGGTGGTGATGAAAAACGGAAAGGCGGAAGTGCTATGAGTGCGGTAAAAATGGCGAATCTACCCCACAGCGCAAACGAATCGCAACTAATTTGCGATACATTTTATCCCACGCGCTTTAGCGAATCCGCGCGATTCGCGCACGATTCGCATAAAGATTCACGCGATTCGCACACAAATACCCTTCCAAATACCACCATTATCGCGCTTGGTGGCAATCTAAAAAACCCCATTCGCACCTTTAAATCGCTGTTTTTAAAGCTAAAGCAAAACGCCAAAATCCGCATTTTACAAACTTCGCCCATTTACAAAAATCCGCCCTTTGGCTTTCACAATCAGCCATTTTTCTACAATGCGACAATGCTACTTGCCACGAGTATGTGCCTAGTGGAATTTTACGCATTTATCTTTTATATGGAGCGCATTTTCGGGCGGGGGCGGATTCGCGCATTCAAAAACGCACCGCGCACACTAGATATTGACATTATTTTCTTTAATGACATTTTTATGCGAAGCACTAAGCTAAACATTCCGCATACGCAGTGGTTTGAGCGAAGTAGCGTGTTAATACCGCTTATTTATCAAGTAAATTACAAGGGGCAGTAATGGCAGAGGCAGAATTAGATTTAGGTTTATTCACTTACACCGCGCCGACTTTGGCGGAGGCGATGGAGATAGCCAAGCAACAGCACGGCGAAGATGCGATGATATATAGCACTAGAGAGATTAAAAAGAAAACTCTGCTTGAAAATGGCTTGTATGAAGTCGTCATAATCGATAGAAGGGCAAATGAAGCCCCGCGCCCACAAGTTGCAGTGCCAAGCGCGAATCCTGCTAGTCCTATCAATGAAAAGCCAGATAATGACATTGCTAGGCGGCTAGATAAAATCGCGCAAAAAGAGTTAGCGAAACGGCGATTAGAAAAAATCACGCGTGAGCAAGAAATCAACGCTGAGATTTCAAACGCCGTAAAAGAGATTAGCAAAATCGTGCAAAGTAAAGATACTTTTGAAATTGCAGAGGATAATCAACAAAAAGGCAAAAAAAGGCGCGAATCAAGCGAATCAAAGGGCGAATCTAAAGGCGAATCGCGTGGCAATTTAGGTGAATCAAAGGGCGAATCCAAAGATTCAAAAGATTTGCGCGATTCGCATTCGCGTGGCGATTCGCAAGATTCAAGCGATTTTATGCGATTTAATCCTATCGCACAGACGCGCGAAATGCTTGCCAAACTCAACGCCGATGAGATTAAAGAGCTTAGTGCCATAAAATCATCGCTAAATCGACTTGATGATAAGATGAAGTTGTTGCAAAATATGTTTTGGAATGATGTCGGTATTCGCGCCCAAAGTAGCAATAATATCCCGCAGGAATTTGCCGAGATTTATCGAATCTGCAAAAATAGCGGTATGAAAAATGAGCATTTAGATGAGATTATGCGCCTATCTAGCGAACATATGCCTGTGAATATGCGCGCAAATTCCGTAACGACAAAGCGATTTTTCCGCGAAGTGTTGCGTAAGCTAATCCCTTGTCGCGTGGAAAATATCGATATGGCGCGAAAGCGAATCATAATGCTAGTAGGACCTACAGGCGTGGGAAAAACCACCACCATTGCCAAACTTGCCACACATTACAGCAAAAAGCATAATTACAAAGTCGGGCTAATCTCGCTAGATGGCTATCGAATCGGTGCTTACGAGCAACTCGCATTTTACGCCAAAAAGCTAAAGATTTCTATCAATCAAGTCAATGACAGCGCGGAATTTGAGCGTTCGTTAGAAGATTTGAAATATTGCGATTATATTTTGATTGACACAATCGGTAGTTCGCAAAATGACAAGCAAAAGTTGGATTTTTTGCGGAAATTTGCCAATACGGATTACAATATCGATGTCAATTTAGTGCTTAGCGCAACGACAAAATTCGAGGATTTGCGCGATATTTACGGCTCATTTAGCATTCTAAATATTGATACTTTGATTTTTTCTAAACTAGATGAAAGCAAGGGCTTTGGCAATGTGTTTTCGCTAATTTATGACACCAAAAAGCCCGTTAGCTACCTTACTATCGGGCAAGAAGTGCCAGAGGATATTTTGGTGGCAAAAAACGACTATATCGCGGATTATATCATCAATGGCTTTTCAAAGCCCAAGCGCAGTGCCATTATCCGCGCATCATTTTAAGAAAAAGCTATGCAAAATCAAGCAGCGGGATTAGATAAACTTTTAGCGGATTTAGAGCGTGGGCAAGAATCACGCGCAATTCAAGGTGATTTGGGCGCAACCAAAATCATCGCTATTACTTCGGGCAAAGGTGGCGTGGGCAAATCCACCATAAGCGCGAATCTATCCTACACGCTGTGGGATATGGGCTACAAAGTCGGCGTTTTTGACGCAGACATAGGACTAGCGAATTTAGATGTGATTTTTGGCGTGAAAGCCACGCAAAATTTGCTTGATGTCTTGCAAGGTAGGGCGAATCTAAATGATATTATTATCCCGCTTGAAAGCGGACTTAGCCTAATCCCGGGCTACACTGGGGAAGAGATTTTGCAATATGATGAACGCGTGGTGGCGAATCTAAAAAGCGATATGTTGGATAATTTGGATTTTTTGATAATTGACACAGGCGCGGGAATCGCAAAAAGTGTGCAACGATTCATTGAAATTAGCAATTATTTGGTTGTCGTAACACAGCCTGACCCTAGCGCGATGACAGACGCTTACGCCTCTATCAAAGTCGCCTCCAAAAATAAAAATAAAATATTTTTGATTATCAATCAAAGCAAAGGGCTAAGGGAAGCGGACAGCATTTTTAGCCGAATCCAAAGCGTAGCAAGTGCCAATATCCCGCATTTAGAATTGCAAATGTTAGGTAAAATCCCCACAAGCGATATTATCACGCAGTCAAGTCGCTCACGCAAACTTTTTGCAAAACTCTTTCCGCAATCGCCACCCACCGCTAGTATCCAAACAATCGCGCGAAATCTAGTGCAATCCATTGGCGAATCTGTGGAACAAAATATGCTTTTAAATAACGAAAACCGATTCAATAGATTCGTTAGAAATCTGCTCTATCGCTTTTAGGGACGGCGTTGCGGTAGATTCGTAGGGTTGGTTAAAACAAAAGAAGGTTTAGCCATTGAAGCAGGATAATTACATAAGTTTTAGCGTTGTCGTGGGCTTTTTCGTGGGGCTTATAGTCTCTGCGATAAAGTTTAATAGCCCAGAGTGGATTATCCTATGGACGATTATTTGCACGAGCGTAATGTATCTAATCGCGCTTTGCGTGGCGAGTTTTTATATGAAATACATTGATTTTGATGAGAAAAAGATGAATATTAAGAAACTCGATTCGCGATTAGATTATTATCTAAACGAATTTGACAAGCGCGAAAAAGAAGCACTAAATATTAGAAAATACTTAAAGCACAATCTAAGTGCCACAAATGACGATGAGTAAGGGCTAGGAAATGCAAAATAATGTAGAAAAATACGCCACCGAGTTAAAGCACTCGCAAGATTCGCTAATGTTGCAATATATGCCCGCACTCCGTGCTATGGCGTTTAGGTTGCGGGAGCGACTGCCAAGCTCCATTGATATAAATGACTTAATTTCTATCGGCACAGAGGAGATGATAAAACTCGCACGGCGTTATGATAGCTCCATAAATGACAGCTTTTGGGGCTATGCGAAAATGCGCGTTTATGGCTCAATGCTTGATTATTTACGCGAATTAGACATTGTCTCACGCTCTAGTCGTAAGCTAATAAAATCTATCGATAGAGAAGTCTCAAAATATTTTAACGAACACGAGGAAGAGCCTACTGATGAATATTTAGCAGAGATTTTAGGCGAAGATGTGAAAAAAATAAAAGAAGCGCGAATCGCATCAGATATTTACTCAGTAATTCCCATTGATGAGCAATATAACGCCATAATCGCAGATAATGTAATGGAAAATGTCCAGCAAGATGAGTTAGTTAGCCTAATCAAAGATATTTTATCATCGCTTACTAAGCGCGAACAAACAATCATTCAGCTTTATTATTTCGAGGAATTATCACTAGGGGAAATTAGCGAGATTTTAAATATCACTAGCTCACGAATCTCACAAATCCACAAAGAAGTCATCAAAAAGATTCGCAATCGCTTAGGGGACATAAATGGCTGATATTCTAAGCCAAGAGGAAATTGACGCCCTACTTGAAGTCGTAGATGATGATAGCGGTGAGAGCAAGGATTTAGATAGTAGCGACATTCTAAATAAAAAGCAAGTAACGCTTTATGACTTTAAACGCCCCAATCGCGTTAGCAAAGAACAGCTCCGCGCGTTTCGTGGGATTCACGATAAAATGGCGCGGAATCTTAGCTCACAAATATCCGCCATTATGCGCTCAATCGTTGAGATTCAGCTGCATTCAGTAGACCAAATGACTTATGGCGAATTTTTGATGAGTTTGCCAAGCCCCACTAGCTTTAATATTTTCTCAATGCGTCCGCTTGATGGCAGTGGCGTTTTGGAAATCAATCCTAGCATTGCGTTTCCTATGATTGATAGGCTTTTGGGTGGCAATGGTGAGCCTTACGAGGTGAATCGCGAGTTTAGCGACATTGAGCTAAGCCTCATTGATACGATTTTGCGCTATGTGATGAGCAATCTTAAAGAAGCGTGGAGTTCGGTTACAGAGATTTTTCCCGCTGTCGATGCGAAAGAGAGTTCGCCTAGCGTTATACAGATTGTCGCGCAAAATGAAATCGTTATTATGGTTGTTATGGAAATCACAATCGGGCATAGTAGCGGAATGATGAATATTTGCTATCCTGTGATTTCGCTTGAATCGGTGCTTTCACGCCTTGCAAGTAGGGATTTAATGCTTAGCGAGACAAACTCCAAAAAATCACGCAATAAAGAACTCCAAGTGCTAATCGGCGGTGCGCTTGTAAATGTCAGCGCAATGCTAGGAAGCGCGAGATTAAGCCTAGAGGAAGTGCTAGAATTGCGCGTGGGCGATACGATTCGCCTTGACCGCGTGGCTGATGACACAATCATCGTAAATATCGATGAGAGAGATAAATACATTGCTGAGATTGGTTTGCAAAGATATAGAAAAACTATAAAAATAAAAGATATAATAGAAACCGAAAAAGATAAAGTTAAAGAAGTCCTAGAAATGTTAGAAAGCAACCGCAAACACCGCGTGGAGAACATAAAAGAGGACGAGGAGGAAGCGTAAATGAAAGATTTTATCAATCTTATCAAAAATGAGAGCGTTTCCACCATTAGCGGACTTACGGGCAGAAACGCAAATATCACAAATGACAATATCACAGAAATCGCGCAAATCACATTTCAACCGCCTTTCGTCAAAGTCGCACTAGAGGACGGCGCGGGTTCGCCTATAATCTTTATCGCGCCTAGTAACCTAACTATCGGCTTAGCGGACTTAATGCTGGGTGGCGATATGGTGGATAAGGGCATTGCAGAGGGAGCGCAAATCTCAAATGACGATTTAGACGCGCTTAAAGAAATCGTCTCAAATATTTTCTCAGCCATATCCACCGCGCTAAAGGCGCAAAAAACGCTACCAAAAATGGAGTTTAAAATCACGGACGCTAAGATTTTAAACGATAGCGAGGAATTTAGCGGATTTGATAGAGGATGCAAGTTTAATTTTGACTTGGAAAATCTGCATACGGAATTTATCGTGCTTTTAAGTCGTAAGATTGAAAATGAATTTTCCCCGCAAGATTCGGCGAAAACTGCGAGTGCAGGAAATGGAGGCAATGTGAGTAATATTCATCTAAATAGCACGGAGACGCGTAATATCGCAATGCTACTTGATGTCAAAATGCAAGTGCGTGTGCGAATCGGGCAGAAAAAAATGCTACTTAAAGATGTGATTTCTATGGATATTGGGAGCGTTGTGGAGCTAAATCAACTCGCAAACGACCCGCTTGACATTTTAGTCGATGACAAAGTCATAGCCAAAGGCGAAGTCGTCATTATTGACGGCAACTTTGGCGTCCAAATCACCGAAATCGGCACAAAACGCGAACGCTTAGAACAACTAAAGGGGAATGGTTGATTCATATTGCAATGGCGAATCACACACTTTAAGCGAATCTAAAAGAGCGAATCGCAAGAAGTGCCACTGCCTCGTCATTGCGAGACTTGCCTTTGGCAAGTCGTGGCAATCCAAAAACAAAATAAAATCCGCACGAAGTGCGAATCTTTGCAAAAGTTTTTGCTACTTTTTGCTTTTGCAAAAAGTAGAATCCCCTTAAGCCCACAGACTCTAAACTACCAAGCAAGGTTGTTTGGATTCGCTTTTGGAACATTGATTCGCCTATAATTTAAATTCGTGTGATTTGGATACTTCGGCGACTTTATCGCCTCAGTATGACAAGGTGGGACATAGATTCGCGCAATAAAAAAAGCGATTTGCCACTAGATTCGCTACACCTTGCGGATTTTGGCAATCTCATCGCGGATTCGCGCTGCTTCCTCAAACTCTAGTTTTTTACTTGCTTCATACATTTTCTTTGTCATCTCTTTTATGATTTTATCTCTCTCAGTTTTGGGGATTTTGCCTAGCTTCACGCGCTTTTGCGTGCGAATCTCCACATTTAGCTCGTCCTCTAACTTTCTCGCGGTGGTTTTTGGCACGATATTATGCGCCTTATTAAACGCCTCTTGCTTTGCCCTGCGGTATTCGCTAATATCGATTGCGCTCTGCATTGACTTTGTGATTTTTTGCGCGAAAAAAATCACCTTGCCGTTGATATTTCGTGCGGCGCGTCCCATAGTTTGGATTAGGCTCGTCTCGCTACGCAAAAAGCCCTCTTTATCGGCATCCAAAATCGCCACCAAACTCACTTCAGGCAAGTCCAAGCCCTCGCGGAGCAGATTCACGCCGATTAAAATATCAAATTCGCCTAGCCTTAGCCCTCGAATCAAATGATTGCGCTCAATGGCGTCAATGTCGCTATGCAAATACTGCGTTTTTAGCCCTAGCTCGTTGTAATATTTACATAAATCCTCCGCCATTTTTTTGGTGAGCGTCCCCACGATTGCGCGTTCATTTCGCGCCAAAACAGCTTTAATCTCATCATACAAAATCGCCACTTGATTTTGACTATCCATAACAAAGACTTTTGGGTCTAAAAGCCCCGTGGGGCGGACGATTTGCTCAGCAATATTTGCCCCACTTAGCTTAAGCTCGAGTTCCGCTGGAGTGGCGGATACAAACAAATAATGAGGCGATTTTTTGATAAACTCATCAAAATTCAAAGGGCGATTATCTAGCGCACTAGGGAGGCGAAATCCATACTCCACAAGCACTTCCTTGCGGCTTCTATCGCCCGCATACATTCCGCCAAATTGTGGCAGGCTCGCGTGGGACTCATCGACTATGACAAGGTAGGGTTTGCCCTTTTGCTCAAAATAATCAAGCAAACAATAAGGCGTTTCCCCCGCCCTCTTGCCTGTCAAATGTCGTGCGTAGTTTTCGATTCCTTTGCAGATTCCAGATTCACGAATCATTTCTAAGTCAAA
>SAMEA104315433__coassemble_1081_pt1 | contig 11170 bp, 5 predicted proteins | sample SAMEA104315433__metabat2_low_PE_023 | metagenome-assembled genome bin SAMEA104315433 (sample SAMEA104315433) | gut metagenome | biome: Monkey gut; feature: monkey-associated habitat; material: faeces | place: China | collected 2013
TTAGGAAAACCACTAGGACGCCGAGCTTGATTCGCCCCACTAACGAGCCTGTGATGATTGCTGCAGCGATGATTGCAAACATCATTTGAAAAATCGCAAAGATGATATTTGGCACACCAGAGCCGTTGAATCCGCCGATATTTGTGAGCGCAATATTATTCAAACCGCCGACAATCCCGCCTATATCGCCACCAAATGCCAGTGAAAAGCCCACAATCACCCACTGAAGCGTGATTACGCCAAAGACTATAAAACAATTCATAATCGTATTTAGCGTATTTTTATGTCGCACCATACCCGCATAAAACATCGCAAGGCTGGGCGTCATCAGCAAAACCAAAATCGAACAAAGCATAATAAAAAATGTATTTACGCTATCCATTTTATGTCCTTTACAAAGTGAAATTTTGCATTTTTTGCGTTTGTATGCGTGAAATGATTGGACTAAAATCGCGGTGGCGATTTTCTTGCATTTTTTGCATATTTTTCGCAAAAAATGCAGAACGAATTGTAATCAAACTTTTCTTAAAATTTTATTAAATTTTTACATATTGTAATAAAGATATAAAAATATAATTTCGCATTATTTTGTTATTTCAATGATTTTTAAAGCGAATTTTTATTAGAATCCGCGCGTTAATTTAAACGCTAGATTCAAGCATATTTTTACACAAGGACAGCCAAATGAGCAATTTCACGCACCTGCATTTACATACCGAATATTCCTTGCTAGATGGCGCGAATCAAATTCCCAAACTCGCCAAACAGCTTAAAGCCTTTGGTATGAAATCCGTGGCGATTACCGACCACGGCGTTATGCACGGCGTCCCTGAATTTTATGTAACAATGCTAAAAGAAGGCATAAAGCCCATAATCGGCATTGAGACTTATATCCACAATGGCGAATCCTTAGACGCCAAAGACCCGCAAATGCCATATTTTCATCTCTGCCTTTTTGCCAAAAACGAAGTGGGCTACAAAAATCTTATGTATCTTAGCTCTATGGCGTGTTTGGAGGGATTTTATCGCAAACCGCGAATCAACAAGGCGATTTTAAAAGAGCGAAGTGAGGGGCTTATTTGCTCATCGGCGTGTTTGCAAGGCGAAGTGAATTACCACCTAAACACAATCGGGCGCAAAAATACAAGCGCGAAAGGCTATGATTACGCCAAAGCGGTGGCATTAGAGTATAAAGAAATCTTTGGCGAGGATTTTTACTTGGAAATTATGCGACACGGAATCGCCGAGCAGCGATTCATCGATGAAAAGGCGATTCAGCTATCGCGTGAATGCGGAATCAAACTCATCGCCACAAACGATGCGCACTACACCGAGAAAAAACACGCCTTTAGCCAAGAAGTCCTAATGTGCGTCTCCACAGGCAAAAAACTCCAAGATTCAAACCGACTAAAGCACTCTGTCAATGAATTTTATGTGAAATCCGCCGATGAAATGAGGCGTATTTTTGCCGACATACCCGAAGTCCTAGCAAACACGCAAGAAATCGCCGATAAATGCAATCTCATCATCGACTTAAAAAGCATTGAAGTCAAAAACGACAAAGGCGAAGTCATCATTCCATACTCCGCGCCCGTGCCACCGACATTTAGATTCACAGCGCAATACGCCAAGCGCGATGGGTTAGATTGCCAAACCGATGAGGAATATTTTCGCTTTAAATGCAAAGAGGGGCTAGAAAACCGCCTAAAGTCTATCGATGAATCCAAACACGACATTTACAAAGAAAGATTAGAGCACGAAATGCAAGTCATCGCAAAGATGAAATTTTGCGGATATATGTTAATTGTGTGGGATTTTGTGAGGGAGGCAAAAGCGCGAAAGATTCCCGTAGGTCCGGGGAGAGGCAGTGCGGCGGGAAGTTTGGTGGCGTTTTCTTTGGAAATCACCGACATTGACCCAATCAAGCACTCACTGCTTTTTGAGCGATTTTTGAATCCTGAGCGCGTGAGTATGCCTGATATTGATATGGACTTTTGCCAAGAGAGGCGAGAGGAAATCATCAAATATGTGGTGGAAAAATACGGCAAATTTAATGTCGCGCATGTGGCGACATTTAACACTATGTCGGCAAAGTCGGTGATTCGCGATGTGGCGCGTGTCTTTGATATGGAGTATAAAAAAGCAGATGAATTTGTAAAGCTAATCCCCAAAGAGCCACTAAAGATTCGCCTTCAAACGGGCATTACAGACATTGAGGACAAAAAAGGCGCGTATGAAAAAGAGCCACGAATCCGCGATGCGATAAACAATGACAAAGCAATCAAAGAAGTGTGGGATATGAGCCTTATTTTGGAAAATCAAAAGCGCAATATCGGCACGCACGCCGCGGGAATCGTCATTGATAGTGATGAGCTGTGGCATAAGATTCCCCTTTGTAAAATCGGCGATAAAATCGTTACGCAATACGCCAATACAAAGGAATTTTTAGAGAAAGTCAATCTCATCAAATTCGACTTTTTGGGGCTTAAAACGCTAAGTGTGATTCAAAAGACGCTTGAGATTATTGGCAAAAATATTGACTTTAACAATGTCGATTTGAGCGACAAAAATATCTATGAGGAGATTCAAAATGGCAGCACGATTGGTATGTTCCAAATCGAATCTGATGGAATGCAAGCTGCCGCGCGAATCCTAAAGCCAAGCAACTTTGAGGATATTTTGGCGATGATTGCGCTATTTCGCCCCGGACCTATGGGGACGATTGATGAGTTTAGCGCAAGAAAGCACGGACGCCAAAAAATCGAATATATTTTCGATGAGCTAAAGCCCATTTTAGAAAACACCTATGGCGCGATAATCTACCAAGAGCAGGTTATGCAAATCGTCCAAGTAATCGGCGGATTTTCTTTGGGCGAATCGGATTTGATTCGCCGTGCTATGGGGAAAAAGGACGCCAAAACTATGGAGGAAAATAAAGAGAAATTCCTAAATGGCGCGGAGAAAAAAGGATTCGCACGCAAAAAATGCGAATCACTTTGGGAGCTAATCGTAAAATTCGCCGAGTATGGATTCAACAAATCGCACTCCGCTGCTTATGCGTTCGTTACCTTTCAAACGGCTTATTTAAAGACTTATTATCGCCACGAATTTATGGCTGCGCTTTTGACTAGCGAGAAAAACAAGCCAGATAATATCAACAAATACATTGATGAATGTCGCAGTATTGGCATCGAAGTGTTGCCACCGCATATCAATCACTCTATGCGGGATTTTAGCGTGGTGGAAATCAACGGCGTTAAAAAAATCATCTTTGGTTTTAGCGCGATTAAGGGCATTGGCGAAAAGCCTATTGAGAATATCATCACAGCGCGGAATGAATGCGAGGGCGGGAAATTCACCACAATCGAGGAATTTTTAAGCAAAATGGATTCAAAAGTCATCAACAAAAAGGCACTTGAATCGCTATCCAAATCTGGCTCATTAAGCAATTTGGGCTATACTACGCGCACACTTTTGGCGAATTTGGATTTGATGGCAGACAAAGTGCGCGAAAATACGAGCTATGATACTTCAAACGCGCTATTTGTGGAGGAAAATGTCATTCGCTTAGAAATGGCGCATTTGGAGGAATACAGCAAAAGCGAATTGTTAGATTTCGAGTATGAGACGCTAGGAATCTTTATGAGTGGCAATCCGCTTGATGAGTATAGCGAGAAAATCAAAGGCATTAAGGGCGTGGTGTTTAGCTCACAGATTCAAAGCCTAGAGGATAGGTCGCGTGTGCTAATCATCGGCGTGATTAAGGATATAAAAAGCCACATTAGCAAAAAAGGGACGCGCTATGCCGATGTGCTGGTGGTGGATAAAATCGGCAATGTGTGGATTAGCGTGTTTGAGAAGGATTTGCCGATTATCGAAAACGCCGCGCAGGGCGTCCCGCTATGCCTTGTGTGCCAAGCTGGGGAAAGCAAAGATGAGAGCATTTCACTGCGCCTAAGTAGCGTGGTAAGCCTTGATGAAGCCAAAAATCAAAAAGTCAAGCCAAAGTTTAAAGATGAAAGCGATTCAAGCAATTCAGGCGCGAATCGATTCGGCGAATCCTTTGGCAATGGCGCGTTTAATGTGGGCGATTCGAGTGCAAATATCGCGGAATACACGCTTTCTTTGCCTTGCAATATCACTTATTCGCAATTAAAGGCGATTCAAAGCCTTGCTATGGAAAATAGTGGCACGGAACGGCTTGTCTTTGAGATTCGCGATGCGCAAGGCACTTACAAAATGGCGACTACGCTAAAAATTAACGGCAATTTCAAAAATCAAGTGAAGTCTATCGCGTGAGAATCAATCAATATTTATCGCATAACACGAAGTTTTCGCGCAGAGAGGCGGACGATTTAATCAAGCAGGGGCGCGTGAAAATCGGGCGAAAAATCGCGCTTTTAAGCGATAAGGTGGGCGATTCGGACAAGGTTTTTATCGATTCGCGTGAGATTAAGCCACAGATTGCCTACACCATAATCGCCTACCACAAGCCTAAAGGCGAGTTAGTCAGCAAAAGCGATTCGCGTGGGCGAAGGGTGATTTATGATAGCTTAGAGGCGAAGTATCGGCATTTTGTGCCTGTGGGGAGGCTGGATTTTGCGAGTTCTGGGCTTTTAATCCTAAGTGATAGCGTGAAAATCGCCACTGCTCTTAGCCAAAGCAAACTTACTAGAATCTATAATGTCAAAGTTGATGGCAAAATCACGGCAAATATTTTGGATTCGGCGCAAAATGGCTTGAGTGTGGCGGACGCCCGTGCGGGAGGGCATAAAAATAGCAAGATTATGGCAATGGATTTTGCGCCATTTGAGTTTTTTGAGATTGTGAAAGAGAGCAAAAGCGGGACAAAAGTAAAAGTCGGCATAAATGAGGGGCAAAATAGAGAATTACGCCGATTTTTCGCTCACTTTGGGCTAAATGTGTTAGATTTGTGTCGCGTTAGCTTTGGATTTGTGAGCTTAAATGCGCTACCTAGTGGCAAATCGCGCTTTTTTGATAAAAAAGAATACAAAAAGTTAAGGGAGTTTTTGAGGGATTCAAAAGCCATAAAACGCGACAAACACAATGAATCACAGATTCGTCATTGCGAGGCGATTCGTGTGAATCACAACAAAAGCGCGAAAATCACCCCCCCCACTCGTCATTGCGAGAATCGCGAAGCGATTCGAAGCAATCCAAATCAAATAAAAGGAGATAAAAATGCTAGTAGAAACAAGAGGAAATGACGGGATTCGCGCTAGGACAAGTGATTTTTTTAGTGCGGTGCTAAACCCTGAGGCGAGTTTTGGCGGACTTTGGAGCTTGGAATCGCTCCCAAAGATTGACTTAGAAAAAATCAAAAATCTAAATTATAATGAGCTAATTTCTTATATTTTTAATGTGCTTGGCATAGATTCGAGTGCCATTAGCCTACAATCTTATAATAATTTTGATGATAAAAATCTGCCTTTGAGTTATACAAAAATCGAGCCAAATATCTTTTTGCAAAATCTTTTCACAGGTCCTACGCGCGCTTTTAAAGATATGGCAATGCAACCTTTTGGCGCGTTACTTTGCGATTTAGCAAACAAGCAAAATAAAAGATATTTGATATTAACGGCAACCAGTGGCGATACAGGTCCAGCTACGCTAGAGGCAATCAAAAATAAGCCCAATGTCTTTGGAATCTGTATGTTCCCAGATAATGGCACAAGTGTGGTGCAAAGGCGTCAAATGACAACTATTGACGCAAAAAATATCGCTATTTTAGCCGTAGAGGGTAATTTTGATGATACGCAAAACGCGCTTAAAAATTTGCTAAATGACGCGGATTTTCGCGCCTTTTTGGAGACAAAAAACTTGCATTTATCGGCTAGTAATTCTGTGAATTTTGGGCGCATTGCATTTCAAATCATCTATCACATTCATAGCTATATTTTCTTGCGCGATTCGGGTAGAATCGCTCCAAGTGAGAGCTTTGATATTGTCGTGCCTAGCGGGAATTTTGGCAATGCGCTTGGGGCATTTTATGCTAAGCTTATGGGCGTCCCCATTCACAAAATCATCATCGCTACAAACGCTAATGATGTCTTGGAAAATCTCATCAATCACGGGATTTATGACATTTCTAAGCGGACACTGATTAAGACAAACTCCCCTGCGATGGATATTCTAAAAAGCTCTAATGTCGAGCGGGTGCTTTTTACGCTCTTTGGTGCGGAGCGGACAAAGGATTTGATGAGTGATTTAGAGAGTAAAAAACGCTATGAATTAAGCGCAAATGAATTGCAAAAAATACAAGAAATTTTTGGCGCATTTAGTTTTAATGATGAGAATGTGCTAGAAATTATCGCACATTATGCAATGGCAAATATTATCATTGACCCGCATACGGCAAATGGTATTTTGGCTACCAAAAAGATAGATTCAAACAATAAAATCATCGTTTGCTCCACCGCTGAGTGGTGTAAATTCGCCCCTACGATTTGCAAAGCATTGGCAAAAAATAGCAAATTTGATGACTTAAATCTAAATAATGTCGATGAAAAAACTGCGCTTGATTTGATTGCCAAACGATTCAACTACCCACTACATAAAAATATAAGAAATTTATTTGACAAAGATGAAATAAATTGCACCAAAATTAGCAAAGATGAAATCAAAAATCGCGTAAAAGAGATTATAGAAAGATTTTAAGGAGTTAAATATGAAAAAAGATAATCTAATCATAATTCGCACCGAAGGTGGGCTATGTTCGCAAATCTATTATGCTTCACTAGGGCAATATTTTACCGATAAAGGTTATCAAGTCAAATATGATTTGACTTGGTTTAAAGAGTATGGCATGTGCAACAACATGGCATTTGCAAGAAACTACGATATAGACAAGGCATTCCCAAAACTAGCGTTAGAATTTGCAAGTGATGATGAAGTTAAATTATATAAACAAAAATACAAATATGATGGTAGCAAGTCGCTACTAGATTTCCCCCCCCCATTATATATCGAGGGATTTCCAGCCGAACGGTGCTATATGATTCCATACAAGGCGGATATAATCAATTATTTTAAAGAGTATTTTTGCCCAAAAGAATTTGGCAATAAAAACTCATCACTCTATAAATTATTGCAAAACATACAAAACGGCAATTCTTGTGGGGTTCATTGTCGGCGGGGTGATTTGGGTGATTTTCATCCAGCGTATGGTTATTCAGCAAGTGTAGAGTATTTCTTAAAATCCATAAATATCATAAATGCCATTCATAAAAATGTGTGCTTTTATTTCTTTTCCGATGAGCCACATTGGATAAAGGAAAATATCGCTCCACATTTGCGTGAAATCAAATATAAGATATGCGATGAAAACGGCTCAGACAAAGGGTATTTGGATTTATACCTATTATCTTGGTGCAAGTTTATAATATCTTCTAATGGTTCTTTAGGTGTGTTTGCTAAATTTTTATCCAAGCGAGAAAATGCTCATTTATATTTATGCAAATACCGCGCTGATTGTCAATATTTAAGCGAAGTATATGTTATAAATGACCCAAATACCTACATTCCATACAATCCATTTGATACGCCATTTAAGCCCGATATAACCCAAAAATGCAAGAAAAAATATAGAATCTATCGCGCGTTGTTCGTTACAACCATAATAATTCAAGCAGTCTTTATAGCATTTTGGCTTTTGTAAAAAATGTTATTTTAGCGTCATTGCCTTTGCGATTGTGAAAATTGTTTGTCTATAAAATAGCTTTCGACTTATACGGCTTAATAGCGCAAAGTGGGCGTTATTCACGCAAAAGATTCGCGCTTCTCTAGCATTGCGAATCTTGCAAATCTTTAGCCCAATCCTAATCCACTTGATTATTTAACTTCAAACTTTTTTCAAAGTCATCATCTTCTGCCACAGGGTCTGCGCCTACGGCTGGATTCGCGCCACTTGGCGCATTTGAAGTAGGCACTGCATTTTGGGCTACTTGTTTTTTCGCCTCATTTTTGGCGTGAGCCCTTGCTTGGACTTCGTTTGAGTAGGGAATCACGCGGTTTCGTCCGCCCTCTTTTGCCTCATACAACGCAAGGTCGGCTTGATTGATACATTCCCAAATGTCTTTTGAAAAGTCTGGCATTGCGCTTACGCCGATACTGACAGACTTGTTGAATTTTAGCTCACCACGAGAGCATTTTTTCGCCATTGCAAAGGCGGTGCGGATTTTTTCCGCCACGCGCTGGGATTCAGTCATATCTGCATTATCCAAAATCACTACAAATTCCTCGCCACCATAGCGAATGAGCTTATCAATAGGGCGAATCACCTTGCGAATAGTCTCTACCAACAGCACAATTCCCGCGTCCCCTACGGCGTGTCCGTAAGTGTCGTTGATATTTTTAAAGTGGTCAATGTCAAGCATTAGCACACCAAAAACGATATGTTTTTCTAACTTCTCTTTCAAATATCCGCTATGCCTATCAAGGAAAAAGCGGTTGTAGGCTTTGGTAAGCGGGTCGGTGTATGAACTTTCCTCAATCTCTTTCATAAGCATTTTGTTATTGATGATATGTCTTGCTTCGCGCATATAGTTGTAGATTCGCGTGATGGATTTTTCCTTTTCTGCTAACTCTTTCTTTGAATCTAGCATAATGGAATAATAAGTCATTAGCTTGTCGCTTATGACAAATTGCAAGTCAATCACATGCAATCCACCGCTAGAATACGAAATAAACACGCTACCTTTTTCATCGCTGTAAAGGACATTTTTATTAGGGTCGTTTAGCCGTTTTTCAATGCTGTTGATTTCCCCAGCCATTACTTTCATCGTGGCGTCATTTTCGACTTTATAACCGCTTACGATTTCGTTATGCACGAGTTCGGCGAAAATGAGATTTTTGTATTTTATATATTTTTGAATCACCACTTGAATCTCTTTGTAAATATCATTCGTGCGTCTCATCGAATCGATTTTGTTTTTAAAGCTATATAGCGCGACAACTTCATTCATCACTTCGCTTAGGCGCATAAGCGGGTTTTTGTTGTAAAGCAATCGATTGTAGATGAAAATGGTGGCGATTTTGGTATCGATTGCCGCTAGGTTTTTATCTAGCGATTCAAGCAATTTATTTATTAGCTTAGCAAGTTCGTCCGTGCCTATCATATGGCTTCGCACACGGCGCGAAAAGTCGCCGTTTATGGCACTAATAATGGCGTCCTTAATGCTATCTGAGATACTTGAAAAACTTTTCACGCTAAACATTAGCACAATCATAATGATTAAAGATGCCGCGATGATAAATGCGATAAATTCATCTTCGCTTGAGAAAATAATATCATAGATATTATCCTTTAGCATAATATTCGCATTTACTGCGCCGATGACTGCACCGGGCTTTATCCCCAAATGGCAAACGATACATTTTTGGTCAGCGACTATGGGGAATGAGACGCGCACTTCGTGGTCGTTTGTCCCTTCGATTCGCCTCATTTTTTCCTCGCTGGGCTGACGGCTGATATAGACATTGCGCTCGATTTGGTCGCGATATTCACTGCGCTTTCTGCCTAGCTCTGCGCTAAACTCATCACTTCGGCTAATCCACAAATCAGCGATTTCTTTTTGCACTTTCACGGAGTTGATAATGTCATAAGTATGCGAATTTACGCCTTCCCCTGAAATCGCCGCAAAGTCAAACGCCGCTTGGGCGGTGGATTTGATTTGGTTTTTAAAGAGTTTTAAATCTCTCTCTTTATTGAAAATATCCACTTTATACAGCACAAATGCGCAACTTAGCGCGATTACAATGGCTGATAATAAAACAATCTTAAATCGTAAAATTAACATTTTTTCCCCTTAATTTTATGTAAATTTTTAATGAATCCATTGGGCGAATCTCACTCGACCGTTACGCTTTTTGCGAGATTGCGTGGCATATCCACATCATTGCCTAGCCGAATCGCCACTTCCAAAGCCAAAACCTGCAAAATCACCATCATTGCGAAAAATTCCTCCATATAGCTATCAAATTTGCCGATTCGCACCATATCATCAGCCAAAGCGCAATCATCTTGACTAATCACACAAATAGTCGCATCGCGTGTGCTTAGCTCGGCTGTGTTGTTTTTGATTTTATCAAAAAGCAAGTGCTTTGGCATTAAGCTAATGGTAAAAAGTTCGCTGTCCGCCAAAGCAATGGGTCCGTGCTTCATCTCTCCGCTAGGATAGCCCTCTGCGTGGAGATAGCTAAGCTCTTTTAGTTTTAACGCACCTTCAAGTGCTAGTGGATAGAAAATATCGCGTCCAATAAAGAAAAATCCGTGTCCGTGCAAATACCGCTTAGATAGCTTTTTTAGCCTATCGTGCATAGATTCGTCAATCTTTGTGGCATTTGCCGAATCTTTCATATTTTTTATGTGGGATTTCACTAAATCTTTGCTGATTTTTCCGCGCTTTTCGCCCATATAAACGCCCAAAATCCAAAGCAACATAACCTGCGTAGCAAATGCCTTTGTCGAAGCCACGCCTTTTTCGATTCCAGCGCGTGTCAAAAGCGCGTATTGCGCCTCACGCACGATTGAGCTATCCTCCACATTGCAAATGGCTAAAGTTTTAATATTTGCGCGTTTGGCGAGTTTCAACGCCTCTAGAGTGTCCGCTGTCTCGCCACTTTGGGATATGACTATAAAAAGCTCGTTTTTGCTAATCACGGGATTTGCGTAGCGAAATTCACTAGCAATCGCCACGCTAGTTTTGATTTTTGCCTCGCGCTCAAATATATATTTGGCGACAAGTGCGGCGTTATGGCTCGTGCCACAAGCGCAAAGCGTGATTGAATCGACATTTTCTAAAAAGCTATCATCAATTTCTAATTTTATTTCATCATTTGCGATTCGCCCTGCGATTGTGTCTTTTAGCACGGAATGTTGCTCGTAAATCTCTTTTTCCATAAAGTAGCGATGCCCCTCTTTTTGCGCTGATAGCTTTGTGCCGACTAATTTTTGGATTTTTGGCAGTGAGCTAAAATTTGTCCTATCCATATAGCCAAATGCGCCGTCTTCAAGGTAGCAAACTTCATCTACAATCCCTAATAACGGACTTGAGCTTGAGGCAAAGTAAATGTCATCTTGCGCGTTGTCTTTTTGCGATAAATCGGGGAGTTTGCCACTCGCTTCGTCAATAGACGCTTTAGTCTTATT
>SAMEA104315433__coassemble_1098_pt1 | contig 11037 bp, 14 predicted proteins | sample SAMEA104315433__metabat2_low_PE_023 | metagenome-assembled genome bin SAMEA104315433 (sample SAMEA104315433) | gut metagenome | biome: Monkey gut; feature: monkey-associated habitat; material: faeces | place: China | collected 2013
ATCTCACACCACGCAATTCTTATGAATTGCTAATAAATATGGTGTGAGATAAATAGAATTTGGGTTATTCCTACTCTTAAATTTTATAGAAACTTTAAAAAATAAAAATGCAATTTAAATTTGACTTTAAGCTATTTTATGATACAAGACCGAATTTATTAACTACATAATGAGGATAAAATGACTGAAGCAATAGTAAAGCCACTAAGATTTGGTAGCAAAAACCCAAGCAAAAAAGAGCAAAAGCAAATAGAAAAGGCTGTTTTAGAGGCTTGGAAATCAAAAAATAAAGCACCTGACATAAAACCAAATATTGACTTAGATACTCTTATGGACGACAAACTAAGCAAAGAAGAAATTAGAAAAATATGCGGTTTATAAGTTAATCTTAAAAGCAGATTAGCCAATAGCTACACATAGTGCGATTATAGTAATCACTTCACTATCTTTGATTCGTATGATTTTGTAATTTAACAAAATCCCACTTCTTAATACTTCTCGTGTGCCAGAAGCAGAAGTGGCAAAATCACTCAGTTCCGATGCAGCCCCACACGATGACCTATCCATATATTGTGATTTTGATAATGAAACTATACCACAAAATTCAGGTGAATGTCAAGAGCAAGATGATTCAAATGATGAATCCAATGAATCTACACATACAAGGAGAAAACCATAATGAAAATCTTTAGACTTATACTTATCCTAGCATTAGGATTGCAAATAGGATTTGGTGCTGATGAGAATGGTAGCAGTGGAAGTGGGCAGAATGTAGGCAATGCAAATGAGGATTACAAATATTACCTAAAATATCAATCAAAATCTATTGTTAATGATGGGGAATGTTGGGTATGTGATGAAGTGAAAGATGGATATGTAGCCGTTGAAGAAACCATTGATGAAATTACAGGAACTACTTATTGTTTAGTATATAAAAAGACCGATATGAGAAAAGGTGCTCATATTGGCTATGCAAATAGACAAGTTAAGTCTTGTGCTTATGAAAATAGCCAAATAGCTAAAAAAATTGAACAAAGTTCAAAAGAAATCACTGCAAATACCAATCAAAAAGCGGTAAAAAGTTCTCTTGCAGAAGCAAGTAAAAGTAATTCAAATTCAAGTGGAAATAATGGGAAAATTACATTCTCTCAATTTATAGCTGGATTATTAACGCTCAATCCTGATATAATCAATAGAACAAATAGTGTATTAGGGGAAATTCAGACAAATAAAGGAATTGCTGGTAGCTCTATTGATTATACAATAGGGCAAGGACAAGATATGATGGTAGGTGCTTTGGATACCAATAAACGACTAGAAGAATCAAATAGTGTTCCTTGGGATTATAAGGCTCAGGCTTCTACTTTTAAAGTTGGGAATGAGACTTTTGTTATAAAAACAGATAAATTAGACATATTAGATAGTTTTAACAAGAAAAATATGGGATATTTCAATGAACTATTTTCAGGTATGGAAAAAATCTATCAGCACCTGCAAGTCTTTATCTTTGTGCTTATCGGTGGATTCTTTGTTATGCAAATAGGAGCTAGTAAGTTACAAGCATATTTAGAAAATCGTGGTGAGAGCGAGGGTAAGCAACCTTATTTGCATAAATTCTACATTCCTTTGCTAATGATAGGTATATTTTTTATGCCTATACCTGAGGGCAATGGGCATCAATCTACCGTTATGCAAAATATGATTCGATATTTTGCACAATATTCTGCAAAAATGGCAGATATGGCAGGTGCAGCAGGGACAAATGTCTATTTGAACAAAATTTACAATTCTATGGGCAATATTTCAGAAAGCAAACTTAGAACATTAGAAGACCAAATGGGAAAACAAATCCATAAAACACAAATGATGGGAAAAATGTATGGTGATTATGCTTGTTGTTATGGCGATAGAATATTGGAATCCAACTATAATGATTCTAATTTAAGTAATTTTGCAAATTATTGTAGTTCAAAACAAAATATATATAAAAATTGTTCTTATGCAAAACAAATAGAAAATAATTTTCCATTAGAATCAAATCGAGCTAATCAATTAGCAAATGATTATGCCATAGTAAAACATTACAAAAGTGGATATATGCAATCTTTAAACAATATAGATAAATATTTTATTGTTCGCAATCAAGAATTAGGTTGGTTTGATGTTGCTATGACACCACTTGCAAGTTTTTTTATTGAAACTTATTTGATTTCACAGGCATCAAATGGCGTTGTTCCTGATAAATCAATGCAAAATGAATTACAAAAAATTAATACACAAAAACTACAAATTGATAGATTTGCAAGAGTCAATAATATTTCAAAATCAGAAGCTGAAGAAAAATTAAGCAATAAATTTGATTCTGCAAGTGATAGTTTTATAGGTGCAGTTGCAGGTAGATTAGTATGGATGATGATGCCTGGTGCATCACAAATTAAAAATTTTATCTATGACCCAAATGGAAATAATGGTAAGGGTAGTGGTATATTAAAAGAATTTGATGGTTTTGTGCATTCTTTTTTTAGCAATATACCTATATTGGGTTCGATATTTTCTTTTATAGATAAACGCATTCCTGTAGGTGGATTAATAAATGCAGGTGTTACTATTACGAGCTATTATATCACTACAATAATTATGGAATGGACATTTGCTTTAATTCCTTTATTGACGATTTCTGCAGCAACGCTTGTTGCGATAACTTCTTATATGGTAACTCTATGCAAATACTTTTATATTTCACCATTTGTAACGGCTTGGGCGATGGCAACTAAGCGTGTAGACAAAATTATAGACTTTTTACTTACAGGTATTTCTATATTTTTTAGACCCGTTCTTATCGTATTATTTGTATTTTTATCCTTATTTTTATACATTTTAATAAATGATTTTTTTATTTATGTTTCTCTTGAGCAATTTTCAGGTATTATATTTCCTGAATCTAGTTATAATATATTTAATGATATAATAACGCGTCAAAATAATGCTATTGACCAAATGGGACAAGGTTCAGGTATAGTTGGGACATCAATTAGTTTTGTAAGTGGAGTCGGAAATCTTGTTTGGGGTTCTATTCAACCGTGGCTGTCAGGTGCTGGTAAATTATTACATAATTTTCATTTGTTATTTATTTTAGGTGCGATTAGTGGATTTATTAAAATTTTTGGTAGCCTTGCTGGGTGTTATGTAGCGTGGAAATTAATTACAGGTGGACCGAGTTGGGCTTTGGGACTAATAGGACTAGATGGCAAACACGATGATATGGTAATAGGTGGATTAGAAAGTAACCTTGCTAAACGAGCATTCGTGGCTTAGTTTTTTATGGCATCGCATTTTGCGATACCATTTCATAAATTTTCTTACAATCGCCTACGAATCTTATCGGCTAGAGCATTTAGTATTCTATTTTCCTCTCTTTCTTGTCTTTCGGCTTCCTCTCTAGCCTCTTTTTCTATTTTTGCATCCATTTCTAATTCCTCTATATCCCACGGCTTTTTAACTACAATATTTGGCTTAAGTTTAGATAAAAGAGAAAATATCCAATAATACAATATAGACACTACTATAAAAGCAATTATAATTACAAAAAGAATCTCTCTTGCGGTTTCAAACATTTTTGGCGTCCCAACTTGATATATTAAAAATGTTATTAGCGTTAAAATTATCATTGAAATATATGAAACCTTTTTGACGATAGGATAACAATTTGCAAAAAATATTTTTAAAAACTTAAATGAATATACAATAATAGCTATAATTATGAAAGTAAATAAAGGTATTATGGCAATCAAAGTTGCAAGAAACCTAACAAAATCTTCGTTATACATATTGGTGTTTAATAACCAAGATATGACATAGAACAAAAATATCAATCCAAAAGAAGTCTGAAAAATTGGAAATATTTTAGTCGTAAATAATCTTATAAATAAAATACACACTAAAAACATCAATGGGATATAAATTCCTCCATATTTATCGAAATCTTTATCACTCAAAATTAACATAAACCCCACCACAACCATTATCAACGGCATTGCAAAATCCACATAATCCTTAATCCAATGTTTCGCGTTCATTTTCTGTCCTTTTTGTAAAAATTACCTCTTATGCCTTGTCCCCTGTCCTTGTGATGGTGGAGGCGGAGTGTCGTCATCGGAGTCATCGGCATTTAATTTATTTTTTAACTCATCACGCCTTGCTCTAAGTTCAGATATTTTTGCTTGTTGAATTTTGATTTGCCTTTCTTTTTTGCTAATTTCTTTGTCAATTTCATCTATTTCAGTTTCAATATAAATTTCAAATGTATCGAAATTATCAATGATATTTTGTATTTCATTTTTGAAATTTGGTAAATCATTGATTATAAAATTCTTTATTTTATCAAATTTTAAATTACAATAATTATGTGATGATATAATCCTTGTATCTTTAATTGTATCTATGTAATCTTGTGATAATGAATTATACATATTTTTAGTTATACCATAGCTTTTAAATTTCATCAACATTTCATATAATATATCCACGCTTTTCATAGTTGTATGTTGAACTATTGTATTATGTTCTAACGCGCTTATACCACCATATTGTTCACAAACATTATATATTTCATCAATTTCTTTGATTATGCCTTGCAAACATTGCAATAGTCTTGTTTTTTCTTGTTCATACATAAATCACCCCTTTAAAGAAATTAGGTATTTCATAATCTTTAAAACAGCTTAAATCGCATATATCCACATCACGATGAAAACGCTCCTCAATATTTTCTCTAATACGATTCAAATAGCTGAAATAATTTAAACTTGCAAATTTTTCATCAAATTCCTCATTTACTTCAATCACAATATCTATATCACTTGATATTTTTCTAGCATACCCATTAGCATAAGAACCAAACAATCCTAGTTTAGTTATACCATCTTTTTCTAATTGTGGCTTTAACTCTCTAAGGTAATCTAAAATCATTTCTTTTGTTATGGGAGCATAGTAATTTGTTTTAGGTGATTCTATGGTGGTTGTAGTAGTAGCTATTATTGGGTCCATTTTATCCCCCATTGTTGATTTATTTTAGAATTTATAGCATAAAATTGCTTAAATGGCAATAATGATTAAAGATTTACAAAATTATCAACGGCATTGCAAAATCCACATAATCCTTAATCCACTGCTTTGCTTTCATTTTTTGTCCTTTCTGTCGTAATTATCTTTTGTGCCTTGTCTCCTGTCCTTGTGATGGCGGAGGTGGGGCGTCATCATTTAATCCTTTTTGTTGATAATGAATTTTAGATACCAAAAATCTAAAATAATCTTTATTCCATATTTCAATCTCACTAGGATTTTTAACAAATTTTATTGCATCATCAATAGCCCACTCAAAATTAACTTCATCAATTTTTGCTAATAATAATTCTTGTAAATCATTTTGTGTAGTATACTCTTTAGTGGTATTGCCACTATCTTTAATCCTATGATACAAGTGTTCCAAATTAAGTGGCACACTATTTTTCACATACCATTCAAAATCAAACCAATCTCTACCCTTCACTCGCATTTTCCAATCTCTAAACAATAGAGCGTGTATTTTGCCAGCATAAAGATTTGGTAAAGTCATTGTTTTAATGGCAAAACTTTGAGGTAATAATATCATTTTTGTTTCTGTTTCAAAATGTAATGGTGGATTTGTATCAGTTTCTATTTTAATTTTAATCACACTGTTTTCTTTAGCATTGTAAAAATTTTTAGCTTCAATACTTAAATCATAGATTTTGGTATCATTTTTTAAAAATACCGATTCAACGGTGCTGTTTTGCTTTATTTTTTTAGCAATATTCACTTTTACACCTAATGCCTCAAATTCATCAACAATATGTCCAAAATATTTTTCTATGTTAAAATTTTCATCTTTTTGCAAAAGCGAAAAATCTAAATCCTCAGAAAATCTAGGTAAGCCATAAAATATGCGCAAACAAGTGCCACCATAAAAGGTAGCCTTTTCAAAAAATCCACCATTGTGAAGTCCCAAAAGAGTAATTTCTTGAAAAATTTCTCTTAATGCGTTGTATATATCCTCTTTTGAATGAATCTCATATTTTTTTAACATTTGCTCAATAATACTCATTTTTTTATTCCTTGTATAATTTTAGTTAAAATACCTATTTTGTAAGATTTACTAATATAAAAATAACTTTTAAATATTGTTAAATCTGCATCTTTAAACTCATCTAAATCAAGCCTTAAATCATCTTCCAAAAATTTTAACATAGTATTTTTATTGCGTAACTTAATGTCTTTTGTAAAAAAGATTTTATCACACAAGGCTTTTTCTTTGGAGGCAATAATATAGGTGGCGTTGTGTGAATTTTTAATAAGTAACCCTATATTAAACAACTCTTTTTTAATTTGCCTAAAACTAAAAACTCCATAAGGTGTTTTAATTTTTTTTGAGCGTTTAGTTGTAATAGAGGTTATTTCATAAACTCTTTCAGGTATGGTGTTATAGTAGGATAGTGCATAATCAAGCGATACATAAGATGGGCTTAAAAGTGTATTGGCAATAATTTCAGTTGTCAGTAGATTTTTATTGTTTAATGGCATATAAACATATAAGCCTCTTTTTATTGGCATTAAAATTTTATGTCTGATAAGTTGAGCTATTTTATCATTGATTCTTGTATAGCCCAAATTACTTAGAATAGATGAAATAGCAAAATGCTCTATGATGCGGGTTGGTATTTTTTCCAATTCTCTTTCTATTTGTCTCATATTTGCTCCATAAACATAATAAAACTATATTTTATAGATTTATTGTGCGATTATAACATAAAATAATCGGCTTGTCAAATATTTTTATTTTTCCCCGTAGTCAATCAAATCTTTATCGTAACTAGCGATTAAATCATTAAGAAATTCTATGATTTTACTTGATTCTATCGCAATATGCACGATTTCTTTGTGTATGTTTTCAATCTTTACATTCAATCTAGGGTAGCCATTATTTGCGAATTTTACAAATTTTCAATATAAAAATTTAGCCGAGCTTTTGGTGTAAAGCCCATAAGGTTTAGAAAACAAGTAAGGCGCAACAAAGAGCGTTTCCCAAATGATTTTATGTTTGTTTTAAGTGAAAATGAGGTTGATTTTATGGTATAGCAATTTGCGATACCATCCAAACAGCACTTGGGTGGGGCAACATCAATGTTTTTACCGAGCAAGGATTATATAGATTTTGCAATGCCGTTGATGATATTTTTAACCGACTTGACTTTTTTATTTAAGATTCAATATGATTTCGTTAGTCTTTTCAATAGGCGGCAGATGCGTTTCGCAACCACATCTCTGTCATTTGTGAGATTAGACTTGCCCTTGTTGTGCTTTTTTTGGTGTGGATTGGCGCATTAAGCAAGGGCTTTATCTCCATTAACTCTAATGAATATATCCTATTTCCGTGTTCTACGCTTTCCTTTAGTGTAATTAGTGCCTCAGTATCTTTATTGTTTATTTGAAAAGCGTTGTGTAACGATGGATAGCCACAATGTCAATAGAATTATTCTTTGCCTTTTCACTCCTATTATAAGTGCTATTTTCAAAAAGTTCTTTTATATTTTCTCCAGCTTCAAAGTGCTATTCTTGGGTGAAACCATTGAGTAACGATTTATTTAAGGCTTTATCGCTTGAAATTTTATCGATACCTACTCCACTTATCCTAGCGATTCGCCCATCGTTCTTATTGATAATATCTTTATTCAGTATAGGTTTCAATTTTGTTGCTAACTCTATGCGTAATTTTTTCAGATTCATTTGTTGCAAAGTATGATAAGAAATGCCCATTCCAACCCATTTTTTAAACATATATTTCATTCTTAGTAGAAAATCTTGCATTTATTATCCTTTGAAAAATAAGAAAATTATGGTATTGTAGCGAAAATTTACGACAGAAAGGACTAAAAATGAAAGCAAAGCAGTGGATAAGGATTATGTGGATTTTGCAATATTGTGATTGTATTTGACAAATAAAACTTTTTTTAGTATTATTTTTTATTTTTATTTAAGACTAAATTTAATACAAAGGATAGCAAATGCAAGTCGTTCGTGCCTCTCTTAGCGCAAGTATAAGTGAGCTTAAAAAATCTCCCACAGACATTATCGACAAGGCAAACAATCAAGCCGTAAGCATACTAAATCACAATGTCCCCACCGCCTATTTAGTTCCTACCGCACTATATCATCAAATGCTTGATATTATCGATGAATACGAGCTTAGCAAAGAAGTGGCACTAGCAAAAAAGTCCAAACAAAAGCCCATAAAAGTAACGCTTGATGAGCTATGAGCTGGAGTTTATGCCAAAGGCACTTAAAGAGTGGCAAAAGTTAGATTCACACACAAAAGAGCAGTTTAAAAAGAAATTGGCACAGCGTTTAGAAAATCCAAAAGTGCCAAAAGATAAATTGCGTGATTTTGATAATGTCTATAAAATCAAGCTAAAATCACTTGGGTTTAGACTAGCCTATGAAGTCATCGATGAGCGATTAGTTGTGCTAGTGCTTGTGGTGGGTAAGCGCGAAAATAACGCCGTTTATGATGAACTTGCAAGGCGAATGAAATAAAGCAGTGGGTTTTGCAATGCTGTTGATTGTTTTGCAATCTTTAAGCATTATTGCGATTTAAGCGATTTTGTAGTATAGGCTACTAAGTTTTATGTTTTTTGCAGTCGAAATTTTCGTCCGCAAAACTTTTAAATTTTAATAAAACTTTAAGTGATTATACTCTATACTAACAAAAATGTTAAGTTTTGGTAGATTAAAATATGGAATTGAGGTAAAGAGCTATGACGCAAAGACAACTTTTAGAAATGCTTGATTTCTTTGATTTAAAGCGTATTTGGGCTTTTAGATTGAATGCGATTCGTATGTATTTTAATAATGAAGATGAAAAAACTATTCAAATCGCATTAAATAGACACACAAAGAATGGAATTATTACACAATGTGCTCGTGGTGTTTATGCGAATCCAAGAGGTAAAAAACCACTTTTTGTGAGAGAATATCTTGCACTTATGCTAAGAGAGCAATTTACATTTTATTTAAGTTTAGAATCTGTATTAAGCGAAGAGGGCTTAATCTCTCAAATTCCCAATAGGCTCACATTTGTATCCAAAGATAGAAGTAGAGTATTCAATACACCTTATGGAATTTTAGAGTTTGTGCATTCAGAGAAAAAAGATAATTTTTTAAAAGATTGTTATTATGACAACAAGAGATTGATTTGGGTGGCAAGTAAAGAAAAAGCCATTAAGGATTTGTATCGTCATAGGAGAAGTGTAGATTTATATGAGGAACAACTAGAAAAGGATAGATACATAATAGCCGATGTTTAAAAAAAATTATAGGAGTGATTTATGGCCAGAGAAGCAACGCAGCAAGATTACAAAGATTTTTATAAATCTTTGACGCCTGAACAATTAGAAATTGTTAAACAAGCTGATGAACTTTGGTGTGATTTCTTTGAGACAAGATTGGCAGAGGAGGCACTTGATGAATGGGAAAAGGCAGGACGACCTAAAGGTATGACTCTCGAAGAAGTAGAAGAAAAACTTAGGACTACAAAAGGCACAAAAGAGTTACCCTAATTTAACTATTATGACCGAATCATTGGTAAAATTCATAAGATTATTGGAAAGAAAACATTGATAAAATGTTGAATGCCTACAAGTAGGTGATAAAGTAAGAGTTTGATTTTACAAAGATTCAAATGATTGAAATGAAGTTAATAAAGTGGGGTAGGGGGAAAAGTATCCCCCTCGAACATAAGTGGTTATTCCACAATAATCCTTAAAGAATCCTTAAGTGAAAAAATATTTGATATGAAAATCTATGTTTTTACTCATCTTGCCTTTAATCTGCTCTATCGCTATCGGAAAAATATGAGTCTTCGTCATCATCAAACTCATCATCATCGATAAAGTCATCATCGAAATAATCGAAGTCGAAATCCTCGTCTTCGTCAAATTCTTCATCATCGTCCCAATCATAATCTACCATATTCTCTCCTCCATTTAACTTTTCTGCAATGACACCATTGCTTTCTTTTCATTCAAATATTTTTCTAATTTTTGTGCTATTTCGCCCTCTAACTTAACAACATTATATCCCTCGTGGTTTTTATCTACGCTACAATTTATCCTTTTAACATTGTCATCTTTTGAGATTACGCTATCGTGGATATGCCCGTGATAGATTGTTTTAATCGATGGATTTTCATAGAATAATTCCCATAAATAATCGTGTTTTGGCTTTGTGTAAGTGTATTCATTATCAGCAAATGGATAATGACAAAACAGCGTATCACCAAGCAAAATATAATCCTGCACTGACAAAAATCCCATTGCTAAAATATCCTCATCTTTTAGCCATTTATCGTGGTTGCCTCTAATAAAATGCTTTTGTCCGTGAATCCTTTGGACTAATTTCTTACAATTTTCAAATGTTTTTCTTTTGGATAGTGCCAAATCGCCTAAAAACAAAAGAATATCATCATCTTTGATAAATTGCAAATAATCAATCAGTCCATAGATATACTTATCAACGCTTTTAGAATGTCTCTTAGCATACACCATAACATTATCGTGGTAAAAATGCGTATCGGAGGTTAGGTAAATCATTGTTTGTCCTTATTGTCGAATCTATCTCACACGATATTGTGTGATTTTATTTTATGCAATTGTATCATAATTCGCCTTAATTAAGAGGTCTTATTGCTATGAATAGCTGGTGCTTCCTTAGGTTTCCCCTAGGGAAGAGGATACTCTGAATTTTTCTTTTGCTCTCAAATAAAAAATACTTACACTTAAAATACTCGTAAAATATTGTTTTGGCACATTGCTTTTACCTTTGAAATTTACTTTTGAGTGCGCAATTTTCATTTGAAAATCTACAGGATTCATTACTTCAAGCAATTTTATGCTATAAGTCCAAATGAAAATCGACAATAAAGGAGCAAAATATGACAGATGCTTTTATCAAGCCTATTGTGCTTAC
>SAMEA104315433__coassemble_1116_pt1 | contig 10893 bp, 10 predicted proteins | sample SAMEA104315433__metabat2_low_PE_023 | metagenome-assembled genome bin SAMEA104315433 (sample SAMEA104315433) | gut metagenome | biome: Monkey gut; feature: monkey-associated habitat; material: faeces | place: China | collected 2013
TGCTAGTGCCATTTGAAGGCTCACTTGGGCTTTTGGCGTGGTTTATCGTGGGTAAGGTTTTTAAAGTTAGCTCACTATCATCGCTAATTGGCGTAAGCGTGGGGATTTTGACGACTTTTATCACGCCATACATTGGACTGCCTAGCAACATTTCCATTATGGCGCAAGTCGGCACACACACGCCACTCGTTATTTTGCTAATTTTAATCATCTATACGCACATTCCAAATATAATGCGCCTCATTCGCCGTGAGGAAAGGAAAATATTATAGTGAAGTTTGGGTTATCAATCAATGATTTACGCCTACAAGCAATCATAGGGATTTTGTCCTTTGAGCGTGAAAATGCGCAAGAAATTGCGGTGGATTTGGAGGTGGTTTATGAGGTGGATTTTGTGGATTGCCACGACTTGCCAAAGGCAAGTCTCGCAATGACGAGTGGGGGCGATTCGCACGAATCTATCATAGATTACGCATTTTTGCGCGAAATGATTTTAGATTCATTTAAAAAAAATAATTTTTTGTATTTAGAAAGCGCGTTAGTGGCGATTCAAGAGGCGATTTTAGAGAGATTCCCGCAGATTTTGGAGCTACATTTGAGTATTAAAAAATTAGCGATTTTTAGCGATTGCACCCCGCAAGTGCGCCTATCGTGGCAAAAAGGCAAAAAATAATGATTGAATCACATATCCAAAGCACCACCGCAAATATCGCACTAAAGGGCGAATTTAGCAAGTTTATCGCCAAAAGCGACATTGAATCCTTGCAGAATCTAGCCCAAAATAGCGCAATTCAAAGCTATAATCTAAACCTTGATAATATCACCAAATTTGACTTTACATTTCTTATTTTTCTCTATCAATATAGGCAAAATCTCGCGAATCAGGGGAGAAAAATCAATATTATCGCAAATAGCGACAATGCAAAGCGCATTTTAGAGCTACTAAAAGAGATTGAGATTAAGGAAAGCACCATAAATCGCACCAAAAAAGAGGATATTTTTACCAAAAGTAGCAGAGAGATTGGAATGCTACTTTATGGCTATGGCACGACATTTGTGGAGTTTTTGAATTTCGTGGGGATTTTGATTTATTTTGTGTGTTTGTCGCTACTAAATCCCCGCAAGATTCGCTTTCGCGCGATAAACTATCACATTTTTCATAGCGTGATTACGGCAATGCCTGTGATTTTTATCGTCTCTTTTGTCGTGGGTGGCGTGATTGCCTATCAAGGTGCGGCGACTTTGGCGCGTATGGGCTTTGTGGAGCTAAGCGTTGAGATGACAGCAAAGCTCACACTGAGAGAAATTGGACCATTTGTGGTGGCGATGATTGTGGCAGGGCGGAGTGCAAGTGCCTACACGGCGCAAATTGGCGTGATGAAAATGACTGAGGAAATCGATGCGATGAAAACAATGCAACTAAATTTGATGAATTTTATCGTGTTGCCACGATTTTACGCGCTTGTGTTTAGCTTCCCGCTAATGGTGTTTTTATCGGATTTGGTTAGCATTTTTGGTTGTATGGTGTTTTTGAATTTTGGCTTTGATATTGGCTTTAGCGACTATATCGCGCAGTTAAAAAGCTCGGTGGGAATGAATAGCTTTTGGACGGGCATTATCAAAGCTCCGTTTTATGCGGGAGTGATTGTGGTGATTGGGTGCTTTATCGGCTTTCGTGTGGGCGATAATACACAAAGCGTGGGCGAAAAAACGACTACTAGCGTGGTTTGTGCGCTTTTTGGCGTGATTATCATAAACGCACTTTTTTCGCTTATCTTTACGGAGCTAAAATTTTAAAGGGCGTAAAATGGCGAATCTAGCGGCAAATCAAAGCGTGAATCAAGCGCAAAATATCATCGAAGTGCGCAATCTCTACACGAAATACAAGGACAGATTCATACAAGAAAATGTGAGTTTTTCGGTGAAAAAGGCGGAGATTTTTGGCATTTTGGGTGGAAGTGGTAGCGGAAAATCCACGCTTTTAAGCACGATGATTTGCCTAAAACGCCCAGAAAAAGGGCAGATTCACATATTTGGCGAAAATATTTGGAGCGATTCGCACCTAGATTCGCGACTAGATTCGCGCCCAAATATGCGCCCAAATTCGCGCCAATCCGCAAAAGATTTATTAAAAAGCGCGAATCCCCGCACATTACTAAAAGAGCCACAAAACCCACGCGATAGAATCCTAAAACGATGTGGCGTTTTATTTCAATTTGGCGCGTTATTTTCTAGCCTAAGCGTCCTTGATAATGTCGGCATTATGCTAGAGGAATACAGCAACTATCCTAAAAGCGTCATTGATGAAATCGCGCAATATTACCTAAATATCGTGGGTTTGCCACAATATGTCAAAGATATGTTTCCCTATGAGCTAAGCGGGGGAATGAAAAAGCGCGTGGGACTCGCTCGTGCGCTTGTGTTTAGCCCTGAAATCTTATTCTTAGATGAGCCGACAAGTGGGTTAGACCCGCAAAGTGCGGAAAATTTTGATAAACTTATCATTCGATTGCGCGATGAGTTCCGCTTAACAATCATTATGGTTACGCACGATTTGGATTCGATAAAGGACGCTACGGATAGATTTATTTTGCTTGATAGCGGAAAAATCATATTTGAGGGCAGTTTAGAGGAATTTCGCCTAAGTGAGAGTGCGAATCTAAATACGCTATTAAAATCAAAGAGAGGAGAGAGATTATGGAAAGAGGAGTGAATTATATTTTCATCGGTGCGTGTTTTATGCTGTCTTTGATTGGCTTTGTGGTGTTTATATTTTGGTTTGGCGATGCTGGATTTTTCAAAGATGAGGTGCGCATCTACAAAAGCTACACAAAACGCCCTTTGGCGATTAAAGCCGATAGTTTGATAAAGTATAAAGGCATAAATGTCGGGCGCGTGCAAAATGTGAATTTTAAAGATAATAATTTTGAGGAAATCGAAATCACGCTAGAGATTCGCAAGGATTTGCCTGTGAAAAAAGATTCGCTTGTGCGGGTAGAGCAGAGCGGGATTTTGGGCGCGAGTTTTTTGGCGTTAATCCAAAATGACAAAAGCAGCGAATTTATCGATGATAATAGCAACGCGATTTTGCGAATCCATAGCGATTCGGCTTTGTCGCAGGTGATGGAGAGCATTCCAAATATCACGGGCAAGGTGGATTATTTGCTTGATAATGCCAATGAAATGCTAAGCGAGGATAATGCCAAAAATGTCGCTATGATTTTGGTATCCATAAATGAGGCGATGAAAAATATCAATATTTTGGCACAGAGTTTAAGCCGAAATAGCGCAGACATTGAGAAAATCATCGCAAATGTTAGCAAAATCGCCCAAAGCACGGAGCAAATCACCACTGCGGTAAATGCCAAAGTCGCGCAGGGCGAGTATGATTTGCGTAGCACGATAATGCCGACTTTAATGTCGATTGAACGCGCGATGGGCGAGTTTGAGGAATTTGCCAAAAATGCAAATGTCGTAATGCAAAACCTCGAATCAAACCCATACAACACCATTTTTGGTTATAGAGAGGAAAAACAATGAAGCGATTTGTAAATGTTTGGATTTTGGGATTTTGGGCGGTAATGGGCGCGTTTTTCAGCGCGTGTGTGGATATAAATCTAAAAAGCGAAATGCCTAATTTAGACTACTACAAGTTGGATAATATCGCCACAAACGCCGAATCTTGCGGTGCATACACAATGCTAGGACTGCAAAAGCTAGACATTCCACGCGCAATGGCTGGAAAAAACATATTGTATTTAAATGGCAATGTGATTCGCAATGTCAAAGGCATAAGCCTCAATGAAAACTTAGGCGATGAACTCGAATCAATGATAATCAAAAACTTCGCAAACCACTGCATAAAGGCAATCACACCGCCATTTAGCGGAATCAAAGTGGAGCAATTTTTACGCGTAAAACTCATAGACTTTATGGCGATAGAGGACTACGACAATGCGGATTTAGAGATTCGCGCTAAAATCGGCGAATCCAAGCATATCGCAAAGGTTAGCTTTATGTTTGTGTTGCACCAAAATGGCTCAATTTTGCAAAGTGGCATAATCACAGAATATAGCGCGATACGCGACTTTAGCGGGGAGCAGATTTTTAGCGCATTGCAAGATTCAAGCAAAAATGCCATAAAAACGCTGACAAATAAAATCATTCCAAAATAATGCACTAATAAATTGTGCGAATCTGGGGCGCATCTGCGCTTATGATTTTGCCTTTTTCATCGCGTAAAATGCGGTGGATAGCGTGGAGATTAGGATTCCTAGTAGAAATGGGATTAGGACAAATGCGTGATTGTTGATAAGGGCGATAATGCTAAGTGCGATAAATGCGTAGGATAAAAGGCGCAAAAGCCCAAAAGAGACTTTGAATCCTATGAAAAATCGCTCTTTTTTGGGGAGATTGTCGCTTGAATCACTCGAATCTGCCGAATTTTTGGGCGAATCGGCGTTTGAATTGTTTGAATCCACGCTTGAATCTATTGAATCCTTAAGCGAATCTGCACTCGAATCGCAACTCAAATCCCCCGTATTTACCCCCATAATCGCACCATAATCGCTGATTTTCTTTGCCATAGCTTTATATGAGCTATAAAAGACGAGCAATGCCCCCACAAACGCCACTTCAAAACTTATCACAAATCGCAAGTCCATTAGCGCAAGTGCAACCCCTACGATTAGATTCGCCATTAGGATTATCATTGCAAATCCTTTGCGCCATTTACGCTACATTCACGCACTTTGCGCCTATATATGCCAAATGCCACGAGTGCGCCACTTAGCAATATTAGCGCAATTCCTATGCTTGGCATTAGATTTGGGAATGAGTCCCCCAAAGCCACGCCTAAGAGCAAACTCCACACGATGCGCATATATGCGATGGGCGAGACTATGTCGGGCGCGGCGAACATATAGGACTTTGTCATCAGCCACTGCCCGATTGTGCCGATTATGCCCGTTAGCACAAATAGCACCCACGCAAATGCGCTAGGGGCTGTGAATCCGCCCATTTTGTCAATATCTAAGAGCATTCCAGCCCCGCCCACCACGCACATTGTGATACCATACCACAGCACGACTGCTTCGCTTGTGTAGAATGCTTTGAGTTTGTGAATCGTCATAAACGCCCCAGCCGCGCAGACTGCCGCTATAATCCCCACAAGCGCGTTAATAGGCGGAATATCGCTAGAGCTGGGATTTGCCACGAGCAGGACGCCCACAAAGCCAATCAGCGTGGCGATTATCGTGGGTAGCGTGGGTTTGTGGCGCGTGAAAAGCGAGAGTAGCACCACAAAAATGGGCGTGGATTGCAAAAATGCGGTGGCGATTCCTAGCGGAATGGTGGCGAAATTATAATAGTTCGCACTCACAGCCACGCCACCAAGCGCACCGCGAATAAGTATGTGGCGAAATCCGCCCACTTTTTTGGCAGAAATCCTAACGCGAAATTTTTTAAATTTTGGCGAAAAGTGGCTCATCACAGGCACAAACGCCGCCAAACTCCACACAGATAGCACCATAAAAAACGCGCGAAAAAAGACATTTTCCATCGATGAGTAGCCCATAAGATTGAGGTATTTGACAATGGCATTCATAATGGAAAAAAATATCGTGGAGAGCAACATTAGCGCGATACCTTTGGCGATGAGCGGATTAAACATAGGCGTCCTATATTTTGGCGATAGCGGAATTATAGCACAAAGATTCGGCTTGATGAATTGTTTTGCAATGGCGGAATGCTGTCTTTGGATTCGTGGCAAAGCCACGACAATTTGCAAAATTTGCGAGAGCGACAGCTCGAAGCAACAATCGAAGTAATGGCGGTAGTGCTTTGTGCCGTTTTTACGCGAAACAAGCGAAATAAGACTTGGTGTCTATTGAGCGCGGTTTTGTGTGAAAACGGCGCAAATGATTACCCCAGAACAAATTGTGTTTTAAAAATTCAATCCGTAGCGAATGCCTATGCTATATCGATTCGTTATCGTTGTCTTTACGCTCCACTCCGCGCCTACGATATTTTCACGCTTTTGCAAAATCACATTTGCTACAAACGGCACTCGCGCAAAAATCTCTACGCTGTGATATTTTGCGAGATTCGCACGAAGTCCCACATTTGCCCACGCGCTAAAATGCGTTCGCTTAGGACTCCACGCGGTATTTGGAATGCCATTTTTTGCCACAAAGCCTTGCGGATAATTATCCAAATCCGCGCCAAGTAGCGAATCCGCACCTATGCCTAATCCCACAAACGCACCAAAATCTAACGCGCGATTTGCGATAAAATTCCCCAAAAAATCCACATTCGCGCCGTAATTTAGCAGTGTGATTTTTTGCTTTGCGCTAATCCCCGCGTGTCGCTCCATAAGCGCGGTAGGGCTTAGTGTGGCGTGAAGTGCGCTAAAACTCGCATAATAGCGCAGTCCCAAATATGGCGTAAAAAACTGCTTATAGCCCACCACAATGCCGTAATTCACGCCACCGCCATTCGCTAACTTGCCCTTATGCGCCGTAATGTCGCCATTTGCCTCCGTGAAAGTCGTATCCGTGCGCATACTCATATCGCCATAGCCGACATTTGCGCCCACAAATACGCCACTATCCTCCGCAAAAGCGACATTCCAAGCAAAAAGCACTGCGAATCCAAGCGCGAATCGTTGCGCAAATTGCGCGAATCTAAAGATTTTCATTTGCCGTCCTTTGTTGAATCTAAATGAGTTGAAATTCTACTAAAATTTGCCTTGCGGATTTATTGTGTGTTTGGAATAGTTTTTTAACTTTTTGGCTATAATTTCACAAATTTTCGCAAAAAGGGCGTAAATGAAAATAGCGACATTCTAAGTAACAAGCACTGCAAGTCCAAGTATTTTCATTTTTTAATCCAGCAAACCAGCTGAAGTGGCATTTTGCTTTACTAAATGTCGTTTAAATTTGTCTATTTTTCTATTCAAAAAATTTATAAATGCAACACTAAGTGGCAATCTAAATTTACACACTATTTTATTCCATTGTTCTACATTTCCAAGCCAAGCATTAGGATTTAATCGTATATCACTACCTTTTAGATGCTTGTCATTAAAAGAATATTCTATGATTTCCCCCCCCCCATTAGACATATTTATGATACTTTTTGTCATTGTCGCTAGATTCTCATTGTGTCTAATATTTACAAAAATGTATTCTGCGCTATGAATTTTTTGCATTTCATTTAAAAATATTTGAAATTCTTGCAATGTCTCATTTCTGTATGATAAGAAAACTATACATTTTGATTTTTGTAGTGCTTTTTTAAGATTTGCAAACCTACGCTTATATTTAGCAATAAAATCAGGATAATACTCCTCTACGCTTTTATTAAGCGGAAAATCGTGTATAGAAATCATACCTGTATTTGTGTCTTTTATGGAGTGTGTTTTTACCCATTCATCATCTCCCATATATTCAATATTGGCGAAAAAGTCCGCACCATCATTGCGTAAAAAATGGATTATGTGTTCCAATTTGTAGTTCGTTATCCAATCAAATGGCGATGAGAAACTCCGTAAATGAAACCTTCGTAAATAATGTGCTGGACGACAAACACCGCCCACACTCACAAACAAATCCGCACGAATGATTCCGCGACAATCATCAACATATTTTTGCGCCTTACTAAACATTTTTATCATCACTCCCCCTTGCTTTCCAAATACTCCTCATAAGTTCCGCGAAAGTCGATGATTTGTGCGGGGAGATTCGCCCCGTCCGTGCCAAATTGTGGCACAAGCTCGATTATGCGGTTTGCGTAGGCGTCTATTAGCTCTCTGTCGTGGCTTACGCATATCACATTCCCGCCAAATTTATACAACGCCTCGCCAAGCGCGATGATAGACTCCAAGTCCAAGTGATTCGTAGGCTCATCAAGCACCAAAAAGTTTCCGCCCTCAAGCATTAGCCGACTTAGCACCATTCGGTGCTTTTCGCCCCCGCTAAGTTTGCTTACCTGCTTTTCTTGCTCCTCCCCGCTAAAAAGCATTCGCCCAAGCGCGTTGCGGATTTCGCCTGATTCTTTGCGCTTATCAAACGCCCTTAGCCACTCAAAGAGTGTCTCCTCGCCTTTGATTTCCTCGCTCACATTTTGCGGGAAATATCCGCGTTCTATGGTCGCCCCCCACTTCACGCTTCCTGAATCTGGAGCTAAGACTTCGACTAAAATTTGCAACAAAGTGCTTTTTCCCACGCCATTTGGTCCTATGAGCGCGATTTTGTCATTTGGCAAAATCTTTAAGCTAACATTTTCTAGCACTTTTTTATCGCCGTAGGATTTAGAGATTCCCTCGCATTCTAGGGCTTCGTTGCCTATGGTGCGATTGGGCTTAAAGACTATGCTTGGGTCGCGCCGTGAGCTTACTTTGAGCGCGGAAATATCGAGCTTTTCAAGCTGCTTTTGTCGGCTGGTGGCTTGCTTTGCCTTACTTGCATTGGCTGAAAATCGCGCGATAAAGTTCTCTAACTCCTCTTTTTCTTTGAGCTTTTTGTTGCGCTCTGCCTCTTGCTGCTTGGCAATCACCGTGCTAGCGATATACCAATCATCATAATTCCCGCTAAACTCGCGCACACAGCCAAAATCCATATCCAAAATGTGCGTGCAAATGGAATTCAAAAAGTGCCTATCGTGGCTAATGACAACGATTACGCCCTCATAGTGCTTCAAGTTGTTTTCTAGCCACGCGATTGAGGGCAAGTCAAGGTTGTTTGTAGGCTCATCGAGCAATAAAATCTCTGGCTTTGGGAAAAGCACTTGGGCAAGTAAAATCTTAAACTTATCCCCACCTGTAAGGCTACTCATAAGGTTCTCGTGCGTGTTTGCTGGGAATCCCAAATCTTCTAAAATCTTTTCAATCACCACCTCGCACTCATAAGTAGGGTCTTCCTCCGCGCAAATCATCTCCAAATCGCCAAGCTCGTTATTGACTTTTTCATCGCTTAAATCGCCGTTTTCATACAGCCACTCCTTGCGTTTAAGCGCGTCATACAATCGCTTATTGCCAATCAACACGGCATCTTTTAGACTTAATCCCTCATAAGCATATTGGTCTTGCTTTAGCACGCCAAGCCTCGCATTTGGTGCGATTACCACTTCTCCGCTACTAGATTCCGCCTCGCCACTTAGGATTTTTAGCAGTGTGGATTTCCCCGCGCCATTTGCGCCGATAAGCCCGTAGCGTTTGCCACTATCAAGTTTAAGATTGACATTTTCAAAGAGTTTTTTGGTGGGGTAGCGCATCGCTAGATTTATAGTTTGAAGCATTTGTCTGTCCTTTAAATATTTTTTCTAAACGCACTTCGGCGTTGAAATAAAAGTAACATTAAAATCACGCCAAGCCCGATTATAATGGTGATTCCAAATGATTTTAGTGCTAGGATTTTGCTAAAAGCTAAGAATCCAAATCCCGCGATTGTGGTTAGCGCGGAAAATATGATAGCGTGGAGTGTTTTAATGTTTTCGCCCTCTTTTTTCACATAAATGCCGTAATCAATCGATGATACGACAACGATGAGTAGTGAAAAAAGGTGCATAATATTGACTTTTATGCCTAAAAAATACAAGAAAATTGCAGCGAGTGGCGCGATGATATACACTAGGCTTGTGAGTGAGCGCGTGATTAAAAGCACGATTACAATCATCGATGAAATGACGATAGATAAGATTAAAAGCATTGGTTTGTAAATACCGCTTGTGATTTCGTTGCTTAGCTCTTCCACACTGCGCGATTCAACAAAATCCAAATCTTTGATTTTATCCACACTATCCACACTAATCGCGCTATAAAATTTGCCGTTATGTTCGGCGATGGAAAGACTGCGAATGTCGCTTTTTATATTAGTTTTTTGTGCGATTTGAAAGGCTTTGCTTTGTAAATCATCGCGCGAATCGCTAAAAATCAAAATCTCTTTACTCTCCCCTAACGCGCTTTTAAAATAATCTTTATCCGCCAAACGCGCCTTATTTTGGTAGTCCAATCGCTCTAAATCATAATCTAACTCCAAATTCATCGCGCTTACGCCCAGCAAAATAATCGCAATTATGGCAATAATCTTGCTACTAACTTTAGGACGGCGGAATCGCCGTAGTTTGCGATAAAAAATGGGCTTTTTAAACCCAATAAATTGATACAAAATCCCAAAGCTAAGATATGAGACAAGCAAACAAATCATCGCATACAAGGATAGTTGTGCCAATAGCGGAAATGGGATAAAAAGGCAGATAAAAAACCCAATAAAGCTAGTGATAAATCCATAAAATACGGATTTATTAAACACAAAATGGTGCATATAGTGGCGGAAAAAGTGGTGGTGCAACATATAATCAATAGCGAGATTCCCTATCGCCACGCCAAATTCTAATGCCATAATATTGACATTATCATAGATTTGCGTGAGTGCCGTAATGCCAAGTAGATTCGCCGAGATAATCGTAAGGAGCGTGTTTAGCGACAAAAATGGGATTCGCAAAATAAACAAATACATAATGACTAAAAATGTAATCGAACTTGCCATAATGACATTAACATCGCTAAAAATGGCGTTGCTATTTTCCACGCGCAAAATATCAGCGGAAAAATAGCGGATATTTTTTGCGTCCTGTGCGTTGTCAAGTGCGTCCTTAAAGTCGGCATAAAAATCATCAACGCTTATGTCTTTGGAAAAATGGATTAGGTAGATATTGTCTTTTAGGTGCGTGATTGCAGTAACTTTATCAAGCGATTCGAGGGATTTTAAAATCGCGTTGTCTTTTTGCGATAAATCGGGGAGACTTGCCACTCGCTTCGTCAATGAACCATTAGTTCCATTTCCTTGCTCGTGGCTACGCAACCCCGATTTCTCATCAAAAATACTTCCGCGC
>SAMEA104315433__coassemble_1130_pt1 | contig 10833 bp, 10 predicted proteins | sample SAMEA104315433__metabat2_low_PE_023 | metagenome-assembled genome bin SAMEA104315433 (sample SAMEA104315433) | gut metagenome | biome: Monkey gut; feature: monkey-associated habitat; material: faeces | place: China | collected 2013
TTAGTTCTGTCCCTATGAATGGTTTAGCACACGCCGCGAATACCAATGCTAATGCGCCTAACGCGCAAAATTTTAAGATTTTACTTAGCATTAAATCTCCTTTTTGAAAATAAATTTAGTCTAAAAAGACGAGTGAAATTATTCCTACCCCCCCCCTTAAGGTTTTCTTAAAAACATAAAGAAAATGTCAAAATTTTGCGTGGAATTTAAAAATGTGTAGATTTGGAATCGATTTTGGGTTATTTTGGAGCGAATATGGAGGCGAATCGTTATTTTTTTTAGATTCGTGCGATTTGAGGTTTTAACCTCGCTTGGTAGATTAGAGTCTAGGAAGTTAGAGGGACTCTACTTTTTGCGAAAGCAAAAAGTAGCAAAAACTTTTATAAGGATTCGCACTTCGTGCGGATTTTATTTTTTGTTTGGATTGCCACGACTTGCCAAAGGCAAGTCTCGCAATGACGAAATATTACAGATTCACGCTAAATTCATAATTGATTCGCAGTGCGAATCCACACAGATTCGCCTAAATCCTACCCCACTTTCGCCACGATTTTCCCGTCCTTTGCGTCAAATTCCACGCTTGAATCCTCGCTCACTTCATCGCGCAAAATCATCTCACTTAATCTATCCTCCACTTCCATCTGCAATGCCCTTTTTAGCGGACGCGCACCAAACACCGCATCAAAGCCGATTTCAGCAATCAGCTCTTTTGCGCTTTGCGTTAGCGAAATGCGGATATTTTTTTGCGCGGCGATTTTGGCAATGGTTTCAAACATAATATCCACGATTTGCGTGATTTGCGCCTTGCCGAGTGGATTAAAAATCACAATATCATCGATTCGGTTTAGAAACTCTGGCTTAAAGTATTTTTTTAGCTCATCATTCACAGCCTTTTCCCTAGCCACCCTATCGCTTAGCTCCATAATCTTATCACTTGCGATATTTGAAGTCAAAATGATAATCGTATTGCAAAAATCCACCACAACGCCCTTGTTATCGGTGAGTCGCCCGTCATCAAGCACTTGGAGCAAAATATTAAAAACATCGGGGTGCGCCTTTTCAATCTCATCAAAAAGCACCACAGAGTATGGCTTTCTGCGCACTGCTTCAGTCAAAATACCACCTTCCTCGTATCCCACATATCCAGGAGGTGCGCCCACTAGGCGCGAAACGGCGTGTTTTTCCATATATTCGCTCATATCAATGCGAATGAGTGCTTTTTCGCTATCAAAGAGAAAATTTGCCAAACTTTTTGCACTCTGCGTTTTGCCCACGCCCGTGGGTCCTAAAAAGAGAAAGCTACCAATAGGGCGATTTCCCGCGCTTAGCCCAGCTTTATTGCGCTTTATGGCGCGTGAAATGGCACTTAGTGCCTCATCTTGCCCCACCACGCTTTTTTGCAATTCGCCCTCCATATTCAAAATGCGCTCCCTATCGCTTGTAAGCATTTTTTTCACAGGAATCTTACTCCACTTGCTAACCACCTCCGCCACGCTTTCCTCTGTAACGCTATTTTTCAGCAAAGTCCCGCTCTGCGCCATTTTATCCCACTTTGCCTCCAAATCTTTAATCTTAGATTCGCACTGCGGAATGCTACCATAGTCAATCTCAGCAGCCTTGTTAAACTCCCCATTTTGCTTTGCAAACTGCGATTTTGTGCGGAGCAAATCAATCTCATTTTTCAACGCGCTAATCTCATTAAAAATCGCTTTTTCGTTTTGAAACTGCGCTTCTAACGCGCTTTGCTTTTCTTTGGCGGATTCTAACTCTTTGGCAATCTCATCTAGGCGCGGTTTATTTTTTTTGCCCTCTAAATTCAGTGCTTCCTTTTCCACCTCCAAATTAGCGATATTGCGCTTGATTGCAAGTAGCTCGGCGGGGGAGGATTCGATTTGGAGGCGAATCTCACTTGCCGCCTCATCGATTAAGTCAATCGCCTTATCGGGCAAAAATCTATCCGTGATATATCGCGCAGACAACCGCACAGCAGCCACAAGTGCCGAATCCAAAATGCGGACATTGTGGTGCGTCTCTAGCTTTTCTTTGATTCCACGAAGCATATGAATCGCCTCATTTTGGCTTGGCTCATCTAAATTTATGGGCTGAAATCGCCTTTGCAACGCCATATCTTTCTCAAAATATTTGCGATATTCTTTTAGCGTGGTTGCGCCGATTGTGTGCATTTCACCACGCGCTAAAGCGGGTTTTAGGATATTTGCAGCGTCCATACTTCCTTCACTCGCTCCAGCCCCAACAATGGTGTGAATCTCATCGATAAACAAAATCACATTGCCGCTTTTTTTGATTTCATTTACCACCGCTTTTAGCCTATCCTCAAACTCGCCACGATACTTCGCACCCGCGATTAGCGCACTCATATCAAGGGCGACTATGCGCTTATTTTGCAGTGAAATGGGGACATCTTTATTTACGATTCGTTGCGCCAAAGCCTCTACCACAGCCGTTTTCCCCACGCCGGGTTCGCCTAGCAAAATGGGATTATTTTTAGTTTTGCGAATCAAAATCTGCATCATTCGCTCAATCTCCTCATCACGCCCAATCACAGGGTCAAGCTCCCCGTCTAACGCCTTTTTCGTCAAATCAATGCCGTATTTTTCAAGCGACTCCAAATTTTCATCGCTTGACTGACTTTCGATTTTCGCACCACCACGCATTGATTCAAGCGTCTTTTTCAATTCGTTTAAATCCATATATTTTTTGAAAATATTAGAAAACGGCGCGTTGCTAAGGTTTGCGATGATAAAGCAATCTAGGGCAATAAATTTATCGCCATTTTGCGTGGCGAATCCGAGCGCGGATTCGAGGCTATTTAGCAGATTTTTAGAAATGCTAAGATTGTCCTTGCTGACATTGGAGCTTTTGGGAAAGCTATCGATTAGGCTTTTAAGCTCGAGTGTCAAGGCATTTTTATCGACATTTAGCTTATTTAGCGCGGTATTTAGGACAGAATTTGAGTTTGATAGTAGGCTAAAAACCAAATGCGCGACTTCAACCTCTTGATTTTTAAAGCTAAGTGCGAGTGCTAGGGCAGAATCTAGCGTCTCTCTAAACTGATTTGTGAGTTTTTCAAAGATATTCATTTGCAATCCTTTATATTAGATTTATAAAATAAATTTATAGAAACGGCATTATATAACTTTAGTCTATCATTGTCAAGTTTTGTGTGAAAAAAATTAAAAATATTATCATTGGGGGATTTGACTTTCGCCCGAAATCGCACGAATCGTGGCAAAAATTTTTAATTCACAACCTTTAATTGTTACCTAAATTTCCATATTTGCGCTTTAAAATTTTCGCTATTTTGGCGATAAAATTTCGCTATAATAAGCGCAAAGTCTATTTTGGGAAAGTGGCGATTATGTCGGTGGATTCGTGTGTGATTTTGTGTGGTGGGGCAAGTAGTCGCCTTAAGGGTGCGAATGGCGAGATTAAGGCTCTTTTGCCCTTTGGTGGCAAAAGTCTTGTGGCGCATAATTTTAGTAAAATGAGTGAAATTTTTAAGCGCGTTTTTATCGCGTGTAAGGGCAATCAGGTGGATTTGATAGCAAAAAGTTTGGATTGCCACGACTTGCCAAAGGCAAGTCTCGCAATGACAAAAAATGTGGATTGCTTCGGCGACAAATCGCCTCGCAATGACGGCGTGGAGGGCGACATTTTCATAATCGAATCGCACGACATTTTCGCCCCTATCGTAGGAATCATCAGCGCACTCATTCAGTTACAAAGCCAAAAAGTCTTTTTTATTAGTTGCGATTGCCCGTTTGTCTCGCGCCACACTATCGAATCGCTTTGTGAATCCGCCCCAAATTACGACATAGTTTTTGCCAAAGATTCACATAAGATTCACCCGCTTATTGCCGTGTGGAGCGCGAATCTATTGCCGATTTTACAAGATTCGCTTGAAAAAGGCGACTTTAGATTGCAAAATATCATAAATAAGGCGCATTCAAAGGCATTTGCATTTAACCAAAGCGAATTTTTCAACATAAACACGATAGAAAATTATCGCACCGCGCTTGAAATCTTACGCGAATCACGCGCGAAAAAATTGCTTGAATCGCTCGTAAATCACGCAAATTTAGGATAGCATTATGCCAGATAGCACCGAAGAGCGCACCGAACTCCCTAGCGAATATAAACAGCAAAAAGCCCGTGAGGAGGGCAATGTCAAAAAGAGCGCGGAAGTCATCGGCTTTCTTGCCCTACTATTTGGCTTTGGGGTGATTTTCGCGCTGTTTCCGTATTTGGCAAGGCGAATCAATAATATTTTTCTATCCGTTATGCACTTTAAGCTAGATGATTTTACCAATAGCGGAATGCTGAATCTGGCTGTGTTTATCATAAGTGAGAGTTTGTTGCTTGTCGCGCCCATATTTTTGGCACTCATCGTGGTGGGAATCGCTGGAAATGTCCTGCAGTTCGGCTTTATCGTAACAATCAAAACCATAATCCCCAAATTCTCCAAAATCAATATGATAAACGGGCTAAAAAATATGTTTTCGCTAAAAAAGCTACTTGACGGCTTTCTCATCACGCTAAAAGTCGGCATAGCCCTAAGTTTGGGGCTTTTTATCTTTATGAGTTTTGTCAAAGAGTTGCAAAATGTGGCGTTTTTAAGCGTCTTTAAGCAGCTTTTGTGGCTCAAAGATAAGGCGTTGATTTTGGCTGGGGCGTTGCTCGTGCTGTTTTTGTTTATGGCGATTGTGGATTATTTCGTCAAAAAACGGCAATACATTGACAATCTAAAAATGACAAAGCAAGAAGTCAAAGATGAGTTTAAAAACCTGCAGGGTAATCCGCAGATTCGTGCGCGAATCCGCCAAACAATGCGCAAAATGGCATCGCAAAAAATGCTCTCCAATGTCAAAAACGCCAAAGTTGTCATCACGAATCCCACGCATTACGCGGTGGCAATCACATTTGACTTGGCGGAGGGAATCCCGCCCTATGTCGTGGCAAAAGGCACGGATTTACTCGCTATCCGCATAAAAGACATTGCAAGGCAGCACAATATCCCCATACGCGAACAAAAAGAACTCGCCCGTGAGCTATATCGCAGTGTGGAAATCGATGAGCCAATCCCGCGCAATCTAATGCTTGCCATAATCCGCGTCCTCCAAACAATCGAGGGATTCAACGAAGAGGCAAGGCGATATATGAGTTAGATTTGCCCACTTTTTTTCGTTATTGCGAGGCGAATCCACCCATTTTTCGCAAATGTAACAAAGTCGCAAAGTTATGCGAATCTTGTGCTATAATGCGCGAAATTTTTTAAAGGACAAAAATGGATTTAGAGCAGTTTAAGAGCGAGATTGGGACAGGTTTTGTCATCGCGGACTTTTATGCGCCGTGGTGCGGGGACTGCGTGAGGATTAAGCCGATTTTAGAGGATTTGGCGCAAAGCTACAAGGTGCATAAGATAAATATCGATGAGTGCGAGGGTTTGGCGAATGAATTTGAGATTAGCCGAATCCCCACGCTGATTTTTTTCAAAGACGGCGTAGAAGTCGGCAATCGCCTCGTAGAGCCAAAATCAAAGGCTGAGATTGTAAATGAAATCGAAAGGATAAAATGATGAGAAAGATTTTTTTAGTTTGTGTGCTTGGGATTTTCGTGGCGTTTGGTGCGGGAAGTCTAAATGAGGATAATGCGGTGAGCGTGGAGAGTGAGGAGCTTTTGCCACAAAAAGCGGAGTATAAAATCACTGAAATTGTGGTGGGCGGTAAGGCTTTTAAAGCCGTTAGTGGCGCGACTTTTGGCATTGATGGAGTGCGAATCTACGGCAACACGGGCTGTAATAACTACTTCACAGATTTTGTGCGTGTGGATAGCCAAACTATCGAAATCTCCACAAATGGCGGTTCTACAAAGATGATGTGCGACAAAAAAGCAAATAATTTCGAGCATATTTTCTTGCAAAATTTGGTAGGCAAATTTAGCATTGCTGAAAATGGCGATGGGCTAAAGCTATCAAGCGATAAAATGCAGGTGTTGCTACAAAAATAAGCGTGTTTTGGGGCGATTCGCCACTGCAAGTAGCCAAAAAAGCCATTATTCCGCATAGATTCGCAAAAATCGCGTGTGCTTGGGAATGCCGTTTTTACTAACGCCACTAAATTTATATGTGATAATCGTGCCTATTTTAGGCGGATTTTCACGCATTGCATCGCTTAAACCGCTTCCTATGCGAAAAATTACGCCACCTTTAATCCCACTATTTTTATCCGCCAAAGATTCGCAGATAATCGCGCCGACTTTCCCGCGAATCCGCCCTTTCCCACGCGAAAAATCGACAATCTTACATTCCGCGTCATTTTGTGGCTTTAGCTTAAAAGCAACACGCGAATCCCTCACAATAACGCCCTCGCCACCTTTTGCGATTACGGCGTTAAAAAAGTCGCTTAGCTCTTTTTGCGAATCCACGCGCATTTGTCGAATCACACAAATTTGCGCGTTAGTAGAATCGCAAAATGGCACGATTTTAGCGAGATTTTGCGCCATATCAAAAACGCTATCGTATTTTTGAATGCAGTATGGATTGCCACGAATCGCTTCGCGCTTCTCGCAATGACTAATTGCGGTGTGTGCGTTAAAAATCAAATATTTGACTTTGCTAAAGTCCTCGCAGGTGGGATTTTTGCGCCTTACAATACTACTAATTTCCTCAAACGCGCCATAATCAATCCAAAGCTCACCCTCCACAAAATCGCCCTTTTGCAAATCTAAAATGGCGAGTTTTTCGCTAAAACAGCGCGGAATCGCCAAAATTTTCCCGCTTTTGCTAAACATATTTTGCCCGTCCCACAAAGCGCGAATCCCATCGAATTTTTCGCTTACAAAATAATCGCTGAGATTATTTGCCACACGCAAATCTAAATGCGAATCTACACTCGAATCTAAATTTTTAAAGACTAGATTCGAGTGGCTTGAATCTAACGCCCAAAGATTCGCCCAAATCGCCCATAGTGCGAGAAAAAATCTCATAAATTGCGCTCGATAAATCGCAATAAATCTCCCAAAACCTCATCTTTGTTTAGCTCTAAAAATAGCTCGTGCCGTGCGTTTGCATAAAGGATAAGCCTCGCATTGCCGTAACCTTGCGCGATGATATGTTTGAATGCCTTTAATGCGCCCTTGCCAAAGCCTCCACACGCATCATCTTCGCCACTGATAAATAAAATCGGTAAGCGCGATTCGTAGGTGGGATTTGCCACTTTGCGCGGATATGGGCTAAATACGCGCCTTAAGCCCACAAAAAGATTGATAAAACTATTTATGCTAAAAATAAAGCGCGTCTTTTTGTCCGCCAAATTGCGCTTTAGCTCCTGTGTGTCGCGGTTTATCCACATTTGTCCGCTATTTTTGCCATTTGCCAAAGTATCGATTTTCGCGTATTTGGCGTTAAATGAAAGCAGTGAAAATTTATTTGCAACGCTCCTAGCGATATTATTTAGCCCAAAATAGCGCAACACGCGCAAAAATGCAATGCCGACATTGACAAAAGGCTCTTGCTTTGGCGTCCCGCACAAAATCAGCATATCCAAGCAATCCTCATATTCCTGCAAAAATCGGCGCGACAATAGCGAACCCATAGAATGCCCGATTAAAATACATTTGCGTGGTTTAAAACGCGCCTTTAGGGCTAAATGGAGATTGTGCATATCATCTAGCGCGGTTTCAAAGCCGTTTGCGCCCATTTCGCCTAAATAGATTTTTTTGCGGATTTTGGGCGTGGATTCGGCGGATTCGCCCGAATCGGATTCGCTTGATTCGCCCGAATCACCCAAATATTTCCCCGAATCTAAGTCATAATTCACCGAATCGCCGTGTCCGCGATGGTCATTTACCGCCACGATAAATCCATTTTGCGCTAAAAATTCCGCGATTCCGCTATATTTGCCTTTATGCTCTACCATTCCGTGTGCGATTTGCACTAGGGCTTTATACTGCGTGGATTCGAGCTTTGAATCCAAATAAATATCATAGTGAATTTTCAAATTATTTGATTCCAAAACGCAAGATTCGCGCGTAATGTCGCATTTCATAGCAATCCTTTTGAATAAAATCCCAAAATTATATCAAAATGAAACACTTTTGCACCAAATCACATTTTTCTAAAAGCGCAAAAATCAAATTTTAAGTAGCGAAATTATAAAATCGCATTTCATAATTTTTAAAGAAGGGAGATATTATGTTAGAAATTAGATGGCATTCTCGCGCTGGACAAGGCGCGGTTACGGGTGCGAAAGGCTTGGCAGATGTAGTCTCGCAAACAGGCAAACAAGTCCAAGCATTCGCATTCTACGGCTCTGCAAAGCGTGGCGCAGCGATGACGGCATATAATCGCATTGATGAGGGCGCGATTTTAAACCACGAAAAGTTTATGAATCCCGATTATGTCCTTGTCATCGACCCGGGGCTGACTTTCATCACGGATATTTGTCAATTTGAAAAAGATAGCACAAAATATATCATCACCACGCATTTAAGCAAAGATGAGCTAATCGCCAAAAAGCCAGAGCTAAAAGGCAAGGAAGTGTTTGTGCTAGATTGCATTAAAATCTCACAAGAAACGCTAGGTAAGCCCATACCAAATGCGCCAATGTTGGGTGCGCTAATGAAAGTTAGCGGAATGTTGGAGTTAGACTTTTTCTTAGAGTCGTTTAAAAAGGTGCTTGGCAAAAAGCTACCACAGGCGGTTATTGATAAAAATATGGAAGCCATAAAACGCGCTTTTAACGAAGTAAAATAAGGGGGAGAAAATGGAGCATAAAGGTTGGAATGAATTTGAAATCGGCTCGGTGCTGTTTCCATTCGCCGATGAGGGCGATAATATCAACAAACAGCAAGAGGATAGAAACTACACGCAAAATAACTCATACACTGCGAGTGTGGCGCATTGGCGCGTGGAAAAGCCCGTATTTAACGCAGAGCATTGCATAAACTGCTTTAATTGTTGGCTTTACTGCCCTGATAGCTCAATCATCGCGCGAAATGATAAATTGCAAGGCGTTGATTATACGCATTGCAAAGGCTGTGGTGTTTGCTCAAGCGTGTGTCCTAGCAATCCAAAGTCGCTTTTAATGTATAATGACATTGATGACAACGCAGAAATCTTAAAAAATTGGCCCCAAAAAGAGCCAAAAAACAAAGGGGGAGAATAATGGCAAAGACTATGAATCTTCAAAAGACGGAGGTTTGGGACGGCAATATGGCAGCCTCTCAAGCGATGAGACAAGCGCAAATCGATGTCGTGGCGGCGTATCCTATCACGCCTTCAACGCCTATCGTGCAAAATTATGGTAGCTTTGTAAGCAATGGCTACATTGATGGCGAATTTGTAATGGTCGAATCCGAACACGCAGCGATGAGCGGGTGCGTGGGCGCGGCGGCAGCTGGTGGGCGCGTGGCTACGGCGACTAGCTCACAAGGATTCGCCCTAATGGTGGAGGTGCTTTATCAGGCTTCTGGTATGCGACTACCTATTTTGCTAAATTTGGTGAATCGCGCCCTCGCCTCTCCGCTAAATGTCAATGGCGACCACAGCGATATGTATCTAAGCCGTGATACAGGGTGGATAAATCTCTGCACTTACAATCCGCAAGAGGCTTATGACTTTAACCTTATGGGCTTTAGAATCGCGGAGGATTTGCGAGTGCGTGTGCCTGTGATTGTGAATCAAGATGGATTCATCTGCTCTCACACCGCGCAAAATGTCGCGCCTTTGAGTGATGAGGAGGCATATAAATTTATAGGCGATTACAAGCCACATAATCCTATGTTAGATTTTAGTAAGCCCGTTACTTACGGCTCACAGACAGAGGAGGATTGGCATTTCGAGCATAAGGCGCAACTTCATAATGCTATTATGAACTCCGCGTCCGTGATTGAGGAAGTTTTCGCGGATTTTGCAAAGCTAACGGGTCGCAAATATAATCTTGTGGAAAGCTATGATTGCGATGACGCTGAGCTAATCATTGTCGCACTTGGCACAACGGTCGAATCCGCGCGTCTAGCAAGTAATAATGCGCGTAAAAAAGGACTAAAAACAGGCGTGGCATCGATTCGCACTCTGCGCCCATTCCCTTATACAAAGCTAGGCAATGTGCTAAAAAATGCCAAGGCAATAGCCGTGCTAGATAGAAGTCTCCCCGCTGGAGCAATGGGAATGCTGTTTAATGAGACTACGGCGGCGCTCTATCAAGCCGATTCGACAAAATATCCCGTGATTTCAAACTATATCTACGGGCTTGGTGGCAGGGATTTGACACAAAAGCATTTAGAGGAAGTCTATGATGAGCTAAGCGCGAATGCAAAAGCTAAAAAGCTAACGCACCCCACACAGCAATTTATAGGATTGCGCGGGAAAAAATTGGGATTTAATTAGGAGGCAAAAATGACACGAGAGATTAAAAATTTAAAGCAATTTTCAAATGTTGCGGAGCGATTCGAGGGTTCGCATTTGCTTTGTCCGGGCTGTGCGCACGGAATGATTGTGAGAGAAGTGCTAAACGCCACAGAAGCACCGCTTTTGCTTGGCACTTCGACAGGCTGCTTGGAGGTTTCAACGGCGGTTTATCCATATACGAGCTGGAATGTGCCTTGGATTCACATAGGCTTTGAAAATGGTAGCACGGCGGTAGCTGGAGCAGAGGCAATGTATAAGGCACTCGCACGAAAGGGACGCTACAAAGGGCAAAAGCCCAAATTTGTCGCATTTGGTGGCGATGGTAGCACTTATGACATTGGCTTTCAGTGGATTAGCGGTTGCTTTGAGCGCGGACACGATATAACCTACATTTGCCTTGATAA
>SAMEA104315433__coassemble_1152_pt1 | contig 10709 bp, 11 predicted proteins | sample SAMEA104315433__metabat2_low_PE_023 | metagenome-assembled genome bin SAMEA104315433 (sample SAMEA104315433) | gut metagenome | biome: Monkey gut; feature: monkey-associated habitat; material: faeces | place: China | collected 2013
AAGTGCGAATCCTATCAAAAGTTTTTGCTACTTTTGGCTTATCCCAAAAGTAGAATCCCCCTTACCCCTAAACCCTAATTCTATAAGTGGAAAATCGCTTTGCGATATAAGTGAAGTCGCCGTTATGGGCTTTATTGATGTTTTAAAAAGGGCGAAATTCTTTTTGCAACTCCGCGCAAAGTGCGTGAATCTCGCGCTTTCTGCCGATAAGATTTTGCTAATGGATAGCTCATCATTTAACATTCCCCTTGCTAAGCGCGTGAAAAAGCGTGATTCGGGCAAAATGATAATGTATTACATTTTGCCTCAAGTGTGGGCGTGGAAGCCGTGGAGGGCAAGGGTGATTGAGGCAAATTGCGATAGGTTGGCTGCGATTTTGCCATTTGAGGTAAAGTGTTATGAAAAAAAAGCGAAGTTTGTGGGACACCCATTGCTTGATGAAATAAAAGCATTTAGAGGTGGCAATTCGTTCTGGGGTATGCAATTTGCGCCGTTTTCACACAAAACTACGCTCGATGAACGCTCTAGTTCTATCTCGCTTGTTTCGCGTAAAAACGGCGCAAAGCCACACCGCCATTACTTCGATTGCGATTCGTTGCACGAATCGACTACGAATCAAGCGCAAAATTGCAACAATCCGTCATTGCGAGGCGTTGCAAACGCCGAAGCAATCCAAAATAATGAAGTGGATTGCCACGATTCGGCGTTGCCGAATCTCGCAATGACGAAAAATGGCATAAATTCTCGCAATGACAAATTATTTACCTTTATGCCCGGTTCTCGCCTAAGCGAAATAAATCGCATTTTTCCCATTTTTTTGCAAGTCAAAGATGAGCTTAAAAAGCGCGATTCAAAGGCGCAATTCAACCTTGTCGTGCCTAAAAAATTTAAGGGCAAAAATCTTAGCGAAATCTATGGCAACTTAAATGATTTTCATATCACTTTTGACGCCCACACAAGCCTTTTGCAAAGCACATTTGCCTTTATTTGCTCAGGGACTGCGACTTTAGAATGCGCACTCATTGGCACACCCTTTGTGCTGGGCTATCAAGGCAGGTGGATTGAAGCCTTTGTGGTGAAGCAATTTTTAAATATTCGATTCGTGGGGTTAGCAAATCTGCTTTATAGCCACATTGCGCCTAACTCGCAGTTTCACATAGAGCTTTTGCAAGAAAATCTAAATGCAAAAAATTTGCTAGATTCATATCTAAATGCAAATCCAAATGATTTTTTGGAAAAATCTTTGGCACTCCGTGCGTATTTGAAAAACGGCTCTGCACGGGCTGTCGCGCAGTGGCTTTTAGAAAAATAAGCGCACTAAGCGTATATAAATAAATATTATGCTATAAAGCCTAAATTTTATTTAAAGGACATAGAATGAAATGGTTAATCGCATTGTTATTGCTCGTGGCTCTGGGCGTGGGCGGATTTTTGTATAAGGATATGCTTATCAAATACGCAAATGATTTTGGCATTCCGCAAATGTTAGGAATCGACTTGGTGGCTTTGGGATTGGTGGCGCAAGATTCGGCGCAAAATGATGAGATAGTGATTCCACCGCAACAATCCGCCGCTCCCGCGCAACCTAGCTTAAGGGCTAGTTGCGATGGCGGAAATGTCAATGATTGCTTAAAATTTGCCGATGAGCAAATCAAAGCAAATAAGCCCTTAGAGGCGGCAAACGCGCTTGTAAAATCGTGCGAATCCAAAAACAACAAATCCTGCGAAGTGATTGCAAATATCTACAATGATTTGGCGAAAAAATATAGCGATGATTCCATTAGCTACTACAAACGCTCCTGTGATAATGGCGGATTGGACGGGTGCTATGGGCTTGGCGTGAAGTATTTTCGTGGCGAAGTGGTAAAGCAGGATTTCAAGCAAAGTTTCGCGCTATTTAAAAAAGTCTGCGATGGCGGAAAAGTCGAGGGTTGCAACAATTTGGCAGTAATGTATAATAACGCAAATGGCGTGAAAAAAAATATCAAATTAGCAAGGCAACTCTTTAAAAAGGCTTGTGATAGCGGATATAAGCCAAGTTGCACTAATCTAACCAAAACAAAATAAGGAATCTTTATGCAAAAAGAACCGATGACAGAATACGGCTATCAAAAGTTATGCGCTGAGCTAAAAAATCTAAAAGAAGTCGAGCGACCGCATATTGTGAAAGAAATCGACATTGCAAGGGCGCACGGCGATTTAAAAGAAAATGCCGAATATCACGCAGCCCGTGAGAAACAAGCCTTTATCGAGGCGCGAATCGCAGATTTAAGCGCGTTACTGGCAAATGTGCAAATCATCGACCCATCAAGTTACGAGCATAAAAGCGTGAATTTTGGTAGCACCATTATTTTGCAGGATTTGGAGAGTGAAAAAGAGTTTAAATACACCATTGTAGGCTCGTATGAGAGCAATCCCGAAAAGGGCTACATTTCTTTTCATTCGCCTATCGCCAAAAATGTCATCGGCAAAAATAAGGGCGATGAGGTTACCATAAAATTGCCACGAGGTGAGAGCGAATTTGAGATTTTGGATATTTTTTACGAGGAGATTAAGTTTTGAATCTAAAGGTTAAAAAATTAAATCAAAACGCCACGATTCCCGCATATCAAAGCAGTGGCGCAAGTGGCTTTGACTTACACGCTTCTGAATCTGCTGAAATCCCAGCGGGTGGTGTGTGTGCGGTGAAAACAGGCTTGGCATTTGAGATTCCGCGTGGATTTGAGATTCAAGTGCGCCCTAGAAGTGGCTTGGCTTTTAAAAACGGCATTGGTGTGCTAAATACGCCCGGCACGATTGATAGCGATTATCGCGGGGAAGTTATGGTGATTTTGTTTAACTTTGGCAAAGAGAATTTTAGCGTTAAAAAAGGCGATAGAATCGCACAGGCGGTTTTGGCGCAAGTGTTTTTGGCGGATTTTAGCGTGAGTGATGAGCTAGGTTCAACAGCGCGAGGAGAAAAGGGATTTGGAAGCACGGGGGTTTAAGGTGAAACTAAAAAATAAATCCTTGCAAAAGTTTTTGTTACTTTTTGCTTTTGCAAAAAGTAGAATCTCTCTATTCTTTCGTCATTGCGAGGAGAATCGTAGATTCGCGCAAAGCAATCCATATAAATAATTTTTAAGGAGCAAATTTTGAGTGTAAAAAATAATTTAGATTTCATCAAAAGCGAATTTAGTAGCGATGAGAAAATCATCGAAAACGCCTTTAGACTCGAGCTTTTATACAAGCGATATAAGCATATCATTTGGGGCGTTCTTGGCGTGGTGGCGATTTTGGCAATTTTTATGGGCGCAAAGTCGCTCATAGTCGAATCAAATGCCAAAAAAAGCAGTGAGATTTTAAGCAATTTGTTAGAAAGCCCAGACGATGACAATCTAAGAGCGAGTTTGCAAAAAAGCAACGAAAATCTTTATAATCTTTTTTTGTTAAAGGAATCGCTAGATAACGGCAACACAGCGGATTTGCAAGGGCTAAGCGAAGCAAAAAATGAGTTCGTCCAATATTTGGCAAATTATCATTTAGGCTCATTTGAGCGAGACTCCGCGCTTTTAGAAAAGAGCGATAAATACGCGCTTAGCGACTTGGCAAAGATTGAGAGTGCGTATATGATGATACAAAATGGCAAAATCACCGATGCCAAAAATATCCTAAATACCATTTCGGCGGATTCGCAGTTGGCTGAGATTGCGCGGATTTTGGCGCACACTACGATTACCAAAAAAGAAGTGGTGAATCCAAAAGATTCGCCCAAATCAAAGGCTGAATCTAATGCAGATTCAAGCGAATCAAGCGAATCTAAAGCCGAATCCGCCACAGATTCAAGCGATTCAAACAAATCCACCGATTCAAAGGCAAAATAAAATGAAAAGATTTTTCGCATTTGCGCTTTTAGGATTCGCGCTATTTTTTACCGCGTGTAGCGAAAAGCAATATTTTACGCCAGACAAAGACGCCATAAAGGGCGATTTTGAAATCGATTCTAAACTTAGCGATGATATTTTACAGGCAAATAAAAACGGCGCAGTGCTTGAAGACGGCACACTTATCACAAAAAACGGCATTTTTAACGCGAATCTAAAAAGCGAATATCTCTTTTTAAATGCCACCAGTGATAGCATTATCGTGGCGGATTACAGCAATAATAATGTGCATTTTTTAAGCAACGATGGCAAGATTTTAAAAAGTTTTGAGTTTGAGTTTATGCCCTTAAGTGCGAGTGTGAGAGGCAATATTTTGGCGGTGATTTTGGCGAATAATACGGCGATTTTGTGGGATATTGCCACAAATGAGGAACTTTTTAGCAATAAGGGGGGAAGCGTTTATGCGATAAACTCCAAAAACGCATCGCCTTATTTTGTGGATTCGACTATTATTTTGCCGACATTGGACGGCAAACTCATTGTCGTGGATTTAAATGCTTATAAGATTTTGCGCACCATTACGCTTGGCAGAGGGAATTACTTTGGCAATATCATTTATCTAAGCGTGGAGGGCGAAAATCTCATAGTCGCCACAAATAGCAAGGTTAGCACGATTGTAAGTGGCAAAGAGTTTAGCTACGGCGTAAATGTGAATGATATTTTGTCAAAGGACGGCAAAATCTTTGTGCTAAGTTTAGAAGGCGAAGTGATAATGTTAGATTTGCTTTTAAATGAGCTAAATAAAAAGAAATTCCCCTTTGCCACGCTAAACTCTATAATAGTCAGCGATGCGATTTACACGCTTGAATCGCAGGGCTTTTTAATCAAAATCGATTTGCAATCGTTTGCCGATGAGATTTACAAAATCAACATTGCCGAGTATAAAAACAGCTTTTATACCGACAGCACAATCTATTATGATAATAAAGTCATAAAAGTGAAGTAGTATGATTTTATGCGACATTGGCAATACATTTTTCCACTTTTTTTACAAAGGCAGAGTGTGGAAAGAAGAGCCAAACGCACTAAGTCGCAAAAATGAGGACTATTGCATTTACTATATTTCTGTAAATCACCGCAATGAGCGCAAATTACTTGAATCACATAGCAACTGCCAAAATATCGCAAATCTAATAAACCTTGATACGATTTACAAAGGATTAGGGATTGATAGAAAGGCGGCTTGTTTTGGTATTGATAATGGCATAATCATTGATGCGGGAAGCGCAATCACTATTGATATAATCCAAGAGCGCGTCCATTTGGGCGGATATATAATGCCGGGGATTGAGAGTTACAGGAAAATGTTTTCAAAGATTGATGTGCTAAATGTCGAGCTAAATATGGGCGTCCCGCTAGATATGATTCCCCAAAATACGCAAGATGCAGTGAGCTATGGTTGCCTAAAAAGTATCATTTTAAGCATTGATAGCATTGCAAAAAATAATCTCATTTATTTTACGGGTGGCGATGGGAAGTTTCTCTCACGCTTTTTTCCAAACTCGCTTTTTGATAATACGCTTGTTTTTAAGGGAATGCAAAAGGCGATTGCCGAATCTCATCTAATGGAGGATAGACGCTATGGAATCTAATCTCACTATCGCCCTGCCAAAGGGGCGAATCGCCGATGAAGTTTTGGCAATAATGGGCAAAATCTTTGCGGAGGATTTTAGCTTTTTGGATAGGAAGCTCATTTTACAAAAGGGCGATTTTAGATTTTTGCTAGTGCGCAACCAAGATGTGCCAAGCTATGTTTTGCACCAAGCAGCGGATTTGGGCGTGGTGGGGCTAGATGTGCTAGAGGAAAACAAACTTGATATTATCCGCCTTTTGGATTTGCAAATCGGCAAGTGTAAAGTCGTGCTAGGCTCAAAAAATGACGAAGTGCTAGACTTTAACAAACCTCAAATCAAAATCGCCACCAAAATGCCCAATATCACGCGGGATTTTTTCTCCAAAAAAGCGGTGGCGACCGAAATCATCAAACTTTATGGCTCTATCGAGTTAGCCCCGCTTGTGGGGTTGTCGGACGCAATCGTGGATATTGTCGAAACGGGTAGCACGATGAAACAACACAACCTCAAAGTCGATGAAGTCATTATGGAATCAAGCGCGTTTTTGATAGCCAATCAAAATAGCTTTTATGCGAAAAAAACGCAAATCTTAGATTTATACAAAAAATTTGAAAGCGTGATGGGGTAGATTCTCCATAAAAATAAATCCGCACGAAGTGCGAATCCTTGCTCTGTCATTGCGAGAAAATGAGCGTAGCGAATTTTTTGTGGCAATCCAAAATGAGCGAATCGCCAAAGTGGATACTTCGCGCTATTGCCCTCAGTATGACGAGTGGAGCGATAGATTCGCACTTTGGCGAATCTATGCTATGAAATTTTACAACTTATTTGCGTTTTCGGCTAGGTAGTTTGCTACGCCTTGTGCGTTTGGCTTCATACCTTTATCGCCTTTATTCCACCCTGCTGGGCAAACTTCGCCGTGTTCCTCAACGAAAAGTAGCGCATCAACAAGCCTCAAAGTCTCATCGACATTGCGCCCGAGTGGGAAATCGTTGATTGTCGCGTGGCGAATCACTTTATTTCTATCGATTAGGAAAGTCCCGCGCAACGCCACTGCGCCGTTGAATAGCACATCATAATCGCGTGAAATCGCTTTTGTAATGTCGCTTACGATTGGAAACGCCACTTCGCCGATACCGCCTTGATTCACGGGCGTATTGCGCCACGCAAAATGCACTTCCTTTGAATCCACAGAAATACCGATGAGATTGATACCTCTATCGCTGAATTCTTTTATGCGGTTGTTGAATGCGATGATTTCGCTGGGGCAGACGAATGTGAAGTCTTTGGGCCAGAAAAATAAAATCGCGCCGTTTTTGCCTATATTGCCATAAAGCTCGAATTTCTCATCGAAAGTCCCATCGGCTTTTAACGCCTCTGCTGTGAAGTTTGGTGCTTGTTTTGTAACTAACATTGTTTTTCTCCGTTTTTAAGTTAAATTTTTCTCTTTTTTAAAAGAGTGAATGCGAATTTTACATAAAAAACTTTATAAAAAACTTATGCAAATAATAAATTTTATCGTTTTGGCAAAAATTTCTCACAAAAATAGACAAAAATCTACAAAATGTCTCAAAGATTCATCGCCAAAGCCCATTTTTTTGCGCTATTTTGCAAAAAAATCTAAAAATTTTGGCTTTTACAATATAAATTTAACACAAAATTTCATACAATACGCAAAATTTTAAACAAAAATGGAAATATCTAAAATGGCAAACTCGAAACGATTCATCAAAAAATTTTTCAAAGGCAATGTTGTCTTTTTTATCTTTTTGATTTTATTTGCGTGGGGCTGGTGGTTTGTGGCGACTTCGCCAAAGTTTGAGCGCACACCGCCAAGTATTGAGACGCCCAATATGAGCTACTATAACCTAAAATGGGACATTCCTGTGATTTTAAGCGATGAGAGCGGGATTCGTGGCTATGAAGTCGCGCTTGTTAGCAAAGATGGCGAAAAGATTTTGCTAAATCGCAAGGCGGGGGATAAAAAAGAGGTGCGATTCAATCTACCCATTCCCAAGATGAATATCAAAAATGGCGACAAACTCACATACAAAATCACTGCGCGGGATTCGAGTAATTATAGCTTTTTTATGGGAAATAAAAGCGTCCAAACGCTTGAAATGACGATAGATACGCAACTTCCGCAAGTGAATATTATCCAAATGAGCAATGTCATCATAAAAGGTGGCGCGGCTGCGGTGATTTTTTACGCAAATGACGATGCTTTGGCGAATATCTCGCTTACAAATGGATTTCAAAGTTTTGTGGCGTTTCCATTTTACAAGCCCCATTATTACATAGGAATCATTCCGTGGCACATTCATAATCCAAACTTTAATGGCGCGATTATCGCCCAAGATAAGGCGGGAAATGCGAGGCGATTTAGCATAAATTTTATGCGCTATAATCGCAACTACCGCGTAAGCAACATTCCGCTAAAACAAGCATTTATCGATGGCAAAATCACAGAGATGATTGAGAATGAAAATGTCCGCGCTTTGGATAGTTTCGATGACGAAATTGCAAAATTTCGCTATGTCAATGAGGGCTTTCGCGCTAAAGATTCGCGTATAATCGAAAATAAGATTTTAAATTCTGAGCGCGAAATCGGCGGATTCGAGGTGTTTAAGCCCACAGGAAGTGCGCGAGTGGTGGGGCTTTTTGGCGATTATCGTAAATTTAGCTTTAATCGCGCGGAGGCTGGGGAAAGCTACCATTTGGGCGTGGATTTGGCGGGATTTAAAAATATGCCAATCACTGCGTCAAATGACGGCGTAGTCGTGCTAAGCGAGGAAATGGGGATTCACGGCAATGCGATTATCATCGAGCACGGATACGGCGTGGCAAGTCTTTATGCGCATTTAAGCGAATCCTTTGTCAAAGAGGGCGATTTTGTGAAAAAAGGCGATATTATCGCAAAGAGCGGAGCAACGGGACTTGCTTTTGGCGACCATTTGCATTTTAGTATGCTACTACAAGGCGTCCCCAGCGTGGCAAATGAGTGGATGGATAGCAGGTGGCTAAAAACGAATATCAACGACATTATAAATAACGCAAAGGAGATTATAGATAGCAACGATGCCCAAGATTCAGCAATATAATTTACAAGTTTTTTTTATATCAAAGGATAATGACATTGATGAATTAGAGCGATTCATCACCAAAAATAAAGAAATGCTAAAGCTATATCTAATAATCGTAGAGGACTTGACACCGCGATTAAAAGAGTTGCTAGAAAAATACGAGATTGATTATATCAAGCCTAAAAATCAGCATTTTGGCAAGAAAAGTTTGATTGATAAAAATATCAGTGATTTGAAAAGGGATTTGGCTGTGATTGCAAGTGATTCAAGCAAAGATTCGGCTAAAAAGAGTGCGAATCAGCCGAATCTATTGACAAATCAGGCGAATCTCACGAATCCAAACGCGTTGAATCGCGCCGATTCGAGCCTATCGCAAATCAAATCCCAAGTTTTTACCGAGCTTATCCGCAGTGGCAAGGAAATCTCAGGCGAAGGCGACATAGTGGTGTTTAATCGCGTGAATAGCGGTGCGAATATCAAAAGTAGCAAAAATGTCTTTGTGTTTGGCAAATGCGATGGCAATATCGACTGCAGGGGCGAATATATGGTGCTATCCAAAATCGCCAAAGGCAAAATCCTCTTTCAAGGTATTGCAATCACGCCAAATATGCTAAAATACAAGCTAAATCTCATCACAAAGGATAAGATTGGACCAAAAATTACCGATATTTTGGCACTTTGATTTTATATGAGAATCGCCACGAAAAAGTGCGAATCGCACGAATAAAAAGGAAATATTATGAAGCAACGAAGCATTAAAAAACCCGTAGAATTAGTAGGAATCGGACTGCATAAAGGCGTAAGCGTAAAGATGAATTTAGAGCCAATGGGCGAAAATTGTGGCATTGTCTTTTATCGCAGTGATTTGGGCGTGAGTATCCCGCTAAATGCGGATAATGTCATCGATACGACTTTGGCAACGGTGCTTGGCGTCCTTGATGAGAATGGCAACGCACGAGCCAAAGTCTCTACAATCGAGCATTTGCTAAGTGCGATTCATGCTTATGGCATTGATAATTTGCGCATTATTTTGGATAATGAGGAAGTGCCGATAATGGACGGCAGCGCGATTGGCTATTGTATGCTTTTGGAAGAGGCGGGAATCGCTTTGCAAGACGCACCCAAAAAGGCGTTAGCGATAAAAAAGCCTATCGAAGTCAAAGACGGCGAAAAGTTCGTCCGTGTCGAGCCTAGCAAAGAGACGATTTTTGATTTTACCATTGATTTTAATCACACCGCAATCAAAACGCAACATTATAAATTCACATATTCCACGCAAAAGTATAAAGATGAAATCGCCCGTGCGCGGACATTTGGCTTTTTGCAAGAGGTGAATTATCTGCGCTCGATTGGACTTGCAAAGGGTGGCAATCTCTCAAACTGCATTGTGCTTGATGAAAGCGGGATTTTGAATAAAGAGGGTTTGCGCTACAAAGAGGAATTTGTCCGCCACAAGATTTTGGACGCAATCGGCGATATGAGTGTGCTTGGAATGCCACTTGTGGGGACTTATGTGAGCTTTGCAGGAAGCCACAAGCTAAATCATTTCCTAACGCAAAAAATCCTAGCCGACAGCAACGCCTATGAAATCGTGGAATTGCCTAGTGGCGAGGAAATTTTGGAATTTGCTGAGGTGGATTCGTAAAGGTTTGGATTGCCTTGCCTTGCCTTTGGCAAGTCTCGCAATGACGAGGTAGAGAGGACTCTACTTTTTGCAAAAGCAAAACGAAGCAAAAACTTTTGCAATGATTCGCACTTCGTGCGGATTTTATTTTTGTTTGGATTGCTTCGGCGAATCTATGATTCGCCTCGCAATGACGGGAAGTTTTATTGTTATGCCAAAATCGTAATTGATTCGCAACGCGAATCACAATCGAAGTAATGGCAGTGTGGCTTTTGTATTTGTAGGAATTTTTGGGATTGAGACTAGACTTGAGGTCTGCGAAATCCCAAAAATTCCTACAAGTGCGAAATTGCATACCCCAGAACAAATTGAAAACCGCAATTAGCCTTTGAATCTATACAACCTCATCGCATTCATTACCACACTTATCGAGCTTAGTCCCATTGCCACTCCTGCTATCATTGGTGTTAGCGTGAGATTCAGTCCAAAAAGTTGCGGAATCCCC
>SAMEA104315433__coassemble_1156_pt1 | contig 10681 bp, 10 predicted proteins | sample SAMEA104315433__metabat2_low_PE_023 | metagenome-assembled genome bin SAMEA104315433 (sample SAMEA104315433) | gut metagenome | biome: Monkey gut; feature: monkey-associated habitat; material: faeces | place: China | collected 2013
AAGCAATCCACTCTTATGGATTGCTTCGATTTTTTGCAAAAATCTCGCAATGACGATGAAAACTTACAACGAAAGGACAAACAATGATTAAAAAATGTTTATTTCCAGCCGCAGGATATGGCACTAGGTTTCTCCCCGCTACAAAGGCGATTCCCAAAGAAATGTTGCCTGTGAATGCAAAGCCTTTGATTCAATATGGCATTGAGGAAGCGTTGAATGCGAAATGCGACACTATGGCAATCGTTACGGGGCGCGGGAAACGCGCTATCGAAGACCATTTTGACGCGAGTTACGAGTTGGAGCATCAATTAAAGGACGCCAAAAAAGAGCATTTTTTGGAGGAAATCAACGACATTATCGCGCGTTGCACTTTTACCTACACACGCCAAAAGGCTATGCGTGGGCTTGGGGACGCGATTTTGACAGGGGAGAGTCTCATTGGTGGCGAGGCGTTTGGCGTGATTTTGGCAGATGATTTGTGTATAAACGAGGGCGGGGATAGCGTCCTAGCGCAAATGGCTGAGCTTTATAGCAAGTATAGATGCGCAATCGTGGCGATTCAAGAAGTGCCACATAGTGAATTAAACAAATACGGCGTGATTGATGGCGTGGAGATTGAAAATGGCATTTTTGAGATTAAGTCAATGGTGGAAAAGCCAGAGCCAAAAGACGCGCCTAGCAACCTAGCGGTGATTGGGCGATATATTTTGACGCCAGATATATTTTCGATTTTGCGCTACACAAAGCCAGACAAAAAGGGTGAGATTCAAATCACAGACGCGCTAAATAAACAAGCCCAAATTTCGCGCGTTTTGGCGTATAAATTTAAAGGGATTCGCTATGATTGCGGTAGCGTGGGGGGATTCGTCCGTGCGAATAATGAGCTTTTTGCAAAGAGTTTAGATTCGGCGAATCGCAAGGATTCAAGCCCGAATCGTTCGAATCTAAAAGGCGCGAATCGCAAGGATTCAAGCCCGAATCACGCGAATCACAAAGATTCGGCGAATCCAAAAGCCAAAACTAAGGCAAAATAGCCTTGCAAGTCTCTTATATTATCTTATTTTACGCCTTTGCGCTAGTAGGGCTACTTGTAGTCTTTGGGATTTTGCTTATGAGTGGATTTTTTAGCTCCGCGCCAAAAGAGCCTAAAAAGCCCAAAACTACGCTTGATTTTTTAGCAGAGCAGGTGCAAAATAGCGGTGGCGAAAAGGAAATTATGGATAGTGTGATGAAGGAATTTTATGCGAATTTTTATAATAATTATAAGGGTTCGCCCAATTTGGACGCGTGGCTTACGCTTATCCAAAATATCACAATGTTGGATTATATGAGCGTGGAGCAGGCGTCTGCGTTCCGTGATGATTTGGCGTCCAAAAATCCCAGCATTAAAAAAGAGATTGAAAATAGTGTCGGCGTTAGCCTAAAATACAGGGAGCAAAATAAACACAAAAAAGGGTAAAGGAATGGATTTTTTAGAGATTTATGGAATGGAGCGCGTGGCGAAAATGGGTAGCGTGAAAATTAGCGGTGCGAAAAACTCCGCACTGCCACTTATTGCCTCAAGTATTTTGGCAAAAAATGAAGTGCGATTAACGAATTTGCCTAGCGTAACGGACATAAAAACGCTTATAAAAATCCTAACAATGCTAGGCGCGGAATCTACGGAATTAAACAAAAATGAAGCCACGATTAACACAAAAAATATCACAAATTTGAAAGTAATCTATGATATGGTGCGAAAAATGCGTGCGTCTATTTTGCTTTTGGGACCACTACTTTCGCGCTTTGGGCAATGCCAAGTGAGTTTGCCCGGTGGCTGTGCGATAGGTGCGCGTCCTGTGGATTTACACATTAAGGCTATGCAGAAAATGGGCGCAGAGATTAGCATAGCAAATGGTTATATCGCTGCAAACGCGCCTAGTGGGCTAAAAGGCGCACAAATTATTTTTGATAAAATCACCGTTACAGGCACGGAAAATGTCCTAATGGCAGCCGCCCTAGCGCGTGGCAAAACGACTATATTAAACGCAGCAAAAGAGCCAGAAGTAATCCAGCTATGCGAAGTTTTGGCGCAAAGTGGCGTGGAGATTCGCGGGGCTGGGAGCGATGAGATTCACATAGTAGGGACTGATGGCGAGTTGCTAAAAATGCCAGAAATTTGCATAATCCCAGATAGAATCGAAGCGGGGACTTATCTATGCGCAGGGGCGATTACAAATAGTGAGATTGTGGTGGAAAATGTCGCGCCCAAGCACTTGGACGCAGTGCTAAATAAATTGCGTGAAATCGGCTTTGAAGTGGCGGAATGTGGCGAATCGGACGCTAAATCTAGCAATGCAAGTTTAGTGCTAAAACCTACGCAAAAGCGCAATGCCTTTGAGATAAGCACAAGCGAGTATCCGGGCTTCCCCACCGATATGCAGGCGCAGTTTATGGCGTTAGCCACGCAGTGCGAGGGCGTGAGTATCATCGAGGAGCGACTTTTTGAAAATCGCTTTATGCACATAAATGAATTGCAGAGATTCGGCGCAAATATCGCACTGCTAGGCAATATCGCCAAAATCAGCGGACAGAGTGAGCTAAAGGGCGCAGATGTGATGGCGACAGATTTACGCGCTAGCTCCGCGCTAATCCTCGCTGCGCTCGTGGCAAAGGGCAAAACCAAAATCCACCGCATTTATCATTTGGATAGGGGCTATGAAAATATCGAGGAAAAACTCTCAAATTTAGGCGTGAAAATAAAGCGCGGGAAGGAGAAGTAAAAGATTAAATTATGGGTGAATCTAATAGATTGAAGTTTGTGGGTTAAGGGGACTCTACTTTTTGCGAAAGCAAAAAGTAGCAAAAACTTTTATACGGATTCCCCCCCCCTATGCCCTTACTTGCGAATCGCTCAATCTCGCTATCTATCTCATCATCGACTTTGCGTAGGCGTGTATAGGCGTCCTTGCTCGATTTTAGTGCCTCATCGAAGCGAAAGCCCTTTATGATGATGCGATAAAGATTGGGCTTTTTCTTACGCCAATTATGCAGTGTGCTGACATCAACGCCCAAATATCCCGCCATATCGCGCTTGTTTAACTTTGTCATTTACGCATTCCTAATTAAGATTTTTGTCGAAATTTTCGCATATTTTGCGATATTTTTGGTAATAAACAATCTATTGAAATATTCAATTATTTTTATAAAATAAGTAGAATATTTATATTTTTATGCTATAATCCCATTTTAAAAATTTTCTTTCCTAAGGAGGAATTATGAGCAATGAAATCGAAAAGATTAAATATCACATTAGCACCTTAAAGGATAGTGTTGAGTTTATCAATGTCGATGGTTTGGCGGTAAAGTTGGATTTATCCAAAGCGCAATTTGATAGGTTATTTGAGATATGCGATGAGTTTGACCATAAAATAGAAGATGATAAGATTTTTAGTCGAGCTGAGTTTGAAAAAATATTGAGCGATGAGTTTGGAATTGGCTATCGAACTATAAAAATGATTATTGATGATTTTGCAAAGTATGAGCATTTTGAATATTTGGCATACGCCTATATGCTTTCATCAAAATGCAACGCACCATTAGTCAAAGATAAATACAACAAAACTTAATAAAGAGACAAAAGATTTTATCGATGAAGTAGTGGCAAATAGCAGAAATAGGGGAGGAAAATAGAATGAGTTGGGATAGAGAATTATTAGAATCAGCCAAAAATGGTGATTTAAGTAAAGTTAAAAATTGTTTGGCAAATGGGGCAGATATTAACACCATAGATGAACGAAATAATTCAGCTATAATGCTTGCCTCTATGAATGGACACTTGGAAATTGTTAAGTTTTTACTAGAAACAAATACAGCTAAAATTGGTATAAAAAACGATGATTGTAAAGACGCTATGGAGTTGGCAAAAACAAGTGAAATAAGAGAATATATTAAAAGAACGACTAGAATAGCTAATATGTATGCACCTAGAAAATATATGGATACAACAAACAAACTTATAACAATATTGGACAAAGATGGTTACGAGCTAACTAAATCGTCTATTAAATTGATTTGTAGCGATAATCCTATATTTTGGAAAGAGAAGTTGCTAGAATGTATGATACCATTATTGGCGGCAATAAATTGTAGTATTTTACCTAGTTTTGATAGAAGTTTAATGCCTATATATCGTGATAAAGCTTTTAAATTTATGTCTTATGATGAAATTCTTAATAATCTACTAGAACTTGCAAATGCTTTTCAATGTTCTATATATGCGTGTGTAGAAGTGGCATATATTATGATAGAGGAGTGTATGACAGAGACGGAGTGTGCAATGCTTATGGAAAATGAAAGCATTAAAATTACAAGTGGATTTTTTCAATTTAGATAACTTATTGAAAGGAGAAAATATGTGGAATGAATCATTATTTAATGCTGTGAGGCAAGGGGATATAGCTGATATTTTGTTGTGCTTGGAAAATGGTGCGGATGTAAATTTTAAATATCAGCGTATGTTTGGCTGGACTCCACTGATATGTGCTACAGAACTTGGACATTTTGATGTGGTAAAATTATTGTTGGCAAATGGAGCTGATGCTAACATTTTAAACGATAACGATATAAATGCGCTAATAGTGGCTTCATATAATGGATATTTTGAAATAGTAAAAATTTTAGTTAAGCACTGCACAGATATGAATTACATAAATAAAGCATTGCAGTGGGCAAAAACTGATGAAATCAAAGAATATCTAATTAGTGCTGGTGCAGAAAATATAGATAATGCATTTGAACCGCCACGATTTTAATGAGATTTTGTTGATTTGCGAGAATCCTCACCTATCTCGTCATACTGAGCCTTTAAAAAAGGCGAAGTATCCATTTTGGCGAATCGTGAGTCAATAGTGATTTGCTGACTTTGGGTGAATATGTAGTTTATTGATTCGCTTTTGGGACATTGATTTGCCCATAATTTAGATTCGTGTGGTTTGGTTACTTCGCGCTATCGCCCTCAGTATGACGAGGTGGGGCGTGGATTTGCGCATTTTGGATTGCCACGATTCGGCGAAAGCCGAATCTCGCAATGACGGAAAAGTAGAGAGATTCTACTTTTTGCAAAAGCAAAAAGTAGCAAAAACTTTTATTTTGATTCGCACTTCGTGCGGATTTTGTTTTTTTATTTGGATTGCTTCGATTTTCTATGAAAATCTCGCAATGACGAATCTTGTCAGCGCGGAAGTATTTTTGATGAGAAATCGGGGTTGCGTAGCCACGAGCAAGGAAATAAGACTTGGAGTCTATTGACGAAGCGAGTGGCAAGTCTCCCCGATTTATCGCAAAAAGACAAACGCGCTTTTTTATTTCTTTTTTGGTGTTACCAAAATATTCACATACCTCCCCTCCAAGCTCGGCTCTCCCTCCGCATTTGCGCAATCTTGCATAGTCTCTAATATACGATTTAGCACACTAAATCCAGCTCTCGGGTCTGCCATTTCGCGCCCTTTTAAGAATACGCGGAATTTCACATGCTTCCCAGCCTCCAAAAACTCCCTTGCGTGTTTGACTTTGTAATTTATGTCATTTTGGGCGATTTGCGGGGATAGTTTGATTTCTTTGACTTCGATTTGCTTTTGCTTTTTCTTTGCCTCTTTTTGCTTTTTTTCTTTTTGATAGCAGAATTTGCCGTAATCCATTATCTTACATACGGGCGGTTTGGCGGTGGGTGAGATAAGCACCAAGTCTAGCCCCGCGTCCTGCGCCATTTTCTTTGCTTCCGCTGTTTTTAGCACCCCTAGTTGTTCGCCATCAACGCCGATACAACGCACCTCATCGAATGTGATTTCGTCATTTAGAAAAGTGTTGTCTCTCAAAAATTCCCCTCTCTCATTTCATTTTTAATCTTACTCAAAAATTCCTCCTTTGTTAGATTATATTGCGTTTTGGTGATTCTATCGCGAATCGCAACTTCGCCCTTTTCAACCTCGCTCTTACCGATGATAGCGATATATGGGACTTTTTGCTTTTCGCTTACGCGAATCCGCTTATTAAAGCTATCGCCTTTTAGATTCACCTCGCCATAAGCACCAAAATCAAGCAACTTTGTAGCCAAATCCCTCGCATAAGGCGCAAACTCCTCGCTTATAGGGATAAAAATCACCTGCGTAGGCGCGATAAAGATAGGAAACTCGCCATTAAAATGCTCTATCAAAATCGCCACGAATCGCTCGAAACTCCCCAAAATCGCGCGGTGAATCATCACAGGGCGTTGCTCGGTGTTATTCTCATCAATGTAGGAAATGTCGAATCGCTCAGGCAGATTCATATCAATCTGCACCGTGCCACACTGCCATTTGCGCCCGATAGCGTCCGTAATCTTTATGTCGATTTTAGGTCCATAAAACGCCCCGCCACCTTCATCAATGCTAAAATTGATATTATGCGAAGTTAGCGCGTTTTTAAGCGCGTTTGTCGAATCCTCCCAAATCGCTTCATTGCCGATAAATTTCTCAGGGCGCGTGGAGATTTCCATCTCGTATTTAAAGCCAAATTTATCCATAATCGCAGTGGCAAATTTTATGATTTTCACAATCTCGGATTCGATTTGATTCGGGCGACAAAATAAATGCGCATCATCTTGCGTAAATTCCCTCACGCGCAAAAGCCCGTGCAACACGCCACTTTTTTCGTGGCGATGAACTACGCCGTATTCGTAAAATCGCAAGGGCAAATCCCTATAACTTCGCACCGCGCTTTGATACACCTTGATATGTCCAAGGCAATTCATCGGCTTTATGCCGTATTCTTGCTCATCGATAGTCGTAAAATACATATTTTCTTTGTAGTTATCGTAATGTCCGCTGATTTTCCACAAGTCGCTTTTCAAAATCTCAGGTCCGCGCACAGGTTCGTAATCTTGCGCAATCAACGCCTTTGTCAAAAGATTTTCTAAATTTTTTCGCAATCTCGCACCCTTTGGTAGCCAAATAGGCAGTCCCGCGCCTATCTCATCATCAAAGCAAAATAAATCCAACTCATTGCCCAACTTCCTATGGTCGCGCTTTGCGGCTTCTTGCATCATAAATTCGTATTCTTTTAACGCCTCTTTTGTCGCAAAGGCAATGCCGTAGATTCGCGTAAGCATTTCGGCACTTTCATCGCCACCCAAATACGCTCCAGCTAATTTGGTAAGTTTAAAATGGCGAATGAACCCCGTGCTAGGGATATGCGGTCCTCGACATAAATCCTCAAAATCCCCTTGCCTATACGCGCTAAAATGATTCCCCTCGATTTTGCTCATAACCGCCATTTTTAGCTCATCACCTTTGAATCTCGCCTCTGCGTCTTTGCGTGTCATAGAGATTTTAGAGATTTGGCTATTTTGCTTTGCTAAAAGGCGCATTCGCTCTTCGATTCGCGGTAAATCTTCGGGTGTGATTTTCTCATCGACTTTAAAATCGTAATAAAATCCTTCATTTACAACGGGTCCCACGAAAAATTTTGCATTGCTAAAAAGCTCCCTAATCGCCTGTGCCATTAAATGCGCGGTAGAGTGGCGCAAAATCTCTAGTGAATCTTTGGAGTTATCAAAGTGGATTGCTTCATAATCCGCCGTGTCGATTGAAAGCTCGTGTATCGTTTGTAAATCAAAGATTTTATCATCTTTTTTGTAAGCTATTATTTCGCTCAAAATTGCCTTTCGCCTTATATTTTAAATCTATGGTGGTCCCGATTGGACTTGAACCAACGACCCCTACCATGTCAAGGTAGTGCTCTACCACTGAGCTACGCGACCATTTTGCGATATTTTTGCCAAATATTTCAAAAAATAAAACTGCGATTATAGCGACTTTAAAGCTAAATTTACCTTAAATTTTATAAAATCCTTGCGGAAATTTATTTATATTAAAGGCGAATTTTGAAGCATAAAATATCCGTAACGATTTTAGTCAAAAATGCGCAATCCACGCTAAAAGAGTGCCTCGAATCCGTGCGGGATTTTGATGAAATTATTTTGCTTGATAATGGTAGCACGGATAAAACGCTACAAATCGCGCGTGAGTTTAACGAATCTTACAAAAATCTACGCATAGAGCAAAGCGCATTTATCGGCTTTGGTGCGCTGAAAAATTTAGCTGTGAGTTTTGCCAAAAATGAGTGGATTCTCTCACTTGATTCGGACGAAGTGCTTGAAAAAGACGCACTACGCGAGATAAACGCGCTTGACTTAGAGCAAAATCAAATCTACGCCCTGCCACGCAAAAATCTCTATCGTGGCGAGTGGATAAAGGCGTGTGGGTGGTATCCAGACTTTGTGTGGCGGATTTTTAATAAAAATTTCACGCGCTTTAATGACAACGCAGTGCACGAAAGTGTTATGATTCCACCGACAGCGCAAAAGATTCACCTAAAAGGCGCGATAAAGCATTATGCGTGTAGCGGAATCCCGCAGTTGCTAGACAAACTGCAACGCTACACAAGCCTATACGCCGAGCAAAACGCGCAAATCGCCGACTTTCGCACCGCCCAAAAAATCGCCCACAAAGCCACGCTTTCACGCGCAATCACTCACAGCCTTTGGGGCTTTGTGAAAAATTATTTTTTCAAAAAAGGCGTTCTTTATGGCTATAAAGGCTTTGTGCTTAGCGTTTGCAACGCGCTTGGCTCGTTTTTCAAATACGCCAAACTTTATGAGGCGATTTGCCCAAATCCCGCAAATATCACGCTTATCATCACTACTTACAATCAAAAAGCGCGTTTGGCGTTGGTTTTAGATTCGGTTCGTGCTTTGAATCCACTCCCAAAAGAAGTGCTAATCGCCGATGACGGCAGCACAAGCGACACGCGCGAGTTGATTGAATCTTACGCCCAAAATTTCCCTTGCGAGTTGCGCCACATTTGGCACGAGGATAAGGGCTTTCGTTTGGCACAGATTCGCAACCGCGCGATAGATTCGGCGCGTGGCAAATATATCATTATCATTGATGGTGATATGATTTTGGATTCGCGTTTTGTCGCGGAGCATTTGCGATTCGCCCAAAGGGGCGTGTTTTTGCAAGGTTCGCGCGTGATTTTGCGCGAAAATGAGACGGATAAAATTTTAAGCCAAAATAATTTCGCCCTTGCCTTTGAATCGCGCTCATTTAAGGCTACGCATTGCCATTTTTGCGCGAATCTCATCTATAAATTTTCCAAAACCACCGCAAAGATTTTTAAGAAAAAAGAGCTGATAAAGGGCATTCGCGGGTGCAATATGAGCTTTTTTAAAAGCGATTGCGAGGCGATTAACGGCTTTAATGAAGAGTTTGTCGGCTGGGGACGCGAGGATAGCGAGTTTGTCGCGCGATTTTTGTTTAATGGCGGGGAAATGCGCCGTGTGAAATTTAACGCCATCGCCTATCATCTCTACCACCCCGAAAACTCCCGCGCCACGCTAGAATCTAACCACAATATATATATATATATATGCAAAACTAAAGCGACTTGGGCAAAAATGGGCTTACAAAAGCCATAAAAAGGGCGAATCCACACGCGAATCTGCTGAATCTATCCGTGAATCCGCCGATTCGGCACACGAATCCACCGAATCCACCGCCAATCGCGCCAATAATCCCAAGCGCATTGTAATCACACTAAAAGACATTACGGAGAGTGGCGGTGGAGAGCGCGTGGGGGCGAATCTGGCAAATGCCTTTGTGCGTGATTTGGGTTATGAAGTGCGTGTGGTGAGCTTTTTTAAGAGTGGCGCAAAGCCGTTTTATCCGCTAGATTCGCGTGTGTCTTGTGTGTATCTTTGCACTTCCTCCGCCAAAGGCAAAAACGCGCTTATCAATCTTTTTCACAAAACGCTTTTTCGCGCGTGGCTGTGCCTTAAAGTGCATAAAATCGCCACGCAAAGCGATATTATTTTGGCAAATGACGGGTGGTTTGTCCCGCTTTTTAGGGATAGGGCGCGGTTTTTTGTGCGGCTGTGGCATCTAAACGCCCCAAAACGCGCTAGGAAAAAACTGCGCCTGTATGATGCGCTGGTGATTTTGAGTGGGCGCGAAATGGGGCGGTGGCAACGCTATCATAGCAACATAAAAATCATTCCAAACTTTTTGCCGACAATTCCGCAAGTCGCTACGAATCACAGCCAAAAGGTGGTGCTAAGCGTGGGGCGAATGTCTAGCGAAAAAGGCTTTTTGCGATTGATAGATATTTGGAAGGTGGTGCGGGATAGAATCGCTTGTCATACTGAGCGTAGCGAAGTATCCAAATCACACGAATCTAAAATAAATAACGAATCAATGACCCAAGAGCGAATGGGTGAATCGCATAGATTCGCCCAAAGTCAGCAAATCGTGGGTGATTCACAAGTCGCTAAAATGGATTCTTCGCTTTCTGCGAAAGCTCAGAATGACAATATGGCAAATGATTTGCGTGAATGGAAACTCATCATCGTAGGCGATGGAGTCTTAAAAGGCGAGATTCAATCTAAGATTCACGCATTAAATTTAGGCGAATCTGTCCTCCTAAAACCTTTTACCAAAGACATAGAGCGTGAATATTTGGGGGCGAGTATTTACGCTATGGCTTCGCATTTTGAGGGATTTGGTATGGTTTTGGCGGAGGCTAGTAGCTACGAATTGCCCTGCATTGCCTTTGACATAGCCACAGGACCTAGCGATATTATCGAGCATAACAAAAGCGGATTTTT
>SAMEA104315433__coassemble_1195_pt1 | contig 10408 bp, 6 predicted proteins | sample SAMEA104315433__metabat2_low_PE_023 | metagenome-assembled genome bin SAMEA104315433 (sample SAMEA104315433) | gut metagenome | biome: Monkey gut; feature: monkey-associated habitat; material: faeces | place: China | collected 2013
TATCTCGGCACCAGCGCGGTGTTTCTCTGTATCGGCTTTTATTATCTCAACTCCAAAATGACGCAAAATATCATCTATCGGCAGATGGCGGAGTTGCGCGACACTTCGTATTATATTTTGGAGGTTTTGCGCCGTAGCTACATTTGGGAAATCGCGCTTGATGAAATCAAAGAGAAAACGCCCATTCCATTTGCGATTTACGATAGGCGCGATAATCAGCTGTTTTCAAATCTCTCGCGCGACCCGAATCCGCGTGAATTGCAAATGGGATTTTATCGATTCGAGGATAAAATCATCGCAAATCCACTTGCGATTCCGCAACGCGAAATGGGCGATGAGCTAAGAGAGCGCAAACCGCCGCACGAGCGAGGGCAGGGCTACAAAAGGTCGCATTATAAGATTTTTTTGGAGAGCGATAGTGCCGATGATGCGATTTTGGCTATGCGACTAAAGCTAGGCGGTGCGTTGCTGTTGGTATTTGTGGCAATGGGTGCGGTGGCGACAATCCTAGTGCGTTTATTTTTAAAGCCACTAAATGAATACATTTCCGCGCTTGATTTATTCATAAAAGATTCGACACACGAGATAAATACCCCGCTAAGCGTGATTTTGATGAGTATTGAGACGCTAAAAACGGACAACTTATCCCCAAGCGATGCCAAAAAAATCGAGCGCATAAAATTTGCCTCATTGCAACTAAATGCGATTTATAATTCGCTTGTGGCGTATAATTTCCCGCGTTCCACGCAAAAAGAGCGACTAAGTGTGGGGGCGATTTTAAATGAGCGATTGGAATTTTTCGCGCCGTTTTTTAGTCAAAAAAGCATTGAGATTCGCGCAAATGTAGGCGAATCTGAGATAATTGCCGAGCGAAATGCGCTAAATACGCTTTTTGATAATCTCATCAGTAACGCTATTAAATACAACAAAAAAGGCGGATTCATCGCACTTACGCTTGATAAAGGCATTTTTAGCATTGAAAATAGCGGTGTGCTAATCGCGCGTGAAAATACCGATAAGATTTTTGAGCGATATGCGCGGTTTGGCGCGGATACGGGTGGCTTTGGCATTGGGCTAAGTTTGGTGAAAAAAATCTGCGATGAATATGGGATAAAGATTAGCGTAGAGACGGGCGATTCAAGCAATAAATTTGTGCTAAAGTGGTAGCGAAATCTCACAAATGATACGGCGTATCTTGATATACGCAGAAATTGAGCCAATTTGCAAAAATCACACTTGAATCTGCCCTCCAATCATAGCGCACTTCGCCGTCTTTCGCAAAATAATTCAGTGGCGCACTAATCTCTAAACCCTTTGCCTTATCGCGCTCATACTCATCGCGCAAAGTGAATTTGCCATATTCAGGGTGTCCTAGCATAAAAATATCCTTTTCATCTTTTAGCAAACTTAGCCCACTCTGTGCGCCTTTTAGCAAAATATCTAGTGATGATTCGCCAACCACGCGATTCGCAACCGCTTCATCTACGCCACTATACCTTGAATGCGGGATTTTAATGCAGTCGCCTAAGCCAGATAATAGCACATTTGGCGTAACTATGCTATGCTCATAAATGCCTGATAGCTTTGAATCTAGTGCGACTTTGGGGATTTTGTGAAAATAATACAGCCCAGCCATTGCTCCCCAGCAAAGATAAAGCGTAGAGGTGCATTTGGCGCGTAAAAAGTCCATTATCTCGCACAGTTCACACCAATATTTCACTTCCTCGTAAGCCAAATGCTCGATAGGCGCACCTGTGAGAATTGCACCATCAAACTTTTGCCCTTTTATGTGCTCAAAATGCACATAAAATTTATCCAAATGGCTTTGTGGCGTGTTTTTCCCCACATAGCTTTGCGTGGTTAAAAGCGTGATATTGATTTGCAAAGGCGAATTTGCAAGGAGCGATAAAAGTTGATTTTCTGTCTCTATCTTTGTAGGCATTAGGTTAATGATAAGAATTTCTAACGCACGAATATCTTGGTGCTTTGCACGCGCCGTATCCATTACAAACGCGCTTTTTTCTAGCTCACTAAAGGCTGGAATATCCTTTGGAATGATGATTGGCATAGCTTTACACCTCCATTTTGCCTAAAATAGCGTGTGCTTTGGCGAATCTAGTCGAATCTTAGTCGAATCGCCAAAGCGTTTTAGTGCGAATCCTAGCTTTCAATCGCGTTTTTCAAATCCGCAATCAAATCATCTACGCTTTCTAGCCCTATGCTTAGGCGCACACCTGTGGGCGTAATCCCCGCAGATTCAAGCTCTTTTGCGGAAAGCTGTGAGTGCGTAGTAGAAGCTGGGTGAATGACAAGCGACTTAGAATCCCCGATATTTGCCGTAATGGAGTAGAGTTTAAGCGTGTCGCAGATTTTTTTAGCCGCATCATAGCTTTGTGCCTCAAAGTTCAAAAGCCCACTTGCGCGTGAATCTACAAAGTATTTTTTCAGTTTCGCATTATATGGACTTGATTTTAGCCCCGGATAATCTACTTTACTAACTTTAGGGTGAGATTCCAAAAACTCTGCCACTTTTAGCGCACTATCGCTGTGTCGCTTAATGCGAAGCTCTAGTGTTTCTAAGCCTTGCAAGTGAATCCACGCCACTTGTGGAGCAAGTGTCGCACCGATATTGCGTAGCCACTCGGTGATTAGGCGAATGCCAAAGTTTGGTAGTGGCAAAGAGTTATACACAAGCCCGTGATAGCTTTCATCTGGCGTGTTAAATGCTGGATAGCGCGGATTATCTTTGATAAGCGCATTTAGCCCATCGCGCTCTACCGCTACGCCACCAAGCCCTGCGCCGTGCCCATTGACATATTTTGTAAGGCTTGAAACGCTAATATCAATGCCGTGCTCAAAAGGGCGGAAAAGGAATGGAGTTGCCACAGTGTTATCGCACACGGTGATGATTTTATGCTTTTTGGCAATCGCAGTAATTGCCTCAATATCTGGGATTGCGATTTGTGGGTTTGAAAGTGATTCAAAGAAAATCACTTTGGTTTTATCATCGATGAGTGGCTCGATACTTGCGATATTATCCACATCAAAGACACGCGCCTCAATGCCAAATCGCTTCAAAGTATGCACCAAAAGCGTTTGCGTGCCACCATAAATCTTATTTGCATAAAGGATATTATCCCCATTTTGCGCAAGATTCACAAATGTATAAAAGAGTGCCGCACTACCGCTAGAAGTCGCCACGCCAAATGCTCCGCCCTCAACCGCTGCAAGTCGCTGTGCTAGGACATCAACCGTTGGGTTTGTAAGGCGTGAGTAAATATTGCCAAGCTCTTGCAAACCAAATCGTGCCGCCGCCTGAGCGATAGTCTCAAAGCTATAAGCGGTGCTTTGATAGATAGGTACGCTCAAAGTGCGCTGTGAGTCATAGTTATACGCCGCGTGAAGTGCGAGTGTCTCGCTACTGAAATTGTTGCTTTCTAAATTTGCCATTTTTTGTCCTTTGTTTTGAAATTTAATTTTGGAAGTGAAAATATAACATAAATTTTTAAATTCGTATTGTATTTTTCAAAATTTTGCAAAAATTTTCTGTGGAATGTTACGATTTTCTACATTTTTTAACAAATACGATATGTTTTTGTGTTTTTTGAGATGAATCTGCAATGAATCTAGGGCGAATCTATGCGTGAAAATGCTCCACTCGTCATACTGAGGGCAATAGCGCGAAGTATCCAAAATGCTACGCTTAAATAATGACAATAGGCTTGGATTCATTGGTGCGATTTGCGCCTTAGCATAAAAAGTAAAAGCAATCTATGCTACAATGCGCTTTTATTTTGGCAAATGGAGGATTTGATGATAAAGAGATTCGCAGTGGTGGCGTTGTGCGTGGCGTTTGCGATATGTGGCGTTTGTGGCAATGATGGGGCGCAAGATAGCCTTAAGTCCGCGCAAGTCGCCATACAAAAGGCGCGAGATGAGTATAGTACCGCGCTAAAGGGATATTTTGATAGTTCCATAGCATTTGTTACCTTGCAAAAGGGGCTAGATGAGCGCACAGCAAAGATTAGCGAAGTCGCCAAAGCCTCCAAAAGTGGCGCAGAGCAGGGGCAAAAGGTTAGCTCCATTATGCAAAAAGTCCAATCAATAGAAGTGGAGCTAATGGAGGCAAATGACGCGTTGCAAAAGGCGGGTGCGAATCAAAGCACACAAAGCAAATATATCGCACTTAAGGATAGATTCGTGGCGTTAAGCACTAAATCCACCGCCCAAATCAATCAATCCAAAGCCACGCTGGATAACGCCATAGCGGTGTTTAAGAAATATGTGAATTAGATTTTGGGCGAGATTCGGCGTAGATTCACGATAGATTCGAGTAGATTCGGCGTAGATTCGCCTGAATCTAAGTGAGATTCGCACCCGATTCGCCCTCTCAATGACGAGAGAGTATGGGGATTCTACTTTTTGCGAGAGCAAAACGAAGCAAAAACTTTTGCAAGGATTCGCTTTTTTTACTTCGCCTTTAGTTGCGAACGATATATTTCCTTAAATTGCGTAAATTCATCGCTTATGTCTTTGTTGCCGTAGAAATGCAAATAAATCGTATTTTGGTGGATAATATCTGGCATTGTGATTTCCACAAGCCCGTAAATATTGGCGTCATTTGTGAGATTTGCTAACCGCACAAAGTCCGCAAAAACCTCGCCGATTAGCACAATATCGCTCTTTTTTTGCGTGCTAAAGTCGTTAATCTCAAAATGCTGAATCTGATTGCATTTTAGGATATTTAGGTAGTTTCGCAAAGCCTTTAGATTGCTACTTTTGATAAACTCCGAATCGATATTTACCCCAAACATTAGGCTTTTATCGCCGATGAGATTATAGCCGTCTGCCTCCTCATCGTTAATATAATTCGCAAAAAGTGCCAAAAACTCATCTAAGCGAGAGCTTAGCGATTCCAAATCCTCGCGCAAAATTTTCTGCGAATCGCGCTCATTTTGCAACGCCTCGCGCAAGGATTTGATATTAAACTCCAATTCCTCGACATATTCGTTTTTCTCCAAAACTTTGATATGCTCTTTTAGCTTGATATTTTCCTCACGCAATGCGTCATTTTCGGCGAGGAGCTTTTTATTTGCCTCTTTTATGTCGTTTGTGAGATTCGCAATGTAATTTTCCATAAATTTTCCGCACATAAAATCTAAAAATTATTCCACAAAATCGGCTTTTTGTTGTTTTTATTTGATTTATGTCAATGCGGATTCATTATATTTGTGTTATCATTCGTAGCGTGTTTCACACAAATTAAATTCAACTTTAAGGAGTTACAATGGGAACAAGAAAAGAACACGACTTTATCGGGGAGTTAGAAATCCCTGATAATGTCTATTACGGGGTGCAAACCTTTAGAGCAGTGGATAATTTCCAAATGACTGGGCGAAAGCTCAGGGATTATCCATTCTTTGTAAAGGCATTTGCGCAAATCAAAAAGGCTGCCGTTTTGGCAAACAAAGAAGTCGGCGTGATTGACGCTGATAAAGCGGACGCTTTGGCGAAAGCAGCGGATAGGTTGATTGCTGGGGAATTTGCAGACCAATTTGTCGTAGATATGATTCAAGGTGGTGCTGGGACAAGCACAAATATGAATGTCAATGAAGTTTTGACTAATATCGCCCTTGAATCTATGGGACACAAAAAAGGTGAATATCAATATCTCCACCCAAATGACCACACAAACTTGGGGCAATCCACAAACGACACTTATCCAAGCTCCATTAAAGTGGCTACTTGGACTAAGCTAGGCGACTTAATCAAAGCTATGGAAAATCTTAAAAAAGAGCTTGAGAAAAAAGGCAAAGATTTCAAAGACTATATCAAAATGGGGCGCACAGAGTTAGAAGACGCCGTGCCTACCACTTTGGGCAATACTTTTAACGCTTTTGCTAGTTATATCAAAGCCGACATTGAGCGACTAAGCTATGCAAGAGAAGTTATGCAAACGCTAAATATGGGCGCAACTGCGATAGGCACAGGTATTAACTGCCACCCAGACTACAAAAATATCGTAGAAAAAAATCTTAGCAAAATCACAGGCGGTAAATTCAAACCAGCCGATGACTTAATCGCAGCTACGCAAGATACTGCGGATTTCGTCTTTGTAAGCGGTGCTTTGAAAACGGCAGCCGTGCGATTAAATAAAATCGCAAATGACTTAAGGCTTATGAATTCAGGTCCTAGATGCGGTTTGGGCGAAATTAACTTGCCTAAAATGCAACCCGGAAGCTCTATTATGCCGGGCAAGGTGAATCCTGTCATTTGCGAAGTGGTGCAAGAGGCTTGTTATGAAGTGATTGGCAATGATACAACCATAATGCTTTGCTCTGAAAGAGGCGAATTTGAGCTAAACGCCGTTGAGCCGGGCATTGCTTACGCGCTTTTCAATTCGCTAGTGATTTTAGAAAACGCTATGAATACACTTGCAAACAAAGCGGTTAAAAATCTCACAGCAAACGCAGAGGCTTGTAAAAAATCCGTGCTAAATTCTATCGGAATCGTTACAGCATTCAACCCTGTGCTAGGCTATGAAAAATCCGCTTCGATTGCCAAAGAGGCATTGGAGAGTGGCAAAGCTGTGGGCGATATTTGCCTTGAGAGAGGATATTTGCCAAAAGCTGAGATTGACAAAATCTTAGACCCAAAAAATATGCTAAATCCTCAAATGAAAAAGAAAAGAAAGGAGTAAAAAATGGAGGTGTTACTGATTATCTTACAAGTCGTAGTTCTTTTAGGTGCGATATTTCTAGGGATTCGACTTGGTGGCATAGCGATTGGCTATGCTGGTGGTTTAGGCGTGATTGTGCTAGGGCTTTTGCTTGGTATGAAGCCCGGAGCAATTCCTTGGGATGTTATCCTAATTATTATGGCGGTTATTGCGGCGATTTCGGCGATGCAGATTGCTGGGGGATTGGATTATTTAGTGCAGATTGCAGAGCGAATCTTGCGCTCAAATCCTAAGTATATCAACTACCTTGCGCCAACCGTTACATATTTTCTAACGATTCTAGCAGGGACAGGACATACAGCGTTTTCGATGATTCCAGTCATCGTTGAGGTGGCAAAAGAGCAAAATATCAAACCCTCTGCGCCGTTATCAATCGCAGTGGTTTCATCGCAAATCGCTATTACTGCAAGTCCTGTGAGTGCGGCTGTTGTGTATATGAGCGGTGCTTTAGAGCCACTAGGGTGGAGCTATCCATTGCTACTTGGCATTTGGATTCCTACGACTTTCGTGGGTTGTATGCTAACAGCATTCTTAATCACAAAATTTGCGAATCTTGACCTTAGCAAAGACCCTGTATATCAAGACAGACTTGCAAAAGGGCTTGTGAAAAAGAGCGAGGGCGCACAAAATATCAAGCTAAAAGACGGCGCGAAGTTATCTGTGCTTTTATTCTTACTTGGAGTGCTTTTTGTGGTGCTTTATGCTACTGCGATTTCAAAAATCGGCGGTGAGCCAGTCTTTATCAAAAATGTTATCGTAGGGCGCGATGCTGCCATTATGAGTGCTATGCTAACGATTGCAACGCTGATTGTGATATTTTGCAAAGTCGATGTTAGCAAGATTCCAGAAACTTCAAGCGTATTTAGAAGTGGTATGGTTGCGTGTGTGTGCGTCTTTGGCGTGGCGTGGCTAGGCAATACCTTTGTCGAAGGGCATACAGATAGCATTAAAGAGTTAGCTTCTAACTTGGTTAAAAACTACCCAGCACTTTTGGCTGTGGCGTTTTTCTTTGCTAGCACTTTGCTTTACTCACAAGCAGCCACTGCAAAGGCGATTACGCCTGTGGTAATTGCGGCACTTGGCATTAGCGCGGCTGAGCCGGGCGATTCATATATGCTTGTGGCGAGTTTTGCGGCGGTAAGTGCGCTTTTCGTGCTTCCAACCTACCCAACTTTGCTTGGTGCGGTGCAAATGGACGACACAGGCTCTACGCGAATCGGCAAATATATCTTTAACCACGCCTTTTTCTTACCGGGCGTCCTAGCTATCGCATTTAGCGTTGCATTTGGATTCCTAGTCGTTTCTGTTGTGGGATAGATTGACTTTGATTCCGCGCTTTTAGGCGCGGAGTCTAGCGATACTACAAAACTTCACAATTAAGCATAATTTTATGTCAAACAATCTATAATTCGCCTTTAATTTTTTACAAAAAAGGACTTCAGGTGACACGAATCGCAAACCTATGGGGGGGGGGGAATCACATAAGCATATAAGATTCAACCCTAAAATTTTAGCTACTCTCACACTTTCATTGCTTTGGACTAATATTTACGCATATACACTACCTACTTATGAATTAGATACAATTTGTGGCTCTAATCCTACCAAAGATTGCGTATTAGACAAAAATACAATAACAATGGGTGCAAATATACATTTAGACAAATCTTTAGAATTAAAAAAACTAAATATTGACTATCTACTTAATGTTATTACTAATGAAGGTGCAATTAGGGCAAGTGATAGTATAAATATTGGTGCAGCTGTTGGCACACTTGATAATAAAGGCTCGATTGTAGCGACTAATGGCATAATCATTGCTCCCACAACGCAACCGACAGCACCGCTAGGGATACTTTACAATTATGGCACTATTAGCGCAAATAATGTCGTTATAACCATTAAAGATAAAGGCAGTTTAACGAATCTTATTAACCACAATACTATAAATGGATATGTTGATGTAAAAAGCGGTGGCACTTTAGGACATATCTATAATTACGGCACTATGGGCGGAATCATACAAGCAAATAAAACACAAGCAAATGGCGTTGAGCCGACAAATATCAATAATTTTGGCACTATCAATCGCGTAAATGGACAGGCATACCATTTGGGTGGCGGTGGCACATTTAGCATTAAAAGCTATACTATGAAAGTAACAGAAAATGCGACAACCTTTAATCAATATAATGGCGCAAATACGGGCGATAACTCTCACCTTGTCGCACAGCAAGGCACAACGATACAATTTTATGGCGGTGGTAAGCTAATCTTAGGGCTTGGCGGGGATTTTGAGTATGATACAGAATATTCGCTACGCAAATTAGTCGTGGATACGAGTGGCAATAGTGTGCTAAGCGTGGATTTGGCGCATTTGGAATTGCTAAATAAAGATATTTTCACACTTATGCAAAGCGGGGATAATTTCATCGTAAGTCTTGGCGGTAGCGGTGGTGGTGGCTCTGGTATAACTACGCCCATTACCGCCACAAGCAAGGCGAATGTTTCTAGTATGAACACTATGTTCCTACAAAGCAACGCCATTATGTCTAGCAATAAGCACAAAGCAAAGTTTAGAAAAATGGTGAATCTAAGAAATCCCATTTATGAGAGAATATTAGATTCGTGCTCTTTAAATGCAAATAATGTGGATTTGCTAGATTCAAGCGATTCGCCACTTGATTCGCATAGTCTCATCGCCATAGATTCACTCAAATCAAACGAATCATTCTTTTATAATAGCGATTCACTACATTTAGCAGACGCAAGAGATAAAGCCATAAAAAGCATAAGGCAACAAAAGAAAACACAAGATTCGCCCAACGATTCGCAATCGAATCCAAGCGATTCAAACGACAAATATTCTTTTCTCTTTACACCATTTATCAATCACACTTATTTTTACGAATCAGGTAATTATAATGTCTCTGGTTTAGATGGTGGATTTATCACGGCATTTAGTGGAAAATTAGATGAATCTAACACACTTGGCACACACTTTGCCTTTGGCTATGGTAGTTTAAGCGATAAGAATGACAAAGACTTTAAAATAGCAAGTGCGAATCTAATGTTAGGACTAAACTATCGCTTAGACTTAATCTATGATATGTTTTTAAAAGCTAGAGGCGATTTTTATTATTTTATAAACGAAGTAGGTTCTAGCAGTATTGCAAAATCAAAGCCAAATAATATAGGATTCGGGCTAAGTGTGGCTTATGGCAAGGACTTTGATTTTAATGAAAATGGTATCTTAGGCTTAGAGTTAGGCTTAGATTACAAAATGTTAAGCACAAGCGACATAAATGTTAAATACGCTTTGGATAACTCCACCGCAGAAAGCTACAATAAGGCGTTTTATAATCTATTGTATTTGGATTTGGGGTTGAATTATTATAAATATTTTAGCACAGATATGGGATTGTGGGGGTTTGATAGCGGACTTGGGATTCGCGGGAATCTAACGCCAAAGATTTCCAATGGCACACTAATGGTAGGCAACAAAAGCGTAGATATTTCGCTAGATAATGATAATATTTTAGCGTATCTAAATATCGGTGGTAGTTATGTGCTACAATCTACGAATTTTAATATGGAATTTACTTTGCGATATAATGGGAGTTTTGGGGATAAGGCGATAAGTAATGGTGGGAGTTTGGAGTGGAGGGT
>SAMEA104315433__coassemble_1198_pt1 | contig 10387 bp, 16 predicted proteins | sample SAMEA104315433__metabat2_low_PE_023 | metagenome-assembled genome bin SAMEA104315433 (sample SAMEA104315433) | gut metagenome | biome: Monkey gut; feature: monkey-associated habitat; material: faeces | place: China | collected 2013
CCGAGATTCACCTCCGCGAAACAATACTCCATTTAGCCTAACAATTCCTTTGCGATTTTGGCGATTTTGCCCCCGTCTGCCACACTTTGCAGGGCTTTACACGCGCCCATAACTTTGCCTAAATCTTTTGCGCCACTAGCACCCATATTTGCGATGATTTCGCTAATTTTTACGCGCAATTCATCATCGCTAAGCTGTTTTGGCAAATATTGCAAGATAATTTCCAATTCGCCCTTTTCTTTCGCCACTAAGTTATCACGCTTTGCATTCTCGTAAGCAGCGATTGAATCTAACCTTTGTTTTTTTGCGCTAAGCAAAATTTTGGTAACTTCCTCATCGCTTAAAACCACGCGCTTATCGACTTCGACTTGCTTTAGTGCAGCATTTAGTAGCCGAATCGTATCGCGCCTAAAAATATCATTTTCTTTCATTGCGGTTTTCAAATCCGCGCTTAATCGTTCTTTTATCGTCATAGCTTTGAATCCTTTGGAATAAACTTTGCTTTAAAATGCGCGAATTATATCAAAAATTGTGAGTCTTAAAGGTAAATTTTATGAAAAAGATTTTGCTTTGCGTTTTTGCGCTATCTATGCTTTGCGCTGACCCGATTATGGACTTTTCGCCGCCTAGATATGTCGAGGAGTTGCCTGAGAAGGACTTTATCGAGGAATTTCCTAAACTAGGTTCGCTATTTGGGCAAGGTGAGCGTCCTATGTTTGCCGATAGACGCGCTATGCGGGTAAATGACATTTTGCTAGTGCTTGTGAGTGAAAGCTCCGATGCGAGTTTTTCCACGCAAAAAGCCTACACAGGCAATCAAAATGGCACTTTAAGTGCGCCTAGCGTGGATTATACGGGTAATGACGCGCAAATCGCCCAAAATATCACGGATTTTAAAGATGGCAGTGCGTTTAATATGAATTTGGCAAATGCTGCGACAAACTTTAGCGGTGGTGGCTCACAGAATCGCACGGAGCGCGTTAGCTTTGAGATTATGGCGAGGGTGATTAAGGTGCTAGAAAATGGCAATTATTACATTGAGGGGACGCGCCAGATTATGGTAGATGGCGAGAAAAAAGTGATGCTGTTAAGTGGCGTGATTCGCCCCTATGACATTACGGCGAGTAATACTATTCAATCCCGCTATATCTCTGAGCTAAAGCTAAACTACACAAGCGAGGGCGATATAAGCAATAAGAGACATAAAAATTGGGGGAGTAGGGAAATTGAACAAGCTTGGCCTTATTGAGTTATGCAATTCGTCTCTCACGCGACCTTCGCGGGAGCTTGAAAAATCCTTGCTCGATAGACCATTAGTCTTATCTCACGCGGATTTTTCGGCGCAACCCACGAATCTCGCGCAAGATACTAGAATTGCATATACAAAAAACATAAAAATTAAATCAAAAAAACCTTATAAAAGTTTTTGCTACTTTTTGCTTTTGCAAAAAGTAGAGTCCCTCTTACCCTTAAACCATAATTTACCAATAGGGAAATAATATGAATATCGCAATAATCCCTGCACGAAGCGGTAGTAAGCGTATCTCACGCAAAAATATCAAAGATTTTTGCGGAAAGCCCATTTTGGCTTATGCCATTAGTGCGGCGAAAAATGCGCGAATCTTTGATAAAATCATCGTTAGCACCGATAGCACAGAGATTCAAGCCATTGCGGTGGATTTGGGGGCAGATTCGCCGCATTTGCGCGAAAAATACAGCGATGATTTTGCCACTACGATAGAGGTTTTGGCGTATGAGGCGGAGCGTTTGGGATTGCAAAAGAGTGATAGCGTTTGTTGCATTTATCCTTGCTCTCCGCTTTTGCAAAGTGAGTTTTTGAAAAAGGGCTTTGAGAAATTTTTGCAAAATCAAAATTCTTATATTTTTAGTGCCTGTGAATATAATAGCAATCCTTTGCGTAGTTTTTTTATTAAAGATGATAAAATCCAAATGTTAGCCGAGTATTTTGGCAATTCGTCTCTCACGCAATCTTCGCGGGAGCTTGAAAAATCCTCATTCGATAGACAACAAGTCTTATCTCATTCGGATTTTTCGGCGCAACCCACGAATCTCGCGCAAGATACTAGAATTGCTTGTGCGAATAGCCACCAAGCACTAGATTCTATAAATCTAGCCACGATTCGTTCGCAAGATTTGGAAACACTCTATTATGACGCTGGGCAGTTTTATTTTGGTAGCGTGGAAAATTTCTTAGCAAAAAAGCCTATTTTTAGTAAGGATTCAATGATTGTCAAAATCCCGCAAATTTATGTCGTGGATATTAACACAAATGAGGATTGGGAAATTGCCGAGCTAAAATATAAGATTTTGGCAGGGTAAAATCTTAGATTCGGCATTTAGATTCGTAGCGAGGGGCTAATTATGGGCGTTTTAAAGGCAGTGATTTTCACAGAGGCAGGGCGAAACTACGGCTTAGGGCATTTAAGTCGTTGTGTCGCACTAAAAAACTACCTTGAGCGCGTGGATTTTGTGGTGGAAATCTATAATCGTGGGGATTATGAAAGCCCCAATGCGACAAATCAAAATTGGCTCACTTCGCCCCTGCCACTTATGGAAAACGCTCATTTGGTGGTGGTGGATTCCTACTATGCGGATTATGAATTTTACGCTTTTATGTTGCAAAATGCCAAAATTTGCGTTGCGCTAGATGATTTTAGTCGAATCAACTATCCAAAAGAGACGATTATCCTAAATCCCGCGCTAAATGCAAAGCGACTTTATACGCGCGAGTGCAAAAATGAGATTTACGCTGGGATTGAGTATGGGCTGTTGCGGGAGGAATTTACTACGCGTGAGCCAAAAACAATCCACAAAGACATTAGCAAAGTGCTAATCACGCTAGGTGGCAACGACTTTCAAAATAACACACAAAAAGTCCTTGACGCCGTGCAAAAAGAGCTAAGCTACGCGCAAATCAATGTCGTGTTGCCACGATATTATGAGCCGCTAAACTACGGCTTTGAGACGCAGGTGCATAGCAATCTATCCGCGCGTGAGCTAAAGGACTTAATGCTTGAGAGCGATTTAGTCATCAGTGGCGGGGGCGTAACGGCGGTGGAAGTGCAATCCACGCGCACACCAAGTATCGCACTAGAAATCGCGCCCAATCAAAGCTACCAGCTCCGCCAATGGCAAAAAGTGGGCTTGCGAATCGCCCAAAATCACTACGTAATAAAGTCGCTCATCAAATCGCTAGTGAAGTTTAAAGACAGAAACAAAGTCTATAATTTATTAAACAAAATCGCAATCGGCGCAGAGCTACCGAGATTCACCGAAATGCTACGAAAAAGAGCGGAGTAGGGGAGATTAGATTTGCACAAAAATAATACAATTATTCAAAACTAATAAATTATCAAATCAATATTATGCAAAGTATGTCAAAAAAAGAATCAACTCCCATTTTAAATTTCAAATTTATTGTTTTAGCTTCTGGTATAATCATTATATATTTGCCGAACGATTTTAGAATAAGTATCAAAAACTAGTCCAGTAACTTGATACATATCGCAAGTGCCGTGTGCTTCACATTGTTTCAGTATTTCACTTATGCCATCTAAAATATACTGACCAGCTAATTTATGATTGGCGTTATGATTCCAGTTGTTGATTATGTTGTTATATGTATCCTTACCATATTTTTTAATTGTCCAGACTCTAACTTTGCATAGTAATATATCAGCTATATTGTAGATATTTTTTACAAAACTTTGCTCATCAAAAGTTGTAAAAACGCTATTATAGCCGAATCTTTCTCTATGCTTATGGGCTATCTCTAAGCAACCAATAATAAATGCTTGTGAAACATTTTTGCCTGTTGCCATATCAGCAATCACAAAAGCCTCTTCTATGCGAGTAGCTTTATATTTATTATTTAAACTAACAATCCACCAAATACCGCCAATGATAAGCACTACAACAATAAATTCACCCATATTTTACTCCAAATAGTTAATTTGTAAATTTTACAAATAAAAAACCAACCAAAACCACCATACACAAGCCAAATATGATTTTTAATATCACAATAGGAAACATAAAGCATAATGTAAATATTCCCACAGCTATCGCTAATATAACCAACGCTATTATTGCTTCTTCATTCATTTTAAAATCCTTTTTATGAAAAATAAAAGCCAAATATTACCTTTTTATTTCTTAAAAAAGTCTAAATTTACCTAGTTGTATTTTAAACCCAAAAGATATATATTGCGCCTTAAAAACTCAAGAAAGGCGACAACGATGACTCAAAGGGACTTGGCGGGATTGCTAAACATAAATGTCAAAACGCTCCGCAAGTGGAAAAAAGACCGCCCAAAAGTCTATGAACTGCTACTCATCGGGCTTGAAGCCAAAAATATTCTCTCCACTCTAAAAACCGACTGCGAATCGCTAGAAAAAATGATAGAAAAATGGGAAATGGCTAATGTCGTAGGCGAATCCAAAAAGCACGAATCATAAGATTTGATTGCCAAAACGCATTTTATGCTATAATGTCGCAATTTTAGCTTTAGGAGGCGAGTATGACGCTAATAATCCAAAATGTCAAAGAGGAATATCTACCCGCATTTAAGGGACTTGCAGAGGGGACAAATGCCACGCTTAGGGCGGAGTCTAGCGATGAAGCCGATGAATGCCCCATTTGCAAGGAATACGGCTATAATCCTAGCGATGAGCTGTTAGAGGCGATTGCTGAGGTGGAGAGGGGCGAGACGATAAAATTTAGCTCTCATAGCGAGATGATGAAATATTTGCAAAGCGATAGCGAATGAAATACACCATAGAACTCGCCAAGTCATTCAAAAAATCCTTTAAAAAACTAACGCCAAAAGAGCAAGAATTATTTAGCAAAATTTCCAAGCGACTAGCGAATGGCGAATCGCTAGAACCAAAATACCACGACCACGCACTAAAGGGCGATTATGGTGGCTTTAGAGAGTGCCACATAAAGTCAGATTTGCTTTTAATCCACCAAAGGCAAGATGATAAACTAATCCTGTATTGCCTTAATGTCGGCTCACACAGCGAAATTTTTAAATAATGCCAAAGGAATCATAATGAAACCCAAATCCTTTTTTTGGATTATTTTTTTAATCACGCTTTATTGGATTTTGCAGCTTTATAAGCCCTTTTTGATGAATCTAATCATCGCGCTACTGCTTTGCGTGGCGACTTTTGGCTTAAAAAAATATATCGATAGATTCATCAAATATAATTTTCTCTCATCGTTTTTTGCCATTGTCATATTTCTTGCATTTTGTGTGATTCCGCTGTGGCTTGTGAGCACAGAGCTACTTAGCCAAATCAAAAACATTGATATTTCCACGCTCACGGCTTTTTTCAAGGATTCGCAAAAAAATATTATTGCACTTCTAAATGGTGTGCCTGAGATTTTCCGCGAACGCGCAATTGTGGCGATTCAGTCCCTTGATATTAGTGCCATTGTGAGCCGTGCTATGAGCGTGAGTGCGGGGCTTGGCAAGGCTGGGGTGAAATTTTTCACAGATTTGGCGTTTATAGTAATTTTCTTGTATTTATTTTATTATTATGGCAAGGCGATTTATGATTATATTATCGATATTATTCCGCTTGATGAGCGCACGAGCAAGGACATTTTGCAAGAGACAAGCGGTGTCCTAAAGGTTGTATTTTTTACTTCTATAATCTCTATGATTTTGCAAGGGCTTAGCTTTGGCATTGTGGTGCAGATTTTGGGCTTTAGCGGGGTGCTTTTTGGCGTGGCGTATGGACTTGCTTCTATTGTGCCGATTGTGGGCGGTGCGCTTGTGTGGTTGCCATTTTGTCTATATATTTATTGGATTGGCGATTTGAAAATGGCGATTTTTGTCGCGCTGTATGCGATGATTTTCATCGGCTTTGTGATTGATAATGTCATAAAGCCCATAATCATCGGCATTGTCAATAGAGTGATGCTCAAAAAACCTGTAAAAATCAACGAAATGATAATTTTCATCGCCATTTTGGCGGGGTTAGCTAGTTTTGGATTTTGGGGGATTATCATAGGACCTACGCTGTCCGCCCTATTTATCGCACTTTTGCGCGTATATCAATCCCAATTCAAAGGCAAAAAAGATGACAATAAAGCGCATAAAAAATCTAAATAGCGCGTTAGATTCGCTTGGTGCAACGGCGTTTGCGATGACTTGCGCAAAGAAAAAAGCGCGGATTTTTATCTTTCACATTTATGATATAAAATTAAGTGCGGCGTTAATCTTAAAGCAGGAAGCAATCAGCGCAGGGGGCGATTTCATCACTCCAAAAGAGCTAATTTTGGGGGAGCAAAAAACATATAGTGGCATTTTAGTAGCCACCGCATTGCAGTTAGAGAAAATCATCGCAAAGTGTGCGATTCAGCCCTTTGGGCTTAAAAAATTAGGCGCGAATCTAAAAGAGCATTTAAAAGGCGAAATGTGTAGCGTGGATTTGTGTGATTCGCATTTGGATTCGTGCGAATCTAGCGAATCCAAAACCCCCAAATCGCCCCAAATTATGGGGATTATCAATATTACAGAGGATTCATTCTATGCACCTTCGCGTGTGAATAGCATTGATAAGATTTTGCAAAAGATTGAGGCGATGATTGCGTGTGGCGTGGCGATTATTGATATTGGCGCGGCGTCTAGTCGCCCCGATAGTGAGCGAATCGCGCCTGAAATTGAGCTAAAAAGGCTAAAAGAGCCGATAGAGGCGATTTTTAGTGCTGGATTCACACAAAGGGCGATATTTTCAATCGATAGCTATAATTATGAATGCGCGGAATTTTGCGCGAATCGTGGCTTTAAAATCATCAACGACATTGAGGGATTGCGTGATATGCGCTTGGCAGAACTTGCGCTACATAATGATAAAAAAATCGTGCTAATGCACAACTCGTGGCTTTTTCCGCCACAAGATTCGCCAAAACAAAGCGCGAATCAAGCCACGAATCCGCAAAATTGCGACATTATCCACGCCGTTGATGAATTTTTCGCCCAAAGGTTTGAATCGCTTGATAAATTAGGCATAAAAAAAGAGCAGATTATTTTGGATATTGGCTTTGGTTTTGGCAAAAATGACGCCCAAAATCTCGCACTTATCCGCAATCTAGCGCATTTTAAGCATTTTGGCTGTGAGATTTTGGTGGGGGCGAGTATGAAGCGAAGCATTGGCGCAATCACGGGCAAAGGGACGCTGGAGCGGGGCTTTGGCACACTTGCATTGCACCAAATCACCCTAGATAACGGCGCGGATATTATTCGTTGCCACGATTTTAGCGCACATATCGATATGCTAAAGGTTTGGAATGCTTTGCACGGCGAATCCAAATTCGATTCACGCGAATCCACGCGCGATTCGCATAAATCTAACATAATTTAAAGGGGCAAAATGGAAGAAAAAAAGGCTTTAGACACGCGCTCAAGGCTTATTTTACAGCTTAAAAATCACGGACTTAGTAATATTGACAGCTTAAGCAATGATGAATTACAAGCGCGATTTATGGAGGTTTCGCGCGATTGGTGCAAAAGATTTGCGAATTTTAATTTAGGCATAAAGCAAGAAAAAAGCGCGGAAAAAATCGAAATTGCCGATTCGACTATCAAGGCGAAAATCAAAGATGCAGAGGACTTTTACGCGGTTTTTAATGAGCTATTAAAGCAATATTCTTACGCTACGATTCACGAAGTGGTAGCAAATACGCTCCCCGCGCATAAAATCGAAAAGGCGTTGCTAATTTTGGAGATAAAATATAGGCAATACCAAGAGATAATTATTGAGCAAATGGCGCAGAAAATCGCCTCATTTATGCCCAAAGAGGAATGCGCGTCTTTTATGCTATTTATCGAAAATAACCGCGAAGATGTCGAGCTATTAAAGGATATTTTTGCGCAATTAAATGATGACAAAGTGGTGCAAAATATCGGCTATATTACCAATGCGAAAAAATACATTATCAGCGAATTTATGCCAAGCGATATGGAAAAAAATTACAAGCAGTTTTTTAACAACGCCAAAGATAAGCAAGAGTTAGTGCGCCGTCTGCGCGGGATTAGCAATGCGTATAGCAAAAAGCAAATCGATGATATGACAAAAGAGGATTTGATTGATATTCTAAACTCGATTCGCCAAAAAGAGCTTAGCGACAAAAAAGATGAGGAGGATTACAAAAAATATGTGGAGGCGTTTCAGTTGGCGATTTATGATGATGACGGAAGCAAGTTTGATGCGCTTGTGATTCAAGTGCTTGAAGATGTCAGCAAGGATTGTTTGGCGCGGTTAAAACTGCGACTGCGCGAGGAGGATTCGCTCTTTGATAATAAATTTGCCGCCGCACAAAAAGAGTGGAATCGCCTAAAAACGCACAAAGCATAAATGTTTTTAGCGATTCGCCAAGTGCAAAGTCAAAAATTTGGTATAAAAAATGCTAAAATTTTTGCATAAAATATTATGAGGAAAATTATGCGATTTATGGTGATTTGTGTGCTATTTGTCGCGCTGTTTGCGGAAAATACGAGTAATAATAGCGTGGCGGAAAATAGCACAAAAGCGCAAAAGCCCACAAGGCAGGACTTTCTCACACGCTTTGAGTATGGCAGAGCATTGTATAAAAATCCGCGCGGAATCGGCTGTATCGAGTGCCACGGCGATAATGCGGAGGGTGCGATTATCAGCACCATTTATCAAAATGGTAAGCCCAAAAATATCGCTGCGCCCGACATTCGCGGGGTGAATTTCATCAAATTTGAAAGCGCGTTAAAAAATCCAAAAGGGCTTATGCCAAGCTACAATCTCACAAGCTCCGAGCTTTTGGCACTCTACACATTTCTAAACCCCAATTTCAAGCCACCCAAAGCAACAAAATGACTTATCAGCTCACCACCAAAAATATCAAGTCCATTACCTTACGCGTGGATAAAAACGGCATTGTGAAGGTCTCTGCGCCCCGCCGTGTGAGTAGGGCGCATATTGATGATTTTGTGGCAAGGCATAAAGAGTGGATTGCGCGAAAGATTGAAGGCACACAAAAATACGCCGATGGCGCGATTGTGAAGTATTTTGGCGAGAGCTATATTTTGCAAGTGCGAATCGCGCAAAAAAATAGCATAGTCGAATCGCAAAATCTATTTGGCGAAAAGACGCTAGATATTGCGCTAAAAGCGCAAAGTGCGGAGATATTAGCGCGAATCCAAAGTGCGAATTTACAAGGGCGAATCGATAAGATTCAAAGTGAGCAAATCAAAAAACTGATATTTAAATGGTATCGCCAAAAGTCGCGAAATCTTATTGATTCGACTATTGCGCGTTACAAAAGCACGATAAATAGGGAGGTAGCGCGAATCTCACTGCGCGAGATGAGTAGCAAATGGGGCAGTTGCAATTACACAAAAGCGCGAATCTCCCTAAATGTAGCGCTTTTCGCCAAGCCACAAATCTGCTTTGAATATGTCCTGCTCCACGAGCTAATCCACCTAATCCACCCCAATCACGGCAAAGGATTTTACGCAATGTTAGATTCGCTAATGCCCCACTGGCGCGAAGTAAAGGCGTTGCTGAAGTGATTGTGGGTGTAATGACAAAAATATTATAATTTTCTGCGCACAGCGTCTGCTAAGCTGTTAATTATTTTTTCGCATAATCTATCAAATCTCTTATGATATTTTTGATTTTTCTTTTTTCATTCATTGAATCTACCGTGTCCTGTAAATCTACCATTGAATTTACAAAATCTTGCTTTGTATCTATTTCAAATTGTTCTATATCTTGTGGCATTATAATAGTTTCAGTTTTTTTGATAAGAATATATATTATAGATATTGATACAAGAAAAATTATGACATATAAAAAGATATATTTTATAATCAATAATACACTTGTGATTTCAAAGTAATACATTAACAATAATAATAAACCTAGAATACTTATTGCTATATATGAAATAATTTTGATAATATGAAAATTTGTAAAAAATATTTTTAAGATTCTAAATAGTAATACAAAAATAAGAAAAATAATAAGCCCATCAACAAATATAAATGCTAACATTTTTAAAGTTTCTTTGCTGATTTTATTGTCTATAAAATAAGAAACTACGGTATATGTTAAAATAACATAAAATGTATATTCAATATTTACCTTAAGTTTATTTGTAAATAATCTTAAAAATAAAGCGAGAGCTACAAACATTAAAGAATACCAAAATAATTTATCACTATTTACATATTCTATAAATATACTTAAATGTGCATTGATTGTGAAAAAATCACTAATCTCTGGTTTGTAAAATTTTGGATTATAAGCATAAGGCAAATCTATAAGCAAATCCACCAAATTCAACGCTACCACAACCATTATCAACGGCATTGCAAAATCC
>SAMEA104315433__coassemble_1214_pt1 | contig 10310 bp, 9 predicted proteins | sample SAMEA104315433__metabat2_low_PE_023 | metagenome-assembled genome bin SAMEA104315433 (sample SAMEA104315433) | gut metagenome | biome: Monkey gut; feature: monkey-associated habitat; material: faeces | place: China | collected 2013
TTGTATTTGTGGGAATTTTGGGGATTGAGACTAGACTTGGAGTCTGCGAAATCCCCAAAATTCCCACAAGTGCGAAATTGCATACCCAAAGACGAATTTTGCGAATTGTATTGCCATTTTGATATAAATAGATTTACCAACCTCGTTTTCCCCGGTGTGCTCGAACTCTTAGCCAAATTTTTATTATTTAACAATGCGTTTATCAGCGATGATTTGCCCACATTGCTTCTGCCTAAAATGGCGATTTCAGCGTGTGAGATTTGTGGCGCGTTTGCGATACTCGTGCAGGATTGCACAAAGCGCGATTCAAGCACTTTCACGCTACTTACCATCTTTTTGCTCCATTTGAAATATGAGTTTGGCGGGTTTGCCCTGTCTGCCCGTGATATTCACAAAGCCGATTGAATTGTTGATGACGATTTCCTCGCCCACTACGGAGTTGATTTTGTTGTCCTCATTGACTTTTGCGTTGCCTTTTAGGCGGTATTCGCCACTTTTTGGGTCATAGACTATCTCATCTGCTCTGCCTTTTAAAAGGCGATTGTCGTTTGTCGTAATGGCAAAATCCACGCCTCCAAATGCCGAATATTTCAGCGGTGTGCGGTTTTTGTCAATGTTTATCACAACTTTTGGCGCATATAGCTCATCTTTGCCCTTTTTGATTGCCACGCTGTCGCTTAGCTCGATAATCCCGCTTTTTTCATCTGCGCTAAAATGCAACGCGCTTACTTCAAGCGTATTTGATTCCTCTGCAAATAGCGCATTTAGAGCGATAAATGCCACACATACAAGCGCGAATCTCATCGTTTATCGCTTTTTAGTTTGATTTTTGCTTTGATATTATCCGCCTTAATTATGCCATTTTGCGAATCATAGCGGATATTTTCGCCCTTTATGTCCTCGCTTTTGCTTTTAATAAAAAAGCCCTCTTTGCCCGTAAGTTTGCGCGTTTTCAAGTCATAATGCGCCACTTCGCTATACATTTCATAGCCGTCCCGCAAATCACTTACGCCATTATCGAAAAAAATCTCATCGCCCACGCGCTTCGCACTTTGCGCCTTTAGCAAGTCAAAGGATTCGCCCTTGCGCTCCAAAGTAATATCGCTTAACTCCTCGAAACTCTCTTTTTTTGAGCCACTTTTCGCGCTTTTTGTGGCGACTTCAAATTGTTTGCCATTTTTTGCGCTTAGCTTGGATAATAGCGAATCGCTGGTGATTTCATAGGCGGTAAAATTGTTGATTTCGATTTTTGGCATAGAATTTTCGCTAAATTGGGGCGGTATGCGATTCGTCTCAAAGGAAAACACGATAGCCACGCTAAAAATTAGCAGTAGCAAAAAAAACAGCGAGACGCTATTGCCCGTGTTGATGAGGTTGTATTTAAACAAACTGCGAAACAAACGCTTCATAAAGGCTCTCTTTTTTTAGGATAATCTCAATGGCTTCACGCACCGCGCCTTTTCCGCCTTTGGCGTTTAAAATCGTGGTGTGCGGGAGCGTTTTCATCGCCTCTGCGCAATCGCTTGGCGCGAAATTGCATAGCGATTCCTTAAACATTGGAATGTCGTTTAAATCATCGCCGATTGTGGCAATTTGGCTTGAATCTAGGGCGAATCGCTCTTTTAGCTCACGGACTTTTGCGCCTTTGTCGCGGATGCCCATAAATAGCAACTCATCGATTCCTAGCTCTTTTGCCCTAGCGCGGAGAATCTCACTACTGCGCCCTGTGATAATGGCGACTTTGCGATTGAGCGTCTTGCGCCAGTAGGCTAGAGCTAAGCCGTCTTTGACATTAAAAACTTTTATGATTTCTGCAAATTCGTCTTGTGGCGATAAATCGGGGAGTTTGCCACTCGCTTCGTCAATAGACGCTTTAGTCTTATTTCCTCGCTCGTGGCTACACAACCCCGATTTCTCGCTCACAATACTAGAATTTGCATTTGGATTTTTTTGGATTGCTTCGTCAGCTTCGCTTCCTCGCAATGACGAGTTTTTAGAATTGCTTGAATCGTTCGCAATTCTAGTATCTTGCGCAAGATTTGTGGGTTGCACAGGAAAATCCGCGCGAGATAAGACTTGCTGTCTATCGAGTGCGGATTTTTCAAGCTCCCGCGAAGATTGCGTAAGAGACGAATTGCCCTCACCCAAAGGCGAATTGTTGCCCCAGCCTAGTGTGCTAAACGCCCACAACCCCGAACTAAACCAAGTATCCAGCACATCTTCATCTTGCCTCATTTCCGCCCCACATTTCGCACAAACTTCGCTGTCCTTTTCACTTGCCACCTTAATTCCGCACGAATCACAATAAAACACAGGGATTCGATGCCCCCACCAAAGCTGCCTAGAAATGCACCAATCGCGCAAATCGCCCATCCACGCGTTAAAATTATTTATCCATTGATTTGGGTAAAATTTACATTCCCCCGCATTTACGCGCTTTATCGTCTCTTTGGCAATGTCTTTTTTAACAAACCACTGCCTTGAAATGTAAGGCTCTACGATATTTCCGCAACGATAGCAAACGCCCACTTGATTCGTATAATCCTCGATTTTTTCGACAAATCCATTTGCTTCAAGTCGCTCCACGATTTTATCCCGCGCCTCTAATCGCTCCAATCCCTCAAACTCCCCGCAGTGGCTATTTAAAATACCATTTTTATCAAAAATCGTTATAAATTCTAACTTATGGCGCAATCCCACTTCATAGTCGTTATTATCGTGGGCGGGGGTTACTTTAACCGCGCCTGTGCCAAATTCCATATCCACCACACAATCAGCGATAATCTCAATCTCGCGTCCAATCAAAGGCAACACAACCTTTTGCCCGATTAGGTGTTGAAAACGCGAATCATTTGGATTTACCATCACAGCCGTATCGCCAAAATAAGTCTCAGGGCGCGTAGTTGCCACCACCACGCATTTATCGCTATTTTTTAAGAAATATTTTAGGTAGTAAAGTTTGCCTTTGTTTTCCTCAAATTCCACTTCAATGTCGCTTAATGCACCATCGTGGGTGCACCAATTCACCATATAATCGCCTTGAAAGATTAGCCCTTTTTCATACCACGCGACAAATGCCTTTTTTACGGCGTTTTGTAAGCCCTTATCCATTGTGAATCGCGTCCTGCTCCACGCCGCACTTGCGCCTAGCCTTTTAAGTTGTGCGATTATATCGCCCCCGCTTTTTTCTTTCCAATCCCACACTTCGCGCAAAAATGCTTCGCGCCCGATTTGCTCTTTTTTGATGCCCTTTGCTAAAAGCTGTCGCTCGACTACATTTTGCGTGGCGATTCCCGCGTGGTCAATGCCGGGCTGCCAAAGTGTGCGAAAGCCCTCCATTCGCTTGAATCGCGTGATAATATCTTGCAGAGTGTAGGTGAGTGCGTGTCCTATGTGGAGTGAGCCTGTGATATTGGGCGGTGGCATCATAATGCAGAAATTTTTGCCATTTGCGATAGCTTTGTTTGAATCCACCTCAAAATAGCCCCGATTTTCCCAAATCCCATAGCATTTTTTCTCAAAATCTTGCGCGTTGTAGTCCATTTTTTGTAACCTTTAATGTGAAATTTGTGGCATAAAATTTGCTTTAAAAAAGGTAGGATTTTATCCAAAATCACATTAAATTTAGGATTAGAAAAGTGAAATTTGAAGTTGTAACGCCCATAATGGGCTTTGAGGACATAAAAGAGTTAGAGTTTGAAAAAATCGATGATAATTTCGCCACAATTCGCGCGGATAACGGCATAAGCTGGAGCTTGGCGAATCCTTACTCTTTGCGCGATTACAATATCGCGCTATCCATTAGCGCACAGGCTTTACTCGCTGTGGAGGGCGATTCGCAGTTAGAAGTGTGGTGTATGATGATTATCCAAAAGCCGTTAGAAGATTCGCGGGTGAATTTTCTATCGCCACTAATTTTAAACTTTAGCAATCAAAAAATGCTCCAATTTCATTGCGCGGTGGCGGATTATCCGCAGTATTTCAAGCTAGAAACGCTAAAATATTTTATAAACTAAATTGCCCTTATCTAAGCTAAATGCCGAGCAACTATCGGCGGTAAATGCGCCACTGGGGCATAATCTAATCATCGCTTCCGCGGGGACGGGCAAAACTTCCACGATTGTAGGGCGAATCGCAAAGCTATTAAATGATGGCATAAATCCGTGTGAGATTTTGCTACTCACATTCACAAACAAAGCTGCAAATGAGATGATTTCGCGACTCGAACGCCATTTTGATAGTGCGATTACCAAACAAATCAACGCGGGGACTTTTCACGCAGTCGCCTATCGCTACCTAAAAGAGCATTCAAAAATCGCCCTTAAACAGCCCCGTGAGCTAAAAACGCTACTAAAATCAATCCTAAATGTGCGAAGATTTAGCGATGAGGTGGCGCATTATAAGGCGGAGTATTTATATGACTTAATGTCGTTATTTGTGAATACCAGCGGATTTTGTGCCGAATCTAACGCAGAATCTAATTCGCACATAAAATCTTTTAGCGACTTCATCACCGCGCACAATGCCGAGCAAGAGATTCATAGCGCAATTTATGATGATATTTTTAGCGAATTTATGGAGGTAAAAAGGCAATATAATTATGCGAGTTACGATGATTTGCTGCTTCTTTATCGTGCGGAAATTTTGGCAAAAAATATCAGTTTTTGCGAAGTTTTGGTTGATGAATATCAAGATACAAATGCGTTGCAAAATAGCATTATTAGCGCGTTTAAGGCGGATTCGCTATTTTGCGTGGGGGATTATGACCAAAGCATTTATGCCTTTAATGGCGCAGACATCGGCATTATCGCTAGTTTTGATAAGCGATATAAGGACGCAAAAATCTTTAGCCTAAATAAAAATTATCGCTCCACGCGCAAAATTTTGGCGGTGGCAAACAAAGTCATCGCAAACAACCCGCGAATCTACCCAAAAAGCCTTGAAGTCGTTAGGAAAAGCGATGATTCGCGCGTGGAGATTTTGCGCTTTGGCAAGACAAAAGAGCAATATAGCTTTATCGCCAAGCATATCGCCGAATCTGCCCTAAATGGCGCGAGATTAAGCGATATTGCCATTATTTTTCGCAACAATACAAGCGCGGATTTTATGGAGGCTGGATTGCGCGAATACGGGATTGCCTGTCGCAAAAAGGGCGGACGGAGCTTTTTTGAAAGCCGTGAAGTCGCGCTATTTATTGATATTTTGAGCCTTTTTGGCAATAGCGCGGATATGATGGCGTTTGTGAATATCATCTCAAATGGCGCACAGATTGGCGAAGTCATCGCTAAAGAGATTTATGAGGCGCTAAGTGCGCTAGGCAATGGCGATATTGTGCGTGGGCTTTTGAATCCCAAAAATATCGCAAATCCTTACAAAAATCGCGTTAGAAATGCACAACTTGGGCTTTTTGATGAGATTTTTATCAAAGAGGATTCGGCTAGATTTAATCACGCCATAAGCAAAGATTTTGCGAATCACCCCATTCTTTGCCACCCAAAGCTAAATGAAAAAAGCGCGGTATTTTTGGATAGATTTTATCAGTTATTTGCATTTAAGAGTAGGGATTTGAATGCGCTTTTTGATTTTGTGGCAAAAAGTGCGTTTTTTAGCGATTTAAAAGCGCAAATCGTGCGAATCCGCGCTAAAAATGCGGACGCAAAAGATTTGGAGGAATTTAGCATTAGCTTTGATAAAAAAATCGCTATTTTGCGGAATTTGGCGCAAAATTACGATAATTTGTCGCATTTTTTAAACCAAATCGTCCTAAATTCTGCCGAATCTAGTAGTGGCGAGGGTGTGAATCTACTCACAATCCACGCTTCTAAAGGGCTAGAATTTGATAGCGTGTATATCATCGACTTAATGGACGGGCGATTTCCAAACTTTAAGCTAATGGCAAAAACGGGTTCTTTAGAGGAAGAGAGGCGACTTTTTTATGTCGCCACTACCCGCGCCAAACGCAATCTTTATTATTGTTTCGCGCATTTTGATTCGATAAAAAATACAAACTATTTGCCCTCGACATTTCTAAAAGAAGCAGGATTAGTGTAAAGATTCGCGCGTAAGCCACAACCATATTAAAGTTTTTGCTTCGTTTTGCTTTTGCAAAAAGTAGAATCCCCTCCACTCCGTCATACTGAGGCGACAAAGTCGCCGAAGTATCCAAAATGCGCGAATTTTTATTGTCATTTGCGAGATTTGGTAACGCGGTTTTAAAGCAATCCATAAAAATAAATCAAATCTTTAAAATTTATGTTAAAATCGCGCAATTTTAATTTAAGGGGTTTAAAATGATACAAAAGGCTAGAATCGTTATGGGGGGGGGATTTTACTTTTTGTAATTTTATCGAATCTAAAGGCGGTTGAATTATCCACACTTTGCACGAATCCAACCCAAAATTGCACAATAACTACGCCCCAAAGTGAGATTACAAATCATAGCACCCACAATGGCGAAATATCAATAAAGGCACGAATCGACACTTTTATAAACTATGGCATTGTAAGTATGTCAAACAATAATAAACAACAACAATTTGCTATTGAAGCTGGTGGCTATATAGGGCATTTTATTAACTATGGCACTTTTGATAGTCTTAGCGTAATGGGACTTTGGATTAGCAATCAGAGTAGTGGCGTAAGCAGAGTTACAAACTACGGCATTATGGGTTCTATTGATACACTTGTAGCTACTACATTACTAAATAATCTCGGGCTTATGGGAGGGAAAAATCATCATATCCAAGCAGAGAATGGCAGTAAAATCTCAATACAAAATTATATGCTAAAAATTACCGAAACGGCTTCGACATTTAATAATTTTAGCGGACTTAATAATAATACAACTAATTTCTCACATCTTGTTATAAATATTGGTAGTGGTAGCAGTATTGCATTTAAAGACGGCGATTCAAAAATCATTTTAGACTTTGACAATGGATTTGAGCTAGGCAAAAAATATTCAATAAACAAAGTCGCTACTAATCAAAGTGGTAATCCCGCTTTGGGCGTGGATTTCTCACGGCTTATCCCACGAAGTGATATTTATGATTTGACGCAAGATGGCGATAGTTTCATAGTAACTCTAAAGCCACATAATAGCACCATAGGCAATCTCTATAAATCCAATATTCGCACGATGAATAATTTTTACACTATGAGTAATGCGATGATTTACTCGCATAAATATAGTGCGAAACGAAATACAAATAAAAGGCGTGTGATTCGGCGTGTAAAGAAAACGGCGAATCTATTTATTGATTCGTCATTGCGAGATTCGCAAAGCGATTCTTGGCAATCCACAAAAGAATCTAGCGAATCTAAATGGATTGCTTCGTATTCTACGAATACTCGCAATGACAGGGTGGTGGATTCGTCATTGCGAGAATCGCAAAGCGATTCGTGGCAATCTACATTAGATTCGCTTGAATCAAACGAATCTTTCGCCTACAAAAGCGATTCGGGTGATTATTACGCTAATAATGCTACCACGAATCCCACTCAAACTCGCCGAACAATCACAACTAATCGCACTTCATTAAATCCAAACAACGATAAATATTACTTTATCCTAACGCCGTTTGTAAATCATAATCTTTTCTTTGAATCTGGGCGTTATAATCTAAGTGGTTTAGAGTATGGATTCCTAACCACATTTAGTGGGAAGCTATCGCCTAGTAATGCTTTGGGAGCGCATTTTATGATGAGCTATGGAAGTTTGGGCGATTCCAAAGATAAAGATTTTAGCGTTACGAATCTCAATCTAAATATAGGGCTAAATTATAAATTTGATATGATTTGGGATATGTATCTAAAGGCGCGTGGGGACTTTTTCTATTTTCTAAATCAAGTGAAAACGCTAACTATGCCTAACGCAATCAAACCCAATACTTTAGGATTTGGCGTAAGTGTGGCTTATGGAAAAGATTTTAATTTTGGTAGTGGTGGAATGCTAGGCGTAGAGCTAGGGATTGATTACAAAGCATTACAATCAAACACCATTTCTTTGCAAAATAGTGCGGATAGAAGCGTTAGCGAAACTTATCAAAAATCACTTTATAATCTTATCTATGTGGATTTGGGATTAAATTATGCTAAATATTTTAATACAAATGCGGGGATTTGGGGATTAAATGCAGGACTTGGAATCAAAGGCAATGTGAGTGCAAATAAACTAGCCAAATCTCAAATCCGCATAAGTGCTTTAAATCAAAGCGTAGATATGGTGCTAGATAATGATAAAGTGTTAGGCTACGCAAATCTTAGCGGTAGCTATGTGCTAAATGCTAAGGATTTTAATATGGAATTTAGTATTGCTTATTATGGGAATTATGGGGATAGAGTGATAAGTAATGGAGGAGGGGTTGAAATGCGCGTTGTCTTTTAGTGCGAATCCTTGCAAAAGTTTTTGCTACTTTTTGCCAAAAAGTAGAGTCTCTCTCCCCTTTTACATTAGCACCCACACAAGCAATGGCATTGATACGAATGCAAACAACACGCCAAAGGCGATTGCACTTACGGCTAGGTTGCTGTCTAGCTTGGCTTTCATTATCATCGCACCTGCCAAAGTCATCGTAGGCATCGAGCTTTCAAAGACTGCTACTATCGCAGATGGCGTGATTTCAAAGCCAAATACTTTTAAAATGCCGATAAACACGAATGGTGCGAGTAGCATTTTGCAAAAAATCACCGCGATTGTGCCTTTGTAGCTTGTCTTAATGCTGTTGAATCCTAGCCCTAGCCCGATTGCAAAGAGTGCCACAGGCGTTGCTGCCCCGCCAAAGAGGCGAATCGGCTCGAATATAAACTCAGGCAACGCCACTAATGGCTTTAGCGCGAATCCTAACGCAATGGCGATAAATGGCGGAAATACAAGCAATTTTTTGATATTTGCCATTAAAGATGCCTTTTGCCCACTTGCCAAACTCAAAATAAATGGCGCGAAAAGTGCCACAGGTAGCCCCGTAGCAATGGTATCATAAAAGATGACTTCGCTAATAAATTGCGGACTTTTATAAAGCGACTGCACTATTGGAATGCCGATAAATAGCGTGTTTCCAAACGATGATAGCAAAAACATACTCACAAGCGTGGCTTTTGTGAGCTTTAAGATTCGCCCTATGCCCACGCTCACAATCCCCGCAAATAGGCACGAGCAAAGCCCGATGATGATATAAACAATCAGCGAAAAATCAAAGCTAAGATGATATGCGCGTTCAAAAATCAAGCAAGGCAGGGCAAATATAATGGTAAAGTCCAAAAATGCCCGTGATTGCTTGTTTTTCAACACGCCGATTCGCTTGGCGACATAGCCACCCATAAGTAGCGTGAGTATGGTAAATAAAGGCACGAAAATAAACATTTTTATCCTTTTGCGTTGTGTGCGGATTTTGCGTGTTGCTAGGCTTTGGGATTCGTAGTGTCTCATAAGCGACTTTGTGAATCTAGGCGCGTAAAATTTCCGCGCGAATTATACAACTGCGATTCTTAAGTGAAATTTAAGTGGGGATTTGTGGCAATCAATGGTAGAGACCCCCGCACCCCCTACACATCGGCAATCGCCGACAGGGGAGCTAATAGCTAAAAGCTATCTGGCGCAAATGCGCGTTCATCGACTGCCATAGAAACAAAGGTGGGTGAGCGGAGTCAATCTCACCGACAGATTAGCGACTCCGATTTTCTCCGCTTTGTTTCAAATAAAATTTTAGCATAATAAAAAGATTGAATCAAAATAATGATTTTTGGGTGGATTATTGCCAAATACCCAAATTATTAGCCTTGCTTTTGGCTATCAAATCCTTGTCTCCCTCTTTTTCGCTAATCCAAGTCCATTCCTTAACATTTAGCGTGAACCAATCGCACTCAACTAAATTACAAAATACAAATATCCACAAACACGCCAAATCTTTTTCATTGCCCTTGCAGTGATAAGTGTGCTTATCGATTTTGATAAGCCCTGAATTGTGCGCCATTGCATCAATAAGGCTATACATTTTTTCTAAATCATAGATATTTTCGCGCAAGATTTTTTCCTCATCTAGCACGATTCGCGCTCCCAAAAGTGAGCGTCTTTGCGTGGCTGTCATTTGTGAATCCTTTTATTTAAAAATTTGGCAATTATAGCAAACAATGCGTGAATTTGTGATTCGCCCTTGCAATGATAGGAATCGTCATTGCGAGAAAATCCGTAGGATTTTCGTGGCAATCTATTTTGAACTTATGGGAATCGTGGATTGCTTCGGCGAATCTACGATTCGCCTCGCAATGACGAGGTTAAGAGGAACTCTACTTTTTGCGAAAGCAAAAAGTAG
>SAMEA104315433__coassemble_1227_pt1 | contig 10261 bp, 19 predicted proteins | sample SAMEA104315433__metabat2_low_PE_023 | metagenome-assembled genome bin SAMEA104315433 (sample SAMEA104315433) | gut metagenome | biome: Monkey gut; feature: monkey-associated habitat; material: faeces | place: China | collected 2013
GATAACATCGTCTTTGGACTTTTTCTTTCTCTCTTTATCATCGCGTTTGTCTCTCAAATAAACCTCCCTTAAATTAGATTCGGCACAGATTCGCGCCTAAAATTCCGTCAAAATCACGGGCTTTGAATCTATCATTGCGATTGTATGCTCGTAATGTGCGCCATTTAGCCCATCTTGCGCGACTACCGACCATTTATCGTCCAAAATCTTTGGTGTGCCGTCTTTTTGACAAACCATAGGCTCAATGCAAAAAACCATACCATTTCTTATCTTTGGACCTTGCTTTGCCTCAGGCGATTCCAAAAAATTTGGAATCTCTGGCTCTTCGTGCGGACGAGTGCCAATGCCGTGTCCGCAAAATCCAAGCAATGGCACGAATCCGCACGATTTAATCGAATCTTCAATCATCGCGCTTAGCTCTTTGAATCGCATTCCCACTTTTAAGCTATCAATGGCACTTAAAAGCACTCGCTTAGAGCAATCAATGACTTTTTGATTCGCCTCACTAATCTCGCCCACGCCAAAGGTAATCGCGCCATCGCCAAACCACCCGCCACATTCCACGCCAATATCCACGCCCAAAATATCGCCTTTTTTTAGCTTGTATGAATCAGGAATGCCGTGAATGATGACTTCATTGACCGATAAACAAATCGCCTTGGGAAAACCATAAAGCCCCTTGAATGACGCCTTTGCGCCTTGTGATTGGATAAAATCATCAGCGATATTATTTAGCGAATCCAAGCTAACGCCCTCTTTTGCATTCTCACGCACCAAATCCAACGCACGAGCTACAATTTGACTAGGCTTTTTCATCAAATCGATTTCTTTTTTATTTCGTATTGCGATAGCCATTATAGTCCTGTGGCACTTAGGGTTTTGTATTTATTCATATAAATTTGCGCTTCGATTCGGCGCATCGTGTCAATCGCCACCTGCACGACAATAAGCACCGCTGTCCCACCAAATACGAATGGAATCCCAGCACTTTTTAGCACCATCCAAGGAATCGTAGAAATACACGCCAAGTAAATCGCGCCCCAAAAGGTGAGATTACTCGCTGTGGTATTTAGGAAATTCGCCGTTCCCTCGCCCGGGCGCAGTCCGGGAATGAATCCGCCCTGCCTTTTTAAGTTTTCGGAAATGTCTTTGGCGTTAAATACAATCGATGAGTAGAAAAACGCGAAAAACACCACAAGCACAAACATTAAGATATTGTAAGCATAGCCATTAGGGCTTAGGAAATCCGAAATAGCAAGCATTGTCTTATTGCTAGAGGCTTGTAAAATAGTAGAGGGGAAAATCAACACCGCAGAGGCGAAAATGGGTGGAATCACCCCGCTAAGGTTGATTTTGATAGGGATATAATTCATAATGCGTTTGTTTTGGTTTTGCATAATGATTTTTCTAGCATAACTAACAGGGATTCGCCGCTCAGCTAATTCGATATAGACAATGATAAAAATCGTCCCAAGCACAACGGCAAGCATTAGAATAGATACGATTATATTTATCTCGCCTTTGCTAATCGAATCAAAAGTCTGCCCAATGGCTGCGGGAATCCCCGCTACGATTCCAGCAAAGATAATAAGGCTAATGCCATTCCCCACGCCTCTTTGCGTAATTTGCTCACCAATCCACATAAGCATCATTGTCCCAGAGAGCATTGAGACGGCAGAAATTAGCACAAACATATTATTATCAATCAAAATCGCATTGCCATAGCTACCCTCTAACGCCTTTAGCCCGATAGACACGCTCACGGCTTGAACTAGCGTGATTGCGATAGTTGCGTAGCGAATGATTTGCATATATTTTTGCATACCATCGCGCTCTTTTTTGAGTTTGCCTAAATTGGGGAAAGTGGCAGCAAGTAGCTCCATAACGATTGATGCCGTAATGTAGGGCATAATGCCTAGCGAAATAATGCTAAATCGCTCCACCGCTTGTCCGCTAAACATATTAAAAAGCCCCAGCGCGTTGTTTTTGTTGCTATCAAAAAACTGCTTTAACACATCTGCATCAACCCCGGGAATGGTTACATAAGCCAAAACCCTATATGCAAACAAAAATGCAAGTGTAATTAGAATCTTATTTAATATGGTTTTATTCATTATTTATCGCTCTTATTAGATTCCGCGCTTTTTGCGCCACTTGTGGTGATATTTTCATCTTTGATTTTAGGGGCAAAATCTTTTGCCTTTTTGCCAATTAGTTTTACTTTTTTTACTTGCGCGGAAAATCCATAAGCGTTTTTTAGCGATTCGAGTGTGATTTCGCTTAACGATTCGACTTTATTGGATTTATCCACATTGATTACTAATGGCTTTTCTACGCGACTTTTAAAGCCAACTTTGGGCAATCGCCTTTGAAGTGGCTGTTGTCCGCCCTCAAAGCCGATTTTTTGCTTATAGCCTGTTCGCGCGGTTTGCCCTTTGCCACCGCGTGTAGAAGTTTTGCCCATACCGCTACCTTGACCGCGCCCTACTCTTTTGATGGATTTTACGCTGTTTTTAGCTGGTTTGATTCTCTCTAACATTTTTTATCCTTTATGCTTTGATTTTACTTAGAGCGTCAATAGTCGCGCGGACGACATTGTAAGGATTGCTTGAGCCTAGAGATTTTGTCAAAATATCCCTAATCCCAGCAAGTTCAATCACAGGACGCGCAGAGCCACCCGCAATCACGCCTGTCCCCTCACTAGCGGGGCGGAGTAAGATTCGACTTGCATTATATTTATGCTCAATGTCGTGTGCGATAGTCGTGCCTTTGATATTAACTTTGATGATATTTTTAAACGCATCATCGATTGCCTTGCGAATCGCATCAGGAACTTCCTTAGACTTGCCCAAGCCAAAGCCTACCAAGCCCTTTTCATTACCCACAACCACAAGCGCGTTGAATCTAAATCTGCGTCCGCCTTTTACGACTTTTGTTACGCGCCCGATATTTACGACTACTTCTTTGAATTCTTCTTTATTGATTTCCATTCCCTAAGTCCTTTTTATGATTTAAAAAGCTATGCCATTTTCGCGAAGTGAATCCGCGAATGTCGCCACAACGCCGTGATATAAATATCCGTTTCTATCAAAGACAATCTTTGAGATTCCCGCGCCTTTTAGGCTTTTTGCAAACGATTCAGCGATTTTTTTCACATCATCTTTGTTATTTTTTAAGCCCATTTTTTTGCCATCTACACTAGCCAAAGTGAATCCTTTTGTATCATCAATAGCTTGTGCGTAGAAATATTTATTAGAGCGGAAAATGCTAACTCTAGGCGTTTTAGCATCGCCAAAGATTCGCCCTCGAACTCGTGCTTTGCGCTTTAGTGTAAGTCGCTTTTTTAATTTCAAATCTGTTTCTAACATTTTTCAAACCTTTACTTTTTATTTTAGCTATTTTTTCGCGGTTTTACCAGCTTTGCGCAAAATTGTCTCCTCGACATATTTTACGCCCTTGCCTTTATAAGGCTCTGGCGGACGAAATGCGCGAATCTCAGAGGCAATCTGCCCGATTTGCTGTTTGTCGCTACCCTTTAGTGTGATGATATTTTTGTCAATATTTACCTCCACACCAGCGGGAATCTCGTAATTTATAGGGTGCGAAAAGCCAAGACTTAGCTCCAAAATCTTGCCTTTTAATGCCGCCTTATAGCCCACGCCGTTGATTTCTAACTGCTTAGTGAATCCACTCGTAAGCCCGATGACAATATTATTTGCCAAAGCTCTGTAAGTGCCCCAAAATGCATTTAGATTTAGTCCCTCTGCGTTTGCGTCCTCTTTTAGCCCAAAGCTCAAAACGCCGTCTTTTAGCGAAATATTCACGCGATTATGCGTTTCTAACTCTTTTTGCGCCTTTGCGCCTTTAAAAATCACCTTAGAGCCTTGCACAGAGACTTCCAAGCCCTTTGGGATAGTGATTGATTGCTTACCAATTCTTGACATAATTTCCTCCTACCAAATACTGCATAACGCTTCGCCACCGACATTATTTTTGTAGGCTTCATCATTGGCAATCACGCCTTTGCTCGTGCTAACTACGATTGTGCCATAGCCGTTTTTGAATCGCTTTAATTCATCGCGTGATTTGTAGATTCGGCGACCGGGTTTGCTAATGCGTTTTAGCTCACTAATAAGCGACTTGCCATTTTCATCATAGCCCAAAATCACGGTAATATCTTGTTTGCCGTTTTTGTCATTTACGCGATAATCTTTGATGAATCCTTTCGCTTTAAAAACCGCTAAAATCGATACGATGATTTTAGCGTAGTATAGATTCGTATGCTCCAATCTCCTCATAGACGCGTTTCTAATCCTAGTAATAGAATCTGCGATTATATCATTTACCATTTCACTTCCTTTATTTTATTTCTCGCGGAGCGGCTTACCAGCTAGACTTGCGAAGTCCGGGAATTAAGCCCTCGCTACCCATTTTACGCAAACAAACTCTGCATAGTTTGAAATATCTATACACAGAGTGTGGGCGTCCGCAAATCTGACATCTGCTATATTTTCGTGCGCTAAATTTCGCTTTTCGTGCGTTTTTCGCTATCATTGATTTTTTTGCCATTGTTTATCTCCCCTTTGCGAAAGGCATACCAAAAGATTCGAGTAATTTAAATGCCTCTTTGTCGTTGTTTGCCGAAGTTACAATCGTAATATTCATTCCGTGCGTTACCATAATGTCATCATAGACAACTTCTGGGAAAATGAGTTGCTCTTTAATCCCAAAGTTGTAATTGCCTCTGCCATCGAATCCATTGCGTGGAATCCCGCGAAAGTCCTTAACGCGTGGCAATGAAATGACAATGAGTTTTTCTAAAAAGTTATACATTTTTTTGCCTCGAAGCGTTACTTTTACGCCCATTGGCATTCCCTCACGCATTTTGAATCCAGCCACAGATTTTTTGGCGTGTGTGATAATCGCCTTTTGCCCCGCAATCAGCGATATGGTATCGGCGATATTTTGGATAATCTTTGCCTCTTTGGCATAATCACCAGCACCCACACTTATCACAATCTTTTCTAGTTTTGGGACAAGCATTGGATTCTTAAAGTCGAATTCTTTCATCAATTTTTGTTTGATTTCGTTTGCATAAAGCTCTTTTAATTGATACATACTACTTCCTTACAGCTTTTTAACATTTGAGATATGAATGGGCTTTTCTTTTGTAACAAATCCACCTTTGGGATTGTCATCGGTGGGCTTAATCGCCTTTTTAACGACATTGCAACCCTCAACTATCACTTGGGATTTTTTAGGCAACACTTGCAAAACTTTTGCTTCTTTGCCTTTGTCATCGCCTGTGATAACTTTTACCATATCATTTTTTTTGATAGAAAATTTAATCATCTCTTACCTCGCTTACAGCACTTCTGGTGCTAATGAAACTATTTTCATAAAGTTTGCATAGCGCACTTCTCTACCCACAGGTCCAAAGATACGAGTGCCGATTGGCTCTTTTTTGGCGTCCAATATCACAGCGGCATTATCATCGAATCTAACCGAAGAGCCATTATCTCTATGAATCTCTTTTTTAGTGCGGACAATCACGGCTTTTACCACATCGCCTTTTTTGACTTTGCCATTGGGAATCGCCTTTTTCACACTCGCTACAACGACATCACCAAGGGACGCATATCGCCTATGACTACCGCCCAAAACCTTAATACACATCAATTCTTTTGCGCCACTATTATCGGCAACATTCATTCTAGTAAAACTCTGAATCATCACTCAACTCCCGTGCTTATGGTTTTATTTAGCTTGAATGCTTTGATTTTAGAAATCGGTTTGCACTCAATCGCCTCCACTACATCGCCCACTTTGCAAGAGTTATTCTCATCGTGGATAATGTATTTTTTGAATCGCTTTACGATTTTGCGATATTTTGGGTGAAGCACTTTGCGCTCAACCAAAACGCTAAAACTTTTATCGCCACTTTTCTTTATGACTTTGCCTTGAATCAGGCGTTTAAAAGATTTTTTCTCGCTCATTTTTGAACCTCTCTTTTTACACTTTTAGCCGAAATTGCGGTGTTGATTCTAGCGATTTCTTTGCGAACCACAGAAATCTGTGCAAAATCCGTTAGCTGCATAGTTTTAAGCTGTAATCGCAACTCAAAAAGTTTCAACTTTTTTTCTTTTAAAAGCGTTTGCAACTCTTTAATATCTTTGTCTTTTATATCTTTAAATTTCAATGCATCAGTAGATTTCATTTTCACTCTCGCTTGTTATGATTTTTGTTTTAAATGGGAGTTTGCTTTGCGCAAGTGCCAATGCCTCTCGCGCCAAACTTTCCTCTACGCCGACCATTTCATAGATGATTCGACCCGGCTTAATATTCATAACCCATTTTTCAACCGCGCCTTTACCTTTACCCATTCTCGTTTCTAGTGGCTTTGCGGTGATAGGCTTATCAGGGAATACGCGAATCCAAATCTTACCCGTCCTTTTGATATGCCTAGTCATCGCAATCCTCGCCGCCTCGATTTGGCGCGAATCGATTCGCCCCGCCTCTAGTGCCTTTATCGCAATATCGCCAAAAGCTATTTTGCTACCGCGCGTAGATTTGCCACGATTGCGACCTTTCATTTGTTTTCTGTATTTTGTCTTTTTGGGCATTAACATAGCTATCTACCTCTCTTTACTCTTGTCTCAGAATCTTTTTTCTCAGCTTGGATTCCCTTTTGCAAAATCTCGCCTTTGAAAATCCACACTTTAACGCCGATGATTCCAAATGTCGTCATCGCCTCGGCGAATCCATAGTCAATCTTTGCACGAAGCGTATGGAGTGGCACTCTGCCCTCCATATACCACTCTGTCCTAGCCATTTCAGCACCAGCCAAACGCCCAGAGACTTTGACTTTAATGCCTTTTGCGCCTGATTTCATCGCGCTTTGCATTACTTTTTTCATCGCTCGGCGGAATGCCACGCGTCTCTCTAACTGCATAGCGACATTTTCAGCCGCTAACTGCGCATTTGATTGTGGCTTTTTGACTTCTTTAATATTTATGGCGACATCTTTTTGGACTAATTTTTTAAGGCTTTCTTTGATTCGCTCAATATCTGCGCCTTTTTTACCGATGACTAGCCCCGGACGCGCAGCAAATACGGTAATTTTGATTTTTTTGGTGGTGCGCTCGATAATCATCTCGCTAATCCCCGCATAATAAAGCTCTTTTTTGATGAACTTGCGAATCTTATAATCCTCGCCAATGTTAAAGATTGTAACCTTTTGTGAGGGAAACCACCTCGATGTCCAATTTCTATTGATACCTAATCTAAGACCGACTGGATTGACTTTTTGTCCCATTATTTATCCTCACTTGTTGTTGTTTTTGCTGTTTTTGTCGCGCTAGGCTTTTTTGCTTTTGGCTCTTTTGCTTCCTTTGCGACTTTTGATTCGGCTTTTGGGCTTGAATCTTTTGTGGCTTTTGTTGTTTTTGTAGCCTTTGGCGCAGATTCGCTTGAATCTTTTGAATCTTTTGGCGAATCCACCTTTTTAGATTCGCTCACTTTTTTTGTCACTTTTTCTACTTTGACAATGTCTTTTTTGCCGACTTTTGCAAGTGCTTTTTTGGATTCGCCTTTGCTTTCTTTTTTAGCTTTTTGTGCCTTTTGTGCTTTTTGCGCCTCAAGTGCTTTGGCAATCTCTTTGGGGTCTGCCACCTCTACCAAAATGTGCGCTGTGGGTTTGCGAATCATATTTGCCCGTCCTCTAGCGCGTGGCGACATTCTGCGAAGCACGGGACCCGCATCGATTCGACAAGATTTCACAACCACGCTTTGCGCGTCATAATTGCCATTAGCGATAGCGGACGCCAAAACCTTGTAAATCACTTTGGCAGCTTTATTTGGAGCGAATTCCAAAGTCGCCAATGCCAACTCCGCATTCATTCCTTGAATCTCCCTTGCAATCAGCCTTGCTTTCGTGGGGGATAGTCTAATGTATTTTAGTAATGCTTTGCTCATTTTTTACCTCTATTTACCTATCTTTTTTTGCACGGTGCCTTTATGCCCTTTGAATGTCCTTGTTAGCACAAATTCGCCGAGTTTATAGCCGATATGAGATTCCGTGATATACACAGGCACAAACGCTCTGCCGTTATGGACATTAAATGTCAGCCCAATCATCTCAGGCGTAATGGTGCTTCTACGCGACCAAGTTTTAATGGGCTTATTATCCTTGCTCTCTTTTGCTTTGGCTACTTTTTTTACCAAATAATCATCAACAAATGGACCTTTTTTTACCGACCTTGCCATATTTTTTCCTTATTTTTTCTTTCTTGAAATTATTAGTCTATCGCTAGATTTTTTACGCCTTGTTTTATAACCCTTAGCTGGAGTTCCCCAAGGCGATACAGGGTGTCCGCTAGAGCCTGTTTTGCCCTCGCCACCGCCGTGTGGGTGGTCGATTGGGTTCATCGCACTACCACGAGTTTGTGGGCGAATCCCCAAATATCTAGCTCTACCCGCTTTACCTAACGATATGTTGATATAATCCTCATTGCCTATGCTACCGATAGTCGCGCGACATTCCTCTAAAATATATCTCATCTCGCCACTAGGCATTTTGATGATAGAGTATTTGCCCTCGCGCCCCATAAGTTGCGCACTCGCTCCCGCACTTCGGGCAATCTGCCCACCCGCGCCCGGATAAAGCTCGATATTGTGGATAATGCTACCTAGCGGAATCGCCTTTAGCTTCATCGAGTAGCCGACTTTCACATCAATGCCTTCATTTGCCGCCAAAACTTTATCGCCGACTTTTAGTCCATTGGGTTGCAAAATGTATCGCTTTTCGCCGTCAATATAGCATATAAGCGCGATTCGGCAGTTTCTAAATGGGTCGTATTCGATTGCTTTAACCACGCCCTCGATATTTAGCTTATTGCGCTTAAAGTCAATGATTCGATATAGCTTTTTCGCACCACCTTCTTTGTGGCGAGAAGTGATTCGCCCATTATTATTGCGCCCTGCGGTTACTTTTAACTTTTTAAGCAACGAGCGCACACTAGCTTTAGCGGTAATGTCGCTAGAGCTAAGGCTTGTCATAAAACGCCTACTTGGCGTAGTTGGTTTATATACTTTAATAGCCATTTCCTAATCCTTTTTTATCTTAAACTTTTAGGGATTCTATTTTCGCGCCCTCTGGCACTTTGATATAGAATTTCTTAAAATCCGCTCTGCTTCCTTTTACGCCACGAAATCGCTTTGCTTTGCCACTTTGTCGCAAAGAATTGATTCGCAAAGGGTTGAATCCAAAATATTCATTAAAAATCGTGCGCAGTTGATTTTTGCTGACATTTGTAGCTGTTTGCACCACAATAATGCCACTCTCTTGCTGACTTAGCGACTTTTCAGTATACATTATTGATTTAATATCTGTTATATCTGCCATTATTTACCACCTTTTATAAGCTCATCAAATGCTGCCTTTTCGATGACTACGCATTTAAAAACGGCGATTAGATACGCATTGACTTCATCTAAATCCACCAAATAGCAATCCGCTAAATTTCTAAACGCCAAAAAAGTCTCATCGCTATTACTTGCCGTTACAAACAATGCGTTGCGCTCGTTTAGACTTTTGAAAACATTAAAAGCGTCCTTTGTTTTGCCACTTTTAATATCTAGTGAATCCACCACAAAGAGCTTATTTTCCATCGCTTTTTGATAAAGCGCGTAGTTTAGTGCTAGTCGCTTTTGCTTTTTGTTAATCTTAATGTCGTAGTTGCGATTATTGCTTGGTCCGTGAGCCACGCCACCGCCGACAAATACAGGCGAAGTAATGCTCCCAGCCCTAGCGCGTCCGCCACCTTTTTGACTCCACGGCTTTTTGCCACCGCCACTAACCTCGCCTCTAGTCTTTGCTTTTGCGCTATTTAGGCGCAAAGACGCCAAATATGACTTGACATAAAGATATAAATTATGCTCTTTTATGTCCGCATATTCGCTAGGAAGCGCAATGTCAGATGATTTTTTAAAATCTTTATCTAAAATAATTGCTTTACTCATTTCTAACCCTTTTTATATCATTTTATGCTTTTGATTCGATGACTTGGATTCGCCCAAATGCGCCGTCATAGCCCGGTGTAGAGCCTTTTAGCACAAGCACCGCACTTTCTTTATCAAAGGATAAAATCTCACTTTGCACCGTTACTAGCTCATCGCCGTAATGTCCAGCCATTTTTTTGCCCTTTTGGACGCGTCCGGGCCACTCTCTATTGCCGATAGAACCCGGTGCGCGGTGGAATCT
>SAMEA104315433__coassemble_1253_pt1 | contig 10113 bp, 12 predicted proteins | sample SAMEA104315433__metabat2_low_PE_023 | metagenome-assembled genome bin SAMEA104315433 (sample SAMEA104315433) | gut metagenome | biome: Monkey gut; feature: monkey-associated habitat; material: faeces | place: China | collected 2013
TTGATTAAGACGCTCATTCCAGCGCGTAAATTCTCAATCTCATCAATGATATTTGCCTCGACTTCAAAGGATTTCATATCATAGCTATTTTTGCGATTCGTAGCTTTCCAAGTGGCAAATTCCCCCATAGGCGAAATATATCGCACTTTGAATCGCCCCTCTTTTTGCAGTGCGGGGATAAATGCGCTAAATTCGCTTCCCACTTGAAATTCCTCCAATCTATCCTCCGTAACGCTAAAGCGCAAATAAGCATTTTTCATATCCAGCACCAAAACCACGGGGAATCCGCTAGGAGACAGCTCATTTTTGTGAATCAAAACATTGCTGACTTCCCCGCTCACAGGCGAAAACGCTTGGGTATCTTTGGCATAAGATTGCACTTCGCTTAGCATTCCTTTGGCAGCGAGTTCTTTTTGTTTTACAGCCTCTTTTGTTTCCTTTGTCGCGCCTTCTAGGGCTAATTTGTATTGTTGATAGGCGGTATTTGCGTTAAATTTCGCACTTTTAAAATTCGTCTCTGCCTCATCGCGCTTTTGCAGACTAACCACGCCACCATCATAGAGATTTTGCACCCTTGTGTAAGTCTTTTCCGCTAAATCCGCCATTGACTTTGCCGCCAAATAGACTTCCTTTGCGCTTTGAATCGTCTGCGCTCTTGTGCCTTTGTCTGCTTCGATTCGCAATGCCTTTGCACCCTCGTAGTTCGCCTTTGCCTGTGCGATTTTCGCCTCTAATTCAGGGCTATGAATCGTATAAGCCAAATCATTTTCTTTGATAAAGTCGCCTTTTTTCACAAAGATTTCATTCACGCGCCCCGCGATTTTGGAGCTTATGCTATATTGCGTAGCCTCGATTTGCCCTTGAATGAATACTTCTTTGGGTTTATGCGCCGTGTAAAAACTATAACTAAGCCACACCAAAATCGCCACCAAAATGGCGAAAACCGCCGTGATTTTTAATGTCTTTAATGGATTCATTGCTACTTCCTTTTATTGATTTTGCTTTTCATAAAATGTCCAAAAACTCTCCATATCATTGGTGATAGCATAAAGTTTGGCGAGTGCTATGGCATAGCGATATTGGCTATTTTGCGCATCGATTTTTGCCAAAGATAGCTGATTTCTCGCATCGCTAACCTGCACCGTGCTTGCCATACCATTGATGAATGCCTTTTCTTGGAGATTGAGATTTTCGGTGGCTAGTTCGATAGTGGAGCTGTGATTTTTATAGCTCTCTTTGGCGGAAAGCACCTCTTTGTAAGTCGTCTCAATTAGCAACAAAATGTCGCTTTTTGCTTGGCGGTGGAGATAATCCACTTCATTTTGCGCGATTTTACTAGCTTGATATTTGAAGATTCGCCCACTTGTGCTAATAAGCGACATTTTTGCCGTGATTCCCACAAACCAGCTTGGAATCGCACGATTTAGCATTGTATTATTCGCCTTTAGCACATATCCGCCATAAAGTCCCACGGTTGGCAAAAAATTGCCAAATTCGATTTCGGTAAGCTCTTTTGTTTGGAGTTTTTTAACCTCTAGGCTCTTTAGCGCAGGATATGCGGAAATGGCGGTGTCTTTGTAATATTGCAGTGGCTTTAGCTCCGCATCTAGCGCGGTTACCAGCTCGGAAGTTAGGGAAAGATTCATAATCTCGCCACTCTCACTTAGCTCCACGCTATTAGTTAGATTTTCATCTTGCAAAATCGTCTTAAACGCCAAAAGCGCAATGTCTAGCGCGTCTTTTGCCTCGTGGGTTTTATTTTTTGCCTTGTCATACTCGACTTTCGCGCCTAAAAATTCAATCTTTGCTATTTGCCCATTTTCTTGCAATTTTTTGGCGTTATTTAAATGCGCCAATGCGCCTAACTCGCCGTCCTTAAGCGTTTTATGCACATCATAGCTTAATTTCACGCCAAAGTAGGATTTTACGAGCTTTTCAAAGAGATTGATTTTGTTTAGTTGCATTAAAAGTTCGCTATCTTGGATATTTAACTTTGAGAGTTTTAGCGCGGATAGTCGCTTACCGCCCGTGTATATGGGATAAACGGCGTTTATGATTCCAAAGGCGAAATGGTTTTTATGTAAGTCCATTTTCATTGAAGGAATATTTATCGATTGCCCCATAAACGACAACGGCGGAATGTGTATATCAAGGCTCGTTTTCTCCATAAAAGTATAATTCCCCATTATGTCAATCTCGGGAGCGAAAAGCATATATGCGCCAGATTTTAGCTTTTGCGCCTTCTGCACCGCGCTTTTGGACGCCTTAAGGCTGTCGTTGTTTAGCAAAACCTTATCATAAGATTCGCGGATACTTAGTGTGCTGTGGTGTTTTGGGGCTTCTTTGATGATTGTAAGCGAATCTAACGCAGTGGAATCGCCCTCATCTTGCGCCCTTGAATCACTTGGATTTGCGCCCAAATCCTTTGAATCGCTTGGATTCGCGCTTGAATCTTTTGAATCCGCGCTTGATTCGATAGATTCGGCATTAGATTCGCTTGAATCTATGCTTGAATCGCCATTAGATTCGCCCCACGCTACGCTAAAAAAAAGATTCACACATAATATTACTAAAAATATCTTTTTCACGCTTTATCCTTGCTATTTTTGGCTGTAAAATACCATATCCACGCCAGATTTTACCACATCGCTAAAATTTGCGTCTAAATAATACAAATTGTTTATGTCGCTTAGCTCTTCCACAATGCCCTTTGCCGTAACGCCGTGATGACAATATAAAATGACGCTTTTATCGGCGTTTTCTTGGGCGATGAGTGCGATTCGCTTGGGTGATTCGACATTTATGGCGTCTTTTATGTGGTCGATTAGGAAATAGCCTCGTGCGCGGACATCGATGATGATTGAATCATTTATTTTTGCTTTGAAATCCTTTAGTTTGAGCGATTTGTCCATTTTTTGTCCTACCAAAATTTAATCCACGATTTTACGCAATAAATGATTAAAATTTTATAAAAATTTTAAACAAAACGCATAATTCTTTTGTAGGCAAACAAGTATAGCGCGATAAAAAGCGCGATAAATGCGATTAAAATGCCACTTTTATCATAGCAAAAAATGGGCGCAAAAATAAAAGGTGCGCTAAAAATAAGCAAAAAAATCGTAGTTTTAGGATTTGAATGTGTTAGGTGCTTAAAGATTAGCATATGCAAATGCAGTGAATCAGGCTGCATTGCGGAGCGGTGGTAGATATATTTTTTGCGCCAAATCGAAAAAAGCACCTCAAACACGGGATAAATCATCACACAAAGCCCATAATACGCGCTTACAAAGTGGCGATTCGCACTATTTTCGCCAAGTTGTGGCAGTGAATCCTGCGCATATTGCAACGAATCTTGCGTTAAAATTACTAGCAAAAATGCGAGTAAAAATCCCACCAAATACGCCCCGCCGTCTCCTAAAAAGATTTTGGCGTTTGGAAAATTTAGCACCAAAAATCCCAAAACCACGCTAAGTAGCACCAGTGCGATATAAAAAACCGCGATATTCCCCACAATCGCGCTGACAATAGCGACACTAACTAGCACCAAAAGCGCGAATCCCCCAGCCAATCCGTTAAATCCATCGATGATATTCATAGCATTTGTTACGCCCACGACACAAAATAGCGTAAAAATGATTGCAAAGCCGTAAGGCAGGGCAAATCCAATATCCACAAGCACACAATTTGGAAAAAATATAATCGCACTTAAAACGCCACTTGTTTGCAAAATAAGGCGAATCTTAGGGCTTAAAGCATAGTTAAAATCCTCCAAAATCCCGCTTACAAAAATAAAAAGCGATGGAATGATAAGGGCAAAAAATTTCGCCTCGATTTTGCCAAATGCCACAAGCAACGCGATTCCCACGCAAAATGCCACAAAGATTCCAATCCCGCCACCGCGCGGAATATCGCCAAAGTGCATTTTTTGAGGCTTTGTGCTTGAATCCATATCTAAGATTTTGCCCGTGCGCTTGGCGAATCTTATCATCACACACGAGACTATAAAGCTCACAAAAAATAAAAAAACAAACATATTTTTACCACTTTTTTATGCTTTTATCGCACAAAAATTTACACGATTTTTTCCCACTCATAAGCACTTTTGATAATATAATCAATGTCATTAAACTTTGGACGCCACGAAGTTTGCGCCAAAATCTTTGCGTTATTTGAGATTAGAATCGCTGGGTCGCCCTCACGGCGCGAGGATTTCACCACTTTAAAATCCACACCGCTAATCTCTTTTACCTTTGCAACCACCTCTTTCACGCTATATCCCATTCCGTAACCGACATTAAAAACCGCACTTTTATTGCCACGCTCTAAAAACTCAAACGCGCTTAAATGCGCATTTGCCAAGTCATCAATGTGGATATAATCCCTAATGCAACTGCCGTCCTTTGTCTCATAATCCTCGCCAAATATGCTCATACTCGGGCGTTTCCCCACTGCGCATTCACAAGCCACTTTGATTAAATGCGTGGCATTTGCGCTTCGTTGCCCTAGCCCAGCTTTTTTAGCATAGTCATTTTTGCCATAAGCCCCCGCCACATTGAAATATCGCAGTGCCACGAATCTAAAATCATCATTTGCCAAAGCCGTGTCGCGCAAAATCATCTCACTCATCATTTTGGAGCTACCATATGGATTGATAGGGGCAAGGGGCGAATCCTCGCTCACAGGCACAACTTTTGGCTCACCATAAACCGCAGCCGTAGAGCTAAAAATAAAGCGATTTACGCCAGATTCAACGCAATTTGCGATAAGATTTAGCGTATTTTTGGTGTTGTTGCTGTAATATAAAAGCGGTTTTGCCACCGATTCAGGCACGATTAGGGACGCTGCGAAATGCACCACCGCATCAAATTTATTGTTTTTTATTAGCTTTGCAACCGCACTAAAATCGCCCAAATCCATTTGGATAAAATCGATTCGCGCTTTAAAATCACGCTCTAAAAACGCCACATTTTCCATAAATCCGCTTTGCAAATTATCAATAATTGTAATTTTACAATCCGTTTGTGTCAAAAACGCTAACGCCGTGTGAGAGCCGATATATCCCGCCGCGCCCGTGAATAAAATGTGCTTCATCGCCAAAAATCCTTGCTTTTAAAAATAAGCGCAATTATATAAAAATTTTGATTGGATTCGCCTAGTAAATTTGTGATTCGCCCGATTCGCGATTCGCGCTTTTCGATTCGCCCTTGATTCGCCTAATTCGCAGATTCGCCCACAAAGGCAACCGCGCAAACTTTACAAAAAAACCTCGCAAAATTATTATATAATGCAAATTTTCTTACAAAAAATAAGGATTCGCAATGGATTTACTTGACTTTTCGTGGCTGTTTTCGCCTGAAGCGTGGGTGGCACTCGTTACGCTTACGCTTTTAGAGATTGTGCTTGTCATTGATAATATCATATTTATCGCCATTTTGGTTACGCGTCTGCCACACGCACAGCGCGACAGAGCGCGAATCTTAGGACTTGCCCTAGCAATGCTTACACGAATCGCACTACTTGCCTCAATCTTTTGGATTATGAAGCTTGTTACGCCACTATTTAGCGTCTTTGGCGTGGAGATTTCGGGCAAAGATTTGATACTAATTGGCGGTGGATTATTTCTCATTTGGAAAAGCACATTCGAGATTCACGCCCAAACGCAGGGCGAATCGCACGATGAGTTTGATTCAACCAAAAGAGCGAGTTTTGGTGGCACACTAATCCAAATCGCGCTTTTGGATATTATATTTTCGCTAGATTCCGTCATCACGGCGGTGGGAATGGCAAAAGACTTGCCCGTGATGATTTTAGCCGTCATCATCGCGGTGCTAATAATGATGTTTGCCTCCAAATATATCGCGCGATTCGTAGATGAAAATCCTAGCATAAAAGTTCTAGCACTCGCATTTCTAATCCTAGTGGGCGTTACGCTTATCGCTGATGGGCTGGATTTTCACATATCAAAGGCTTACATTTACTTTGCTATGGCGTTTTCATTGGCGGTGGAATCTATCAATATTTATATTAGCAAAAAGCAAAAAAAGGCGCAAGATTCGCAAAAATAGGGCGAATCTAGCGTGAATTGCTTGAATCTAAAAAAGATTCGTCATTGCGAGATTCGGCAACGCCGAATCGAAGCAATCCAAACAAAATAAAATCCCAAATCCTCCAAATTTTTGCTACAATTCCACTCGCATTTTTAAAATTCAATTTCAAAGGACAAACTATGAAGGCAATTTTAAATCTCACACGGCGCGAATCGCGCAAATCCCAATCACTCGAATTCCCCCCCCCCTATTTGCAAAATGTGCGCGTGTTTTAGCAAAATCCGCGCCGTTGCGCTAAGTATGGCGTTTTTAGGCACATTCGCACTCGCAGAGGAAAGTGGCGTATTTTTGGGCGCAAACTTCGGCTACGCTGGATTCAAGCAGGAATCCATCGGCAGTTTTGACATAAACGGCAATCCAATCGCCACAGGCACGACCACGATTAAGGCGGACAGCTTTAGCGCGGGGATTTTCGTGGGCTACAAATACTTTTTCAATCCCTATGTGGGAATGCGAATCTACGCAGGATACGATATTTTCACGCCTGAGTTTGAGTTTGAGGGTGAGCGCGAAGAGGCGATTTTGCTGAATTTTGGCGCGAATTTGGACTTTTTGGTGAATTTTGTATCCACGCAAAAGGCGGATTTTGGCTTTTTCGTGGGTGCTGGAGTGGGCGGTAATTGGTGGATAAGCAAGGATATTGAGCAACTCAAGCGCGATATTAAGGACAACGGACTTGGTTTTAAGGTAAGGAATTTATCGCTTGATGTGGCGGTAAATGCGGGACTGCGCGTGAATTTCGCTAGGCGACATAGCATAGAGATTGGTGCAAGAGTGCCGTTCCTACCGACAATTTTGCTAAATGAGACTATCGAAAATGGTGGCGCAAAAGTTACAATGAAGATTCAAAATAGGCAAATCTATGGCGTTGTAACGCGCTATGCGTTTATGTTTTAGGAGAGAATATGTGCGTTAAACGCGCTAGATTCGCCTTATTTTAGATTCGGGCATTAGATTCGTGGATTCAAGGCAAATGCCCGAATCTAAGCCATTTATAATCTCAAACTTCACATTTGCCTTTTTTGCATAGTGGGCATTTTGCGCGGAGTTTGTATAGCGGACAATACCCATACACCGCGCTTAAAATCGGCAAAATCCCTACCGCCCACCACCAGCTCTCGCACACAAAGCCAAATATCCAAATCCCAGCAATAACTAGCCTAATACTTTTATCTACATTACTCATTTTCTTTCCTTTTTTTTAAATTTAAAGCCACATTGTAGATTTTTTGACAAAAAAGTTTTGTAACAAAGTCGCATTTGTAAAATCTTATGCCACCTATTCAGGGACGCAGATTTTGCCTTTGTTTATGGCGATGAGTGTTTTATATGCCACAAATAGCACGGCAAAGATTGCCAAAAGTAGCCCAAAAAGCCCAAATAGCATATAAAGCGCACTTCCAAAGCCCACAAACACTTCAAAACTCGCTATGCTAAAAGCACAAAGCGGGAATGTGAAAGTGCACCGATGGGGATTGCCGAAAAGAAGTTGATTTTTACTTGATGAGTGATTTCGGCGTAGAAAGCACTAAAATGTCGCACAATTTTTAGCGCATAAATCCCAAGCAAAAGCGCAAAAATCGCCATACTCACAAAGCCAAAAATCGCACTAGAGGTTTGCAAAATCGCGCCAAAATCTAGCATAGATTCGCCCAAATCGCCTACGCGCCCAAACGCCACACTTGCCTTTTTTAGCGCGAGTGCCAAGCCACCTAGCCCCATAACACTCGCAAAAAGCATTATGGGGAAATGTGCGAGTTTGGATTCACGATTTTGCGCGATTTGCACTCTAGATTCTAGATTTTCTTTCATTTATTTGCCTCTGTTTTGTGATTTTGTGCTTTTTTACTTTTTGCCACCGCGATAGCACCTGCCACTAGCCCAGCCACAGGGGCAAATAGCACACCTCTTACAAGCACACTATCATCATTTATAAAGTTTGGCACATTCACATTTAAGTGCGGACGCCCCATTTTTTGGGTTTTGCCATTAAAGTTTGCTTCATCTATGTCATATTTTTGCGCTAAGAAGCGCGGGGCTTAGGGCTAAAAATTTTACAAAATTGCGTCTTTGCATAGTTTTTCCTTTTTTTTAAGTTGTTGTGATTTTGCAACGCTTATATGCGAGATTTGCTATGTCGCATTTTGGTTGCGTTGCTTTTAAAATTTTTGTGCTATTATCACAAAGTGCGTAGAAAATAAATGTAACTTTGTTACGAAAATAAGGGACTAAAATCTAATATGAATGAAGCAAAAATAGCCCGTATTAGACAAATAAATCAGCAGATTCACGGCAATGAAAAGAGCTTAGAGATTTTGGTGCGAAATGGTGCGTTTAAATCTCTAAAAGAGCGTGTGATGAAGTTTCTCCTAAGCAATGCCAAAAACGGCGTAGTGCAATCTAGCAAAATATCGCAAACCATATAGGTAGCGCACGAGAAGCAGTCGCAAAAGTGCTAAAAGAGCTAAAGGAGGAGGGAATCATCGACACAAAACGCGGGGAAATAGTGATAAAAGGCGATTTAGATTGTTAAGGAAACCAAAATGCAAGATTTGACAAAAATAGAAGTATTAAAACGCGCCAAAAACATAGCGATTTTGGGGCTTAGCCCAGATGATGACAAAGCAAGTAATGCGGTGGCAAAATATCTCTTAGCACAAGGCTACAACATTATCCCCATTTACCCAAAGATTCCGCCAAATGGCGAGATTTTGGGCAAAAAGGCTTTTTCAAATTTACAAGAAGCATTTTGCCAAAATGCCAAAATCGACATTCTAAATATTTTTCGCAAAAGCCAAGCACTAGAGGGAATCGCACAAGAAATCATCGCGCTAGAAAATAAACCAAAATGCGTGTGGGTGCAGCTAGGCTTAAGCAATGAACGCGCAAAAGAGATTTTGACAAGCGCAAAAATCATCTATGAGGAAAATAGCTGCATAAAGATAGAGCATAAGAGATTGCTTAGGTAAGGTGTGAATCGCGTGGGATTCGCCACTAGATTCGCCACAAAAGATTGAATTTAGTGCAAAGATTCGTAGTATTGTGTAAGCGTGGATTCAAGCGAATCTACCTCTAAATGTGGGATTTCGCCAAATTGAGTGCGGTTAAATGTCCGTTGCCTTTTTGCTAGGGATAGAGTGTTTTTGATAATGGCGTCTTTTGCCTCATATTGCGAGATTTTGCCATCTAAAAATGCGATGATTTCCTTAATGCCGATAGCTTTTAGTGCTTGTGATTGTGGAAAATTTTGGCGCAAATTTCGCACCTCATCTACTAGCCCACGCTCAAACATTCGCTCCGTGCGCATTTTTATGTCCTCACGCAAAATTTCGCGTGGTTTGATTAGCTCAAAAATTTTTATATTAAAAGGTAATCTTTGGCGCGGATTTTGCGCAAAAAATGCGCTAGGTCGCTGGTGTGTCAAAAAATAAATCTGCAAACCTTTGGCAATGCGAAAGCTATCATTTGGGCTAATTTTGGTGGCAAAATCGCTGTCGATTTGGCGCAGAAGTTTATGCGCCTCTGCCTTATTTTGCGCAATTTTGGCGATATAAGCCTCCACAAACTCGCTACTTTGTGGCACAATCGACAACCCCTCAATTATGCTTTTTAGATAAAAGCTAGTTCCCCCCACAATCAGCAATTTTTGTGGCGCAATCTTGTGTCCCACGATTTCGCATAAAAGATTTAAAAACACCCCCGCATTGCATTTTTCGCTTGGGGATAATAAGTCAATCCCATAATGCGTAATCTCACGCAAATCCGCTGTGCTTGGCTTTGCGGAGGCAATATCCACGCCCTTATAAACGCTTAGCGAATCAAGCGAGAAAATGCAAAGCCCAAATTTTCGCGCTAATTTCAGGGCTAACGCGCTTTTGCCACTTGCGGTTGTGCCGATAATGGCGGGAATCGTGGGGTTTAAATCGCTATCTTTGCTCGAATCTGCGGGATTTTTGGGGGCTAAATCGCTCAAATAGTCCTCTAAGTAATATTTTTTGCCTTGCTA
>SAMEA104315433__coassemble_1276_pt1 | contig 10004 bp, 8 predicted proteins | sample SAMEA104315433__metabat2_low_PE_023 | metagenome-assembled genome bin SAMEA104315433 (sample SAMEA104315433) | gut metagenome | biome: Monkey gut; feature: monkey-associated habitat; material: faeces | place: China | collected 2013
CGAACACGCCGCACAGCTCATTCCGCTGATTTTTAGTTTGAGTTGCTTCATTTTTTTAAACGCCTCATAAAATTTTGGCGGAATTGTAGCCAAAATAGCGTTTATTTGTATTTCTTTAGATAAAAAGCTACAATATGTTTTTTATTTTATAAAAAGTGGGGCTTTTGTGAAATCTTTTGTTTTTGCCTTATGCGTATTGGGGGGGGGCGCAACCTTGTTAAGTGCGATTGAGTTAAGCGATATTTGCAGTGGCAATAGCACTTGCGTTATAGGCTCAAATTATGCTAATCAAAGCGTAGAAAATCATAATGATATAACTATCACACAAGGGACAAGTATTTCGTTGCCCTCTGGCAGTTTTAATTTACCCGCCAATGTAACCATAGCCACTTCACTTGTGGATTTTACTAATTATGGCACGATTACTACTTCTAGCAAATGGAGCATTCACTTATTTAGCGGTTCATTAAATAATCTCACAAATTACGGCACTATTTCAGGGGCGATTGCTACGGATTTTCAACACGCTCCGACTGATGGCGGTGGTGCTACGCCACCTACTACGACTTTTAATGCCATTAACACCATTACAAACTACGGCTCTATGGGCGGTTTGCACGGCGGAGTTGATACTACCATAGATAATCGTGGCGTTATAAATACATTTAATGACGGCACAAACTATTATATGCACTTTAAAGATGGGAAAATTAGCCTTAAAAGTTATGCGATGATTGTTGATGAGAGTAAAACGACATTTTCAAATGCTGGTGCTGGTGGATTCACCACCCCAAATAATTCGCATATTATTACACAAAATATAAAAACAGAGGATTTAAATTTTTACGATGCAAATTCCAAGCTCATTTTGGACTTTGGCAATAATTTTGAGCTAGGCGCGGAATATCCGCTAAATAAGCTAATCGTATTGGCAAATACAGGCACAACCGCGCTAGATGTGGATTTTTCTCGCTTAACGACACGCAGTAGCCTTTATAAACTCACGCAAAACGGGGATAATTTCATAGTTAGCCTTGATGCGAATAATAGCGAAATGGGAATGCTCTATAAGGCGAATGTCAGGGCAATCAACAATCTTTTCACCACTAGCAATTCGGCGATTTATCCGCATAGATTCGGCAAAAAGCGTGTGGCAACGCGCCAAAATCCCACCAATAAAAGGCGTGTGATTCGGCGCAAAAAAGTGGGAAATCTTTTTTATAATAATAGCGTTGTGGCGGTAAATGCGATTGATTCGCTTGAGAATAATGAGACATTTTTCTACAATAGCGATTTTATGCTTTTGGCAGAGGAAAGGGCGATTCGCCTAAAACGATTGCCTAGTCGCACGAATCCTAATGTCAATCGCCCCGCGAATCAAAGCGCGAATCCAAACGCAAATCAGCCCAAAACGCCCATTTATCACACAAATGTCCCACGCACCACGAATCGCACTTTGACAAACACGCATAAATATAATTTTGTGCTAATGCCCTTTGTGAGTCATAATTATTTCTTTGAATCGGGGCGTTATAATCTCTCTGGTTTGGATTATGGATTCATCACTGCATTTAGCGGGGAAGTGTATAATTATAATACACTTGGGGTGCATTTTGGCTTTAGCTATGGGACTTTGAGCGATAAAAACGATAAGGATTTTAATATCACAAATATGAATCTAATGTTAGGAATCAATTATAAGTTAGATTTGATTTGGGATATGTATTTAAAGGCGCGTGGGGACTTTTTCTACTTTTTAAATCAAATGCAATCCTTTACTATGGCTAAAAAGATTAAGCCAAATAATATGGGCTTTGGCGTAAGCGTGGCGTATGGAAAAGATTTTAATCTTAAAAATTACGGCGTTTTGGGGCTAGAGCTTGGCATTGATTATAAAGCACTAAATGCAGGTGCGCTTACTATGCGCAATAATGGCGATGAAAATATCAATGAGACTTACAAAAAGCAACTTTATAATCTAATATATGTGGATTTGGGAGTGAATTATGGTAAATATTTTAGCACGAGCGCGGGGATTTGGGGGCTAAATGCTGGGCTTGGGATTCGCGGGAATGTGGCGAATAATTTGGCGAAATCCCAAGTCATCATCAATAACAACATTAGCACAAATATGACGCTTGATAATGATAAGATTTTGGGCTATGCAAATATCGCTGGTAGCTATGTGCTAAGTGGCAAAACTTTTGATATGGAATTTAGTTTGGCTTACTATGGCAGTTTTGGCGATAGAGCGATGAGTAATGGAGGCGGATTTGAGTGGCGCGTGGCTTGGTAGGCTTGTAAGATTCGCGCTATGTAGCGTAAGTGCGACTGCCCTAAATGCTGTGGAATTAAAAACGGCTTGTGTGGGACAAAGTAGCAATGTTGCGTGTTCGATAGGCGAATCTTATAGAAATCAAAGCGTTGAAAATAATCAAAACTTTAGCTCTAATGGCATAACCATACAAGCCCAGCTAGTAAATTTTATCAATAATGGCACGATAAATCTTAATGGGCAAAATCTTTGGGGCAGACAACCCGTTCAAAATTTTGCTAATTACGGCACAATAACAAATGCCATTATTTCGCTATATGGGCTAAAAACGCTATCAAATTACGGCAATATTGAGAAACATTATATTTCTGTAACGGGCAGTTTTGAGCTTTATAATGAGGGCGTTATGAGCGGTGTAAAAGTGCATACGGGAAGCACTGTGATTGTGGATAATATTGGCACAATCAATCTTATAGAAAATGCAAATGGCACAAAAGGAAGCCACTTTGCAGATGGCAATATTGTCATCAAAAATTACGCGATTGAAGTCAATAAAAATGCGAGTTCGTTTAATAACTTTAATGGCGTGAATGAACGGGATAATTCGCATTTGGTGCTAAACTATATGGCGAATCCTAGCTTTCAAAATGCTAATTCAAAGATAATATTGCGCTTTGGCGAAAAATTTGAGTTTGGCAAAGAATATTTGCGTAGTAAGCTAGTCGTAGATGAAAGTGGCAATAATAAACTGCCTGTGGATATTTCGCGCATTACGATGAAAAATAAAGACATTTATAAACTTACCCAAAATGGCGAGTATTTTAGTGTGAATTACGCTAATGCAAGTGAGATTCGCACTCCAATTACCGAGCTACAAAAGGCAAATGTAAAATCTATGAATAATATGCTTTTAAGTAGTAGCACGGCGATTTATCCGCGCAAATTTGGCACACTCAATCGCAAATCAACGCGCAATACCAATACCAAAACGCGCACGATTCGCAGGGTGCGAAAAGTGTCGAATCTTTTTTATAATCATAGCGATTCGGGGGCGGATTCGGGCAAAGATTCGGTGGCAGATTCGCCAAATGCGGTGGATTCGCGCAAAGATTCGAGCGTGGATTCGCCTAACAATGCGCTTTTGGCGTTTAATGCGTTAGAATCCAATGAGACTTTTTTCTACAATGCAAAGTTAGCGAGTAATGACGCCAATACAAGGGCGATTCGCCTAAGGCGATTGCCTAGCAAAGGCTCATATCGCCTAAATCAAACCACCAATCGCGCCAATCAAACAAAAACCACGATTCGCCCCGCAACTCAAGCCAAAGATAAATATTATTTTATTTTAACGCCTTTTGTAAATCACAATCATTACTTTGATGCGGGGAATTATAATCTATCAGGTTTGGATTATGGCTTTGTAAGCGCGTTTAGTGGCAAAGTGGCGAGTAATAATGCTTTGGGAGTGCATTTTGGCTTTAGCTATGGCAGTCTAAAGGACAAAAACGACAAGCTATTTAGCGTGAATAATATGAATATAATGGCGGGGCTAAACTATCGCTTGGATTTGATTTGGGATATGTATTTTAAGGCGAGGGGCGATTTCTTTTATTTTATCAATGAAGTTAGTAGCGAACAAGTGGCAAAGACAAAGGCGGATAATGTGGGCTTTGGCGCGGCTGTGTCTTACGGCAAGGATTTTAACTTTGGCAATGCTGGGATTTTGGGCGTGGAGTTAGGAATCGACTACAAAGGCTTATTCGCAAAAGATTTAAACATAAAATCCGCATTTGATAACACAAATATGCAAAATTATGACAAGGCGAGGTATCATTTGATTTACGCGGATTTGGGGCTAAATTATGGTAAATATTTTGGAGCTGTGGGGCTGAATATAGGAGCTGGAATTCGCGGGAATTTAGCCTCGCAACTAGCCAAAAGCAAACTCATCGTTAGCGAAAATACGCTAAATGTTTTGTTAGATAACGACAAATTTTTTGGCTACGCAAATGCGGGAGTTAGCTATGTGCTAAACGCCAAAACTTTTGATATGGAATTTAGCCTATCGTATTATGGTAGCTTTGGCGATAGGGCGATGAGTAATGGCGGAGGATTCGAGTGGATAGTCAAGTGGTAAGGGCGAATCTGCAAAAATTTAATAAGATTCGCATTGCTTTAAGCTAAATTTATATTTAAAATGCTAAAATCCGCCTTTCATTTTTTCATTTTTACAAAAATTCAAGTGCGTTTATCCTAATTTTAGTGGGCTTTTAGCCTAAAAAAGAACGCGCTTAGTTAAACTAAAATACAAAAGGAGAAATAAAATGGTAACAATGAAAGATTTGCTTGAATGCGGTGTGCATTTTGGGCATCAGACGCGTAAATGGAATCCAAAGATGAAAAAATTCATCTTTTGCTCTCGCAAAAATATCCACATTATCGACTTGCAAAAGACTATACGATATTTTCGCTATGTTTATAGTGTCATCAAAGAGGCGTCCTCTCAAGGGCAAAGCATAATGTTTGTCGGCACGAAAAAACAAGCTAGTGAGACGATTAAAGAGTATGCAAATAGCGTGGGAATGCCGTATGTGGATTATCGGTGGCTTGGCGGAAAAAGCATTCGCCGTTTGGAGCTAATCGAGGAAATGGAGACTAGCGGACAAATCGAGCTTTTGACAAAAAAAGAAAAGCTAAGCCTTTTGCGTAAAAAAGAAAAGTTAGAGCGATATTTGGGCGGTGTGCGCAATATGAAGCGATTGCCTGATATGATTTTCATCGTGGATATTGTCAAAGAACATATCGCCGTTGAGGAAGCGCGAACGCTAGGCATTAAAGTCATCGCGCCACTAGATACAAACTGCGACCCTGATAAAGTGGATTATCCAATCCCCGGGAATGATGATGCGATTCGCTCCATTCAGCTATTTTGCAAGGAAATCACAGAGGCGATAATTGAGGGGCGTGAAAGCAACAAAGATGAGATTAGCGCGGATTCGGGCGATTACAGCGATAAAGGCGATGAAAATTTCGAGGAAATGATGAATAAAATGGGCGAATCCGAGATTGAATCCGCCGAAGCTGAAGCAAACGAGGTGCGATAATGGAAATCTCTGCATCTTTAGTAAAACAACTGCGTGAAATGACAGACGCAGGAATGATGGACTGCAAAAAGGCGTTAGTCGAGGTTAAGGGCGACATTGAAAGGGCGGTAGAATTTTTGCGTGAAAAAGGGCTATCCAAAGCCGCCAAAAAAGCAGATAGAGTCGCAGCGGAAGGCACAATCGCGCTTTTTAGCGAAAATGGCAGAGCGATTATGGTAGAAATCAACAGCGAGACGGACTTTGTGGCAAAAAATGAAAACTTTAAAAATCTCTGCGCCAAGACGCTAGAGCTAATCAACAAAAATAATATTAGCGATGTCGAATCGCTAAAGGCTTTAAAAGTCGATGGCGTGGCGTTTGAGGATTATCTAAAAGGCGAGATTGCCAAAATCGGCGAAAATATCGTAGTGCGCCGAATCGCGCTTTTGGATTCCACGCCAAATACCATTGTAGGCGCGTATTTGCACTCAAATGCGCGAATCGGCACGATTGTGGCACTAAAATTTAAAAACGCCGAATCCAAAAGCAAACTAAAAGAGCTAGTAAATAATCTCTGTATGCACGCAGCAGCGATGAAGCCAAAAATCATAAGTGCGGAAGCCTTTGAAAATGACTTTATCCAAAAAGAAAAAGCAGCCCTAATTGCCGAAATCAAAAAGGGCAATGAGGAGCTAAAAAGGCTTGGCAAAACGCTAAAAAATGTCCCTGAATTTGTTAGCAAAAAAGAGCTTACGCCACAAGTCATCAAGGCAAAAATCGAGGAATTTAAAGAAAATCTCCGCGCACAAAAAAAGCCAGAAAATATGCTTGATAAAATTTCAAGCGGAATGATGGAGCGATTCATTGCGGACAACACGCTATTAGACCAAAGGCTTAGCTTTTTGGGGCAGTATTTTGTGATGGACGATAAAAAGAGCATTGAGAAAATTTTAGAGGAAAAAAGTGCCGAATTAGGCGATAACATTGAGATTGTGGAATATGTGCGATTCGAGCTGGGCGAGGGCATAGAAAAGGTAGCAGAGGATTTTGCCAAAGAAGTTGCAGAGCAAATGAAATAACGCTAGATTCGCTATTTTGCGCGAATCTGCCAAGCGTTAGGCGAATCTAAAAAGGGCGACAAAATGAGTGGGATTTTACTAGAAGCGCGGGATTTGGGGCATAGCTTTGAATCTGTGCTTTATAAGGGCGTGAATCTTACGCTATGCGGGGGCGAGAGTGTCGCTATTTTGGGCGTTAGTGGCAGTGGCAAATCTACACTTATAAATAATCTTTCATCATTTCTAAAGCCCAAAAATGGGCGCGTTTTTATCGGTGAGCGTGATATTTACGCGCTTAGCGATAGTGAGATTTTACGCCTTAGGCGCAATGTGCTTGGCATAATCTTTCAATTTCATTATCTTTTTCGTGGATTTAATGCGCTAGAAAACCTGCAAGTGGCGTCTATTTTGGCGAATCAAAGCATTGATAAAAATCTGCTTGAATCCTTTGGAATCGCACATATTTTAAAGCAACAAATTGGCGAGTTAAGTGGCGGACAACAGCAACGGCTCTCCATTGCGCGGGTTTTAACCAAAAAGCCACGCATAATCTTTGCCGATGAGCCGACAGGGAATTTGGACGCCGAGACTGCGCATAGTGTAATGGAAGTGGTTTTTGACTATGTGAGGGCGCAAAATGCCACAATGATAGTGGCTACGCATAATTTGGAGTTGGCAAAATCGTGCGATAGGGTTTTTTATCTAAAAGATTGCGCGTTGGTGGAAGCATAACAAAAGCGCAGTAGCAAGGGCGTGGAATGGAGTTGTTTAGCTATTTGAGCGAGGGCAATGTCGCCAATTTTTTATTACTTATTTTAAGATTCAGTGGCATAATAGCCTTTTTCCCATTTTTTGATTCGCGCCTTGTGCCTATCAGTGTAAAAGCTGCGATGATTTTCTTTTTGGCACTTTTATTTTATCCGCTTTTGCCACCATTTGACACGAATATCACTATTTTGGAGTTTATCATCGCTGGGCTTAGTGAGCTACTTTTTGGCTTTATCGCGGCGTTTTTCTTGCAAGTGGTGTTTAATGCAATCGCCTATGCGGGGGAGCTTTTGGGTTTTAGCATTGGTATGAGCGTGGGGAGTGCGTATGACCCTGTGAGCGGGGCGCAAAATCTTATCATCGCCCAAGTGCTTAGCATTGTGGCGGTTATGGTATTTTTGGCACTAGATTTTCATCATATTATTTTTTCGCTTATCGCAAATAGCCTTACTGCCACGAATCTGGGCGGTTTTATGCTAAGTGAAAATATGCCTTTGTATGTGCTAAAGGCGTCTGGTGGGATTTTTGTGATTGGATTCACTATCGCGTTTCCTGTGGTGGGGATTATTTTGTTATCCGAAATCATCTTTGGTATGATTACGCGCACCCACCCGCAGTTTAACTTGCTAGTTGTGGGGCTACCGCTAAAAGTGGGCGTGGCGTTTGCAGTGCTTATCATCGCGCTCCCTGCGATGATGTTTCACTTTAAAGAAGAAATTATAAGCGCGTTAAAAGTTGTCGCAAAATTTATGGGACTTTGAATCGCCCACGATTCACGCCATTTTCACGCATTTACCAAAAAATATTTTTTATTTCACAAGCATTTCACAACTTTTTCATAGAATTCAAACGCCAAAATTAAATTTTAAGGAGTAAAAAATGAAAAAGGTAATATTAAGTTTGGCTTTATGTTTCGGTTGGCTTTTTGCTGGTGGCGGTGCGGATTTGAATGGCTTGATTACAGCTATTGATAATCAAAACAAAACCATTACAATCAATGGATTCGTGGTGCAGGTTTTGCCACAGACTAGGATTAAGCTCGATAATTGCGGGATTTTTGGCACAGATATTTCTGGGAAATTCACGGATTTAGAGCAAGGCTCGTTTGTGAAAGCAGATGTGTTTCCAAATATGACAAGTGTCGCAGGGCAGTATGCTACGGCTAATGCGGGGAATACAGGTGCGCCCATTTATATCGCAGAAAAGATAAAACTAAAATGCGCTAAAAATAGAGCATATTAGTTTGAATCTACGCTAAATCCGCATTGAATCCGCGCTCAATCTCGCGCCTTTTTGGGCGCGAATCGGCGCAAAATCAATGCGTCTTTTTAGGATTTCACAAATAATTCACAATTCTTTAGGTAGAATTTTATCTCACATTTTAATTTTAAGGAGTTAGATATGAAAAAAATTGCGTTAAGTTTGGCTTTGTGCTTTTGTGGGCTTTTTGCTGGTGGTATGGATTTAAACGGGCTGATTACAGCGGTGGATAATCAAAACAAAACCATTACCATTAACGGATTTGTCGTGCAGATTTTGCCACAAACTAAGATTAAGCTCGATGATTGCGGTGTTTTTGGCACGGACTTGGCAGGAAAATTTGTGGATTTGGTGCAAGGCTCATTTGTCGAGGCGGAAGTTTTCCCTAATATGACAAGTGTCGCAGGGCAGTATGCTACGCCAAATGCGGGTGCTGCGGGTGCTCCAGCGTATATCGCAGAGGAAGTGGAGCTAAAATGCACTAGAAACCGCGCTTATTAGATTCGCAAAAATCCCTTTGTGTTTATGGCGCAAAGGGATTTAAACCCCCACATATTCTACATTTAACTAAGATTCGCTACAATTTTGCCTTTATAATCTTTGAGATTCGCTTTTAGATTCGACTAAAAAGGGGCAGAGTTTGCAAAAATACATAAATATTTGGCGTGAAATGGTAAAAATTACGCGGGATTTTATCGCTACGCCAAAAATCAAAAATGCGTTTCTTTGGGGACTTGTGCTTTACGCAATCGCGCTTTTTGCGCTGATTCGCGGGGATATTTACTACGCCGATGATTTGCAAACAAGCATAAGCAATCTAAGTTGGAATCACAATAGCCGATATTTGGCGACTTTTATCCTAAATGATTTAGCTACGCTGGGCAAGGGAGCGGTGGATTCATCGCCATTATTGCAGATTTTGGGCGTGATTTTGGTGGTGGGTTCATCGCTTATTTTAATTTATTTAATTCGTGGGAAATTTGATTTAATCGGCGTTTTGGCGTCTTTACCTTTGGGCTTAAGCCCACATTTTTTGCAAAATCTTTCATATAAATTTGAAAGTTTATTTATGTGTGTGGCTTTATTTTTTGCCATTGTGCCGTTTTTATTTAAAGAAAATAGGCGCATTTTTATCGCGGTGAGTGTGATTTCTTTGCTATGTATGTTTATGACTTATCAAGCGGCAAATGGGACTTATATAATTTTTAGTTTATATTTTGCCTTTAGTGCGTATTTTTTAGAAAAGCGCAGTTTTAAGGATAGCGCGATATTTTTGGTGATTTGCGGGGCGAATCTAATCATAGCAACACTACTTTATAAACTCACCATAAATCCCATTCACTCATCATCTGCTATATCCGACAAAGCAATCCCGTTTGATAGCCTTTTGTTCGGTATTTGGGCGAATCTATGCGCTTACCTAACCACGATTTTTAATGATTTAAAAAATACGCCATATATTTGGCTAGTCGCGCTAATCTCTACGCTTTTTGTGATAAATATTACGATTCACTCGAATCGCCCTAAAATAATTGCAATTTGTGGTGCGATTTTATTTAT
>SAMEA104315433__coassemble_1300_pt1 | contig 9903 bp, 9 predicted proteins | sample SAMEA104315433__metabat2_low_PE_023 | metagenome-assembled genome bin SAMEA104315433 (sample SAMEA104315433) | gut metagenome | biome: Monkey gut; feature: monkey-associated habitat; material: faeces | place: China | collected 2013
ACCTCCGCCATTTTTGGCAAGTCGCCACCTGCGAGATTCGCATACACGACATTTACGCCTTGCATTGCTTTTATAAGTGCGTTTTTATCCAGCGCATCGCCCTCGATGAGTTGCACGCGGTTTGGATACTCTTTTTGCACATTTGCCAAACGACTTGAATCGCGCAAATACAGCTTTACATTTGCCTTTGTGCCTTGTAAAAGTCCTTGCGTAGTGATTTTTGCCACGCTACCATTTGCCCCGATGATTAAAATCTGCATTGTTTGCTCCTTATTTTTGATATTTGCAAAATCCTTGCTTTGCCAATTTAGCGCGTTCGCATTCGCGCATAGCCCCACAATACACACCAAAAACGCCTTTATAAAAAACCTTAACTTCTGCATTTTCTACTCCTTTGCTTTTTTGAAATTTTGATTTTTCCATTTGTTGCCAAAGCTATTTTGTTGCGTTTCCTCTATGCCTCTATGCCCGTGAATGCTGATTTTATCAAGCTCTTTTTCAAGGCTTTTAAATTCACTATTGCTTAAAGCCACGCTCCACGCGCCCAAATTCTCCAAAATCCGTTCTTTGTTTTTTGAGCCCGGAATCGGCACGCAATTTGGGTATTTATGTAGCATCCACGCAAGGCTTATTTGCGCTGGGGTAGCGTTTTTGTCCTTTGCATAGGCGCGAATCAGCTCCAATAAAGGCTGATTTGCATTGATATTGTCCTTGCTTAACTGCGGGACAAATTTACGCACATCATCGCCCTCAAACTTCGTGCTTGTCGTAACCTTGCCCGACAAAAAGCCACTTGCAAGTGGCGAAAACGGCACAACAGCGATATTATTTTGTAGGCAGTAAGGGAAAACCTCTTTTTCGCACTCTCTTTCCATCATCGAGTAGAGATTTTGCACCGCGCTTAAAGGCGTGATTTTGTGCGCGGTGTCGATATATTTCACGCCCACTTGCGATAGTCCCCAGCCACGAATGAGTCCCTCTTTGATAAGTCGCCCCATCACTTGCGCTACGGACTCTAAGGCTATGGTTTCGTTGATTCGATGCCAATAATACAAATCCACATAATCCGTTTTAAGTCGCTTCATCGAGGCGTTGAGGTGAGATTTTATCGTGTCATACAAAGGCTTTTTGCCCTCCTCATCGCTTAAATGAAACTTCGTAGCAATGATTGCATTTTTACGAACGCTTTGCAAAGCCTCGCCCACTAGCTCTTCATTATGCCCTGCATAAAACATTTCCTTGCCATAGCCCTCTGCGGTGTCGTAAAAATTGCACCCAAAATCAAAAGCCTCGCGAATCGCTTCTAAGGCGTATTGTTTAGGTGGCGTTTTGCCGTATCCGTGCGAAAAGCCCATGCAACCCATACCGATTGCCGAAACTTCTAAATTCCCCACTTTGCGCTTTTGCATAGTTGCTCCTTTTGTTGCATTTGTGCCACTTGCCATTAAAGGCAATGCACTTGCAATCATTGCCAAACTAGCGAATCTCGCCGAATCGGCGATAAATTCTCTCCGTTTTGAATCTACATTTTTCATTGTTGCTCCTTAATTTTCAAGCCTTTGGATAAACGCCTTTTTGTAGCTTTCAATCTTTGAATGCGACACCGCTTCAAAAACAAGCGGTGGCAGATACTCCATACCGCAATGCAAAGCACTTGCTTTCATCGGCAAAAATACTTCGCTTAGCTCCACGCCTACGCGCCCATTTTTGCCATAGGTGCTACGCCCACCCGCTGCGGTTGAGACGACAAGCATTTGTTTGCCCTGCCAAAGTCCCGGTCCCACGCTACCCCAAGTCTCATTAAGATAGGCTTTCATCATCGGGGTAATGTTAAACCAATGCGTAGGAAACAAAAAGACGATTCGCTCATACTTGCGCGTGATTTCGCGCTCTTTTGCGCCGTCAATCGCGCGGGTATCATAGCCGTAAATGCTCTCCAAATTCCGCACTTCCACGCCTTTGACACTTCGCGCCGCTTGTTCTAATGCCTTGATAAAAGTCGAGCTTTGCGGGTAGGGGTGTGAGGCGATGACGAGGGTTTTTACCTTTGGCTCGGCAAGGGCGAGATTCGCACTCACACATAGCGCAAATATGCCTAAAATAAGGCTTTTTATGATTTTTTGCATTTTTTTACTCCTTTTTTTAGATTCACACTTACTTCCCGCTAAAGACGGGGAAATATGAGTGTTCGCCATAATCTTTAAAGCGCATTTTCTTTAGCTCCTCCAAATCCGCTTCGCTGATTGCAAAATCCACTTGCGCGTTTGAGGCGATATGCGCGGGATTCGCGCTCTTTGGCAAAGGAATCGTGCCAATTTCTAGCGCGTAGCGAATGCAAAGCTGTGGCGCACTTACGCCGTATTTTTGCGCCATTTTTTGGATTCGCTCATCTCTCAAAAGTTCGCCGTGTGCGATAGGCGAATAAGCCTCCACCACCAAGCCCTGCGCCTTGCAGTAGGCTATCAAGTCAAAGGGCGTGTTGCCGATATGGGTTAGAATCTGATTTGCCATAGGCTTTATGGTGCAGTTTGCAAAGATATTTTCCAAATCTTTTTGCAAAAAGTTGCTTACGCCAATGGCGCGGATTTTTCCCGCTTTGTGCGCGTCTTCTAGCGCACGCCACGCCTCAATATTGCCCTGTGAGTAGTCCCCACCGCGAAAATCATTCCACGGCTGTGGGCTGTGAATAAGCATCAAATCAATAAAATCAAGCCCTAACTTGCCAAGCGATTCATCAATGCTTTTTGTAGCCGAATCGTAAGTCTTATGCTCGGCACGGATTTTTGTGGTTACAAAAATCTCCTCGCGCTTTAGTCCGCCTTTTATCGCGTTTTTCACGCCCTCGCCCGTGCCGACTTCGTTTTCGTAAGCCTGTGCGCTATCAAAGTGGCGATAGCCTACTTTTATGGCTTCGCTTATCACGCTAGGCACTTTGTCATTGTCGATTCGCCAAAGCCCAAGCCCTAATTTGGGGATTTTCACGCCATTGCTTAGGGTGTAGGTTTCGCCTAAGACGCCATTTAGATTCGTGCTATTTGTGGGTAAATCGTTTGAATCTTTTGCGCTAGATTCGCTTGATTTGCTTATATTTGCGTTTGAATCGTTTGCGCTCGAATCGCTTTTATTTGAATCGCCACACGCCACAAAGCTACTGCCAATCACCGCTGCCGCGCACATTCCACCCATTCGCATAAACTCACGCCGTTTTGCATTATCTACCATTTTTTACTCCTTAAAAATTAAAATTAAAAATGTAATTATAAAAGATGAGAGTAGCTATCTGTCAAGGGCGAATCGCAAAAATTTTAAAAATTTTAAGTAGATTCGAGCCGATTCGCGCGAATCGCATATATTTTAGCGCGAATCCAAATGCACGAATCTTTGGCGAATCCAAGCAGATTCACGCATTATTTGCGCCCCTTAAATCCCCTAAATCTCCCTTATGATTTTGGCGGGATTGCCACCCACGATGACATTTGGCGCGACATTTTTGGTTACCACCGCACCTGCGGCGATTATGGAGTTATCCCCAATGCTGACATTTGGCAGGATTGTCGCATTTACGCCTATCCACACGCGTTTGCCGATTTTCACGCCCTTGCATACCGTGGTGGAGCGATTTTGCGGGTTGAAGTCGTGGTTTATCGTTATGATATTTACCTTTGGCGCGATGAATGTCCCCTCGCCAATCTCAATCCCACCCCTATCCATAAAGGTGCAACAAGTGTTGATAAACACGCCTTTTTCAAGGCGGATATTGCGCCCAAAGTCCGTGTAAAAGGGCGGCATAACCCACACACTTTTATCAAGCGCGTAGCCAAAAAGTTCGCACAAAATCGCGTGTGTTTCCTCGCGCGAGTGATAGCCTGTGTTTAGGTGGGCGGTGAGCTTTTGGGCGTTTGAAATGACCTTATACATTTCCTCCCAGCCATCGCTTTCATAGTTTATGCCCTCCCCACGCAAATCCCGCGTAAAGATTTCGTGGGTAAAATCCACACTCTCTAAGCCCAAAAGCTCTTTTAGGTGTGGTTCTTTTAGATTCTGCATTTGCGAGTCCTTATTTCGCCACTTTTGTGAAGTGGATTATGAAGTTGCGTTTTTGGGATTTTAGTTTTGCAAGCGTTTGTGTATCTATGCGCCCAAAGCGCACTAGCCCACTATGAAAGGGTTGCTTTGCATAGAAAATCCCAATATTCCCCCACGGAGAGAAATAAAACAAATCTCCCACTTGCGGGTCATAGCCATTTAGTCCGCTTGTGTTGAGTGGCTTTGGCAGGGCGTTTGAGATTTTCTCTTTGCCCACATAGTCGCTAAATTCTAGATTCAATGGCAGTTGCGCGTAAAAATCACGCGTGGCAGGATTGTCCTCTAGCTCTATGATTGTCCGCACTTGCGCTTCGCCACCGCCCCCAAAGCTCATCTCTATCATCATTTTTGCCTCCTTTGTGTTAGATTTTGCGCTAGATTGCGCACCTAGTGGCATTACTATAAACACAACAAACGCCATAAACGCCACGAATCCTTTGATAATTTTTAACATTTTTTTGCCTCCTTAAATCTTACAAAATTCACTTTTCAAAAATCCCTATTTTGCGGGTTTATTGATTCCCAAACTCTCTTTCACACCAAAATCTTTTTCCAAACATAGCCGTATAACAAGGTGCGCTATGGATTTGCGCGAAATATACGCGCTTGGATTTTTGAATTTCTCGCCCTTTTTGGTAAGCTCATAGTCGATTTCATCGGCACTTGAAAACCACTGCGCACGGATTATCGTGTAGTCTAGCCCGCTTGATTCGATGACGCGCACTGCCTCTCGGTGCGGTGGATTGTAAGCGCGGATACGATTGAGTTCAGATTCGGGAATCTCCCCATCATACACGCCATAGCTCCCCCCCCACACGAGCCGCTTTACGCCAGACTCATTCATCGCTTGGATAATCGCCTTTGCCATTGCGCCCAAATCGCTCCCAGCGAGATTTGCATACACGACTTTTACAAGCGCATTTTTATCTAGCGCGTTGCCTTCGATTAACTGCACTCTGCTTGGATTTTGCTTTGCCACGCTTGATAAACGCTTTGCATTTCGCAAATACAGCTTCAAATCCGCGTTTGTCCCTGCCAAAAATCCTTGCGTAGCGACTTTTGCCACACTGCCATTTGCACCTATGATAAGCACGGACACCTTTTGCTGTGTGCCTTTTATGTCGCTAAAGTCCTTTGCGCTCCAGCTCACAGCACAAGCACAGCCTACAAACACTAAAAACGCGCCACTAAGCGCAATAAGTAATCTTTTCATCACAAATCCTTTAAAATCTAGCTCAAAGTTTTCATATCAATCACAAAGCGGAAATTCGCCTTGCCCTGCGCGACTTTTTGATACGCGCTATCAAGCTGTGTGATTGGGATTAGCTCAATATCGGGGTAGATATTGTTTTTCACGCTAAAATCAAGCATTTCTTGCGTTTCTTTTATGCCACCGATAAGCGAGCTATACACTTTCCTGCGAAAGCTCCAAATCATCGTGTTTGCATCAAAACTTGGATTGTCTTTGTGTGAGGGTAAGCCCACGATTGCCATTTCGCCACCGAGCTTTAGCATTTTTTGATAGGCGTTAATGTCGTAATGATAGGGAATCGTAGAGATGATAAAGTCAAACTCATTTGTGATTTGGCTAAACTCTTTGCTATTTACATTGACAAATCGCTTCGCACCTAGCCCTAGCACCGCTTCGCGCTTATCGACTATATCAAATCCTGTAACCTCCGCGCCTAACGCCACCATATATTTCACAGCCAAATGCCCTAGTCCGCCCACACCTGCTACGGCGACTTTTTGTCCCTTTTTGACTTTGCTAAACATTATGGGCGAGTAGGTTGTGATTCCAGCGCAAAGCAGGGGCGCGACTTTTTCTATTTGCGCGGATTTTGGCACTTTTATGGCAAATTTTTCACTCACTACATAGTTGTTTGAGTAGCCACCGTAAGTGTTTTCATTGCCGTGAAAGACATCTTTGCTATTATAAGTAAAGACGGTTTTGGCATTTAGGCAAAATTGCTCCTCACTTCTTTTGCACGCTTCGCACTCCCCACAACTATTCACCATACAGCCAATCCCCGCATAATCGCCGATTTTAAATTTGCGCACTTTCTCTCCCACTGCGATTACACGCCCTGCGATTTCGTGCCCGGGTATCATAGGGTAGATTGGCGAGGCGTGGTCTCCCGCAACCGCGTGCAAATCGCTATGGCAAATCCCCGCATAAAGGATTTCTATGAGAATGTCATTTGCACCTAGCGGGTGGCGCGTGAAGCTATAAGGCTTAAATTTGAAATCCTTGCTAAAAGCTGCGTAGCCTTTGCTTTGGATTCGCGCTCCGCTTTTTGCTTGAGCCACCGCATCGCTTGAACCTACAATCGAATCTTTTGAATCCGTAATCTTTGCCGATTCGCGTCCAAATAGTGAGCTACCTAAAATCGCGCTTACGCCTAATGCGCCACCGATTTTGGCGGTGTCTTTGACAAACTCTCGCCTCCTCTCATCGCCTAAATCTCGCGCTGTGTTTTGAATGTCGTTTTTCATATTTTCTCCTTTGAATATAAAAATTAAAAATGAAATTATAAAAGATGATAGCTACTATCTGTCAAGGGCGAATCGCAGAAAAATCGCAAAAATTTTTGTGAAAATTAAAAAAATGGATTTTAAGTTATAATTTCGCATTTAAAAAGCAAAAGGCTTAAACAAATGAATCTTTACATTCTCACCGAAGAGCGTCCAAAAATCAGCTCCATAAAGTTTATCATTGAGCGATTTTTGCGAGATAGGCGATTTGTCGCGTTTATCGATAGCATAAGAATCCTGCCTATCGTGGAGAATGGCAGGTTTTTGTTTTGTTATGAGATTATGGGTGTGCGGTGCAATCACATTGACAAAATCTACCTAAAAATCACAAGCGGTGGCAGTAGCTTTGTGGATTATCTCGTGTTTTTCCAAAGCACACAGCCTATGCCAAATCATAGCCCACTTTATGCCATAGAGGAAACCAAAACTAGCGATAAAGAATCGCGAAATACAGGCGTTTTACAACGAATCGCGAAGTTTGTTTATGTGGATTATTTTTACCCAAATGCCACAAAAATTATGTTTTATAATTTGGCAGTCCCACAAAATCAAAAGCCAACCGATACAAATATCTTTGGCACGAGAATTTTACGCACACTTGGTGTTGAGATTGCGGGTAAAGATTTACCAAATGAAATACTAAAACCATTTGGTAGTGTAGATGAGCTAATAGGCTTTAAAAATGCAATGAGAAAACCACCCAAAGGCAATGTGCCTATAAACATTTTCAAAGATAAAAATGCGTTGCAAATTTCAGGGAGATTAGCTAAAAACGGCTCATTATCACACGACCCAAATATTGGCGCGATAAGTGGAATTGCCAAAGCATTAAGAGTGCTAAAATTTGATGGCAAAATAGAAGTGATTTTACACGGATTGCTAGCGCAAAATCAAGTCGGCAAAGATAATAAATTTATCCAAATCGCAAATATGCTTAATGTCTCTTTGCAGGGTTTGGAAGTGCCAAAAGCACTGCCAAATAAAGCGTATTGGCATTATGAGACAAAGGGCGAGAAACTCGCCACGATTTTTATCCATTTGGTTGTTACGCATTTCACAAATGCGGAAGCGATTTTTGAAAATCACGCAGGCTGTGAAAAGGGATATTTTTTTGATAGTAGTGGCAAGGCAATAGCATTAGAAAAATACGAAGACAAAGAGGCTTATAAAAGTGGTGATAAAAACAAACGATTATTTATCCCAGATTTGATTTTGCTTGATAGTGAGCGATTAGAAATCATAAACATTGAGGGGAAAAAATATGAGAATAAAGACAAAGGAATCAAGGAGCTAAAAAACTATGACTTCATAGAAAGGGCATATATTAGCAAATTTTATCCGCGCTATAAAATCATTCGCACACTTGTTTTGTTTGGCAGTGATAATGAAAAAGTCATCGAAATTGAAGTAGGATTTTTGCTAAACAATCAAGGCAAAATGATTTTAGGCATAAAAGCACCACAAATCTTTATCATCGCGCTTAAAAATCTGCTTGATTTTTGGAGTGAAAAATGACTTGGGCACTATCACGCAATAAATCAGCTTTTCTAAAATCTCCGCTCAATTACATTGGTGGGAAACATAGGCTTTTGCCCCAGATTTTACCCCTTTTTCCTAAGCAAGTAGATAGCTTTGTAGATTTGTTTTGCGGTGGGCTAAATGTAGCGATAAATGTGGAAAATCCACACCCAAATCTCTATGACAATGCCATTTGTGCAAAGCAGATTTTATGCAATGATAATCTTATCTACCTAATTGAGCTGTATGAGTTTTTGCAAGAAAATCCACTGCAACACACACTTGAAAATATCGTGCAAATCATCGCACAATATGATTTAAATTTTAAAAACACACAGGGCTACAATGCCTTGCGTGATGATTACAACACACAAAAATCCCCGCTAAAGCTCCTAGCACTTATCGCACATTCATTTAATCATCAAATCCGCTTTAATAACGCGCATAAATTTAACAATCCCTTTGGCAAAGACCGCTCTAGCTTTAATACCACGATGAAGCAAAATTTAGTGCGCTTTATCCTTGCACTGCAAAGCAAAAATATCACATTTTACGCGCTAGATTTTAGAGAGTTTTTAGCCAAAATCCCCCTTAGCAAAGAAAGCTTTGTCTATGCTGACCCGCCCTATCTCATCACGCAAGGCACTTATAATGATGGCAAAAGGGGCTTTAGCGGATGGAGTGAGAATCTAGAAAAAGAGTTACTAGAAAATTTAGCAAATCTACATAAAAATCACATAAAATTCGCGCTCTCAAATGTGCTCACTCACAAGGGAAATCACAATGCAATTTTGCAAGAGTGGGTAAAGCAAAATGGATTTTTTGTCGTGAATCTAGAGGCACACTATACAAATGCAAACTATCAAGCAAAGCACAAAGACAAAGCCCTAACACAAGAAGTGCTAATCACAAATTATCAAATCTAAAAGGCAAATAATGCGCTTTATTGGCAACAAAGAAAATCTTATCAGCAAAATTTATGATTTTATGTGTGAATGTGGAATCACAAATCACAGAAATACCGATAGCGCAAACGCAAAATCAAAAAATGCCAAGATTTCAGAATTTAAAGAATGTCAAAATCCTAGTCAAAGAATCTTTGATATGTTTAGCGGGAGCGCAAGTGTGGGGCGATTTTTTAAGGCACAAGGTTTTGAAGTGTTTAGCTGTGATTTGCTGTATTTTTCTTATTGCTTACAAATGGCGTATTTGGCAAATAATGCAGAGCCTAGCTTTAGTGCGTTAAGCGCGATTTTGGGCAACGCAAAAAGCCAAAATCTTTTTGATTCGCCATATCAAAAAATTATCGCCTATCTTAATAGCATCACCCCACAAAAAGGCTTTATCTATCGCAATTACGCGCCTAGCGGGAGCAAAGATTTGCCACAGCCTAGAATGTATTTTAGCGATGAAAACGCGCAAAAAATCGATGCGATTCGCATTCAAATTGAGGCGTGGAAAGCACAAAATGCAATTAACCAAAACGAATATTTTATCCTCCTTGCCACTTTGCTAGAATCTACTTCATTTTTTGCAAATGTCGCGGGCGTGTATGCTGCGTTTTGCAAGGCGTGGGATAAACGCGCACTAAAACCATTTGCCCTAAAGCCTCTTATGCTACTAAAAAGCACGAAATCTCATCAATGCTTTTGCAAAGACGCGCTTAAAGTTTTACAAAGCCACAATACAACCTTTGACATTCTCTACCTTGACCCGCCCTATAATCACCGCCAATATGCCCCCAACTACCACTTGCTAGAGACA
>SAMEA104315433__coassemble_1327_pt1 | contig 9779 bp, 6 predicted proteins | sample SAMEA104315433__metabat2_low_PE_023 | metagenome-assembled genome bin SAMEA104315433 (sample SAMEA104315433) | gut metagenome | biome: Monkey gut; feature: monkey-associated habitat; material: faeces | place: China | collected 2013
CCCCCCCTAAAAATGCAGTATGACTAATCCTTGTCATTATCAATCCTTTGTAAAAAAGTATGAAAAAACAATAAACCAAATAATATCGAAAAAACGCGGATTTCGTTAAAAAAATGGCGAATCTAAAAGCATATTACCAAAAAATTCACAAAAATTTGATAATTTTCGCTTAAAATTTTGCAAAAAAATAAAAATTAAAAAGGTAAGATTTTTGAGATTTTTAGCTATTTTATGTATTTTTATGGCGACTACGGCGATAAAAGCCGAGCATTTTGGCGGATTTTTGGAAAATATTTATGATGAGTTGCAAACGCTAAAGCTAAGCAAAGAGCAGGAGAGCGCGTTAAAAAATGTCATCAAAACTCATCATAAATTTTTGCGTGAGTGGTATAGCAGTGAACGGGCAAATAAAGAAAAAATGATGAGAAATTTTGCGAACTCATCGCTAAAGAGCAACGCGCCTGAATTCGCGCAGGACAAGGTTTTGATGAATGATAGGGCTTGTGCGGAGCATAAGTTTATGATGAGCGTGTATGAGATTTTGGACGAAAAGCAAAGGCGAATCTTTAGCGCACAAATCAACGAAAAAGTCGAAAATAAGGCGACAAAAAAGCCACCCAAAGGCAAAGAGAGTGGCGATAAAAATGGCTTTGTGCGATATGGTAAGTGAATCTAAAAAAGCTATTTTATCCGCGTGGCGTGGTGTTTGGGCGATTTAATCGCTTAGCGATTTAAGCCACGCATTTTTAAACGCCTCAAATTTCCCCGCCAAAATCGCTTCCCTTGCCCCACGCATTAAATCCAAATAAAGCGCGATATTGTGAATACTCGCTAATCGCGTGTATAAAATCTCATTTGCGCGAAAAAGATGATTGATATAGCCTAGCGAAAAATTCTTACACGCATAGCACGAACAAGCCGAATCTATGGGCGAATCGCTAAGGGCGAATCGCTTGGATTTGACATTCACACGCCCAAAATGCGTGAAAAGCGTCCCATTTCGCGCATTGCGAGTGGGCATAACGCAGTCAAATATATCCACGCCACGCGCGATTCCCTCTAGCAAATCCTGTGGCGTCCCCACGCCCATAAGGTAGCGGATTTTATCTTTTGGCATAAGATTTGTGGTAAATGAAATCGTATCATACATTGCGCTTTTTTCCTCGCCTACGGCAAGTCCGCCGATAGCAAAGCCATCAAAGCCCTTGCCACCGCATTCTAATCCCACTAGCTCATTTGCGCAGATTTTCCGCGCCTCAAAATCTGTGCCACCTTGTATTATGGCAAAAATGTTGTTTGCGCCACTTGAATCAAAAGGGCGCGAATCTGCCATATTTGCGTGGTATGAAAGCGATTCACTCGCCCACGCAATAGTGCGCTTTATCGACTCCGCTACGCGCTCTTTTGGCGCAGGGAGCGCAATCAAATCATCTAAAATCATCATAATGTCGCTATTTAGGTTATACTGAATGTCAAGCACCTTGCGTGGCGTGAAAAAATGCGTGCTGCCGTCAATGTGGCTTCTAAACTCAATGCCGTTCTCTTTCGCCTTGCCACCCAAGCTAAACGCCTGAAATCCGCCACTATCGGTTAAAAAGCTACCGCCAAATCCGCTAAAGCCGTGCAGTCCGCCAAGCGTCCGCACGACTTCATCGCTTGGGCGCAAATACAAGTGATAGGTGTTTGCCAAAATGATTTTCGCGCCCAAATTCGCCAAGTCGTTGAAATCTAGTGCCTTTACACAGGCTTGTGTCCCCACAGGCATAAATGTCGGTGTCAAAACTTCGCTATGAGCGAGTTGCATTCGCCCAGCACGAGCGAGATTGTCGGTGGATTCGAGGCTAAATTTCATCTAAAACCTATATCCAAATTTTATGTCGCCTTTTGCGCCGTAGTTTGCGCTAAAATCCGCCATTCCCGCAATGCCGTATTGCAAGTAAAAGTTTGGCGTGATTTTGTGTGAGCCTACGAGATTTAGCTCTACGCTGAATCGCGGGGCGGATTCGATTGTGTAACCTATGAAATTCCTCGCGCCACTTAGGCTTAGCTGTGCGTTATCACTCGCATTCCACGCCATATCTTTAAATACAAAACCTACGCTGTAAAAATGTGCGCTCCACACGGCGTTATATTCCACGCCCAAGCCGTAGCTAAGATTCGCATTTGTGTATGCGCTTTGCTTGTAAGTGCCTGTATCAAAGGCGTTGCTACGATTATACCCCAAAGCAAAAAGCACGATAGGCTTTAACGCGTGGCTCATTTCATCATCACTTGCCACGATAAAATTGTATTTGTAATACACGCTAAAAAGCGTCCCAAACGCGGTATTTTTCGCGCTTTGCGAATCATAAATTTTGCTATTGTCGTTAATACTAACGCTTAGATTGCTTTGCAATTCGTGTCCGCCGTAGATTCCGCCTCGCGCGTCAAAAATCGTATGCAAATAAAGCCCGACATTATAAAATAACGCGTTTTCGCTTAAAGCCCCTGTGTGCGCCTTTGAGCCACCAAAGCCTATCATTGCGCCTATCATAATATCGCTATTTGCGACATTAAATGTCCTATCATAGCCGATATTTGTCGCGCCAAAGCCCATTTGCGCTTCCCCGCCAAAATATCCGCCACCCATATTTAGCCACACGCTATTGGGTAAATCCTCGCTCATCGCGCCGTAGCTTGGAGCTGCATCGCTTCTAACCGCACCTTGAATCACAGACTGAATGCGATACGAAGTGTCATTTTGCGCGAATCGCAGGTGTTTTTGACTGGCTCGTTGCGCCAAACGCACTTGGATTATGCGCGTATTTATCGTGTAGTCGTTAGAAAAGAGCAGATTTTGCGTGAGGCGCGTTTTGTTGCCCTGCGCTATGGTGGCTAAATCGCCGTCAATGGCACTGATTCGCTCATCTAGGATTTTGTAATCATCAGTGCGTGTGGCAATATCAATCGCTTCATCGTTTGGACGCGCCTCTGTGAGGGCTTTTAAAATCTCGCTATATCGGTTAGAGGCGTGAGAGATTTGCTTATCTAATTCACTAAAGGTATTTGGGGCGGATTCAAGGAATTTGATGAGTATATTTTTCTTGTCATTGTCGTATTTGCTGACTACAAAGAATTTTTGATTTTCGGTAACCGAATCATCAAAAATAAAGTCTATGCGCGAATCTGCGCGATTGTCAAATATGCTACCCGCGCTTATGAGTGTGTAATATTGCCCTAGCGTGATGTCGTTTGATTCGCCCTTTTTTACGCTTGAATCTAGCTTTACTTGGACTTTTGCATTTTCGCCAAATGTGAGATTTTTATTTTCAAATTTAAGCGTTTCAAAGCGCGAATCGCCCTTGCTTGAATCATTGCCGACATTTGAAAGCGTAAGCATTTGGCTTATAGTCGAATCCACACTAATAGTCTTTGTAGTGCTATTTTGCGTGTAAGTGGCATTTTCAAAAGTTACGCGCGAATCGTTGTTGCTTGAAAATTGCGTTTTATTGCCAAAATCCCACGAATTGATAGTGAGATTCGCGTTATTGTTTAGATTGATATTTGTTAGATTCGCCGTATTTGCCTTAGAATCGGTAAATTTTAGCGTAAGATTCGTGCTTTCTACTTTTAGATTCGTAATATCTAGCTTTGAATCTTTATCAAGCGTAAGGGTTGATTCGTGTTTAAAGGACAAATCCGTAGTTTTTAAAGTGCTAGATTTTAGCTCAATATTTTTGCCGATAAGATTGCCCGTAAGATTCGTAGTGCCACCATCGAAAATAAATTTTCCTATATTTGCCGTTCCGCCGTTTTGTTGCAAAGTAAGATTCGCCACACTTTTTGCCGTGATTGTTCGTGCTGTAAGCGTGGCGGTGTCGCTTAGCTTGATTGAATTATGGCTATTTTCTAGCACAATATCCACCGCATTTAATTTCGCACTGCCACTCAAATCCACACTCGCAGTAATGGATTCAAGCGCAGTGGTAATCACACTCGAATCTTTGGCGGTGATTTTCCCACTAAAATTCGCACTTGGCGTTTGTGCTTTATCGCTAGATTTAAGCAAACCTAGCGTGATTTTACTCCCGCCTTGTGCGTTTAGATTAAAACTTTTATCGCCAAGCATTCCTATTTTTAGTGTGGAATTTTCGCCACTAACTTCGACATTTGCATTAACATTTGCGCCCGTGAGTTTCGCCTCGCTATCAAGCGCAATAATGCCGTCTTTAACGCTACTAAATTCAATCTTTGGCGCACTAATCTCACTTTTGCCACTTAAAATAATCGTGGCATTTTCCACGCTATCCGCTTTTAGAGCATTTGTCAGTGTAAGTTTTGTCGTGTTTTGCGTGGAATCGCCCCCTTGTAAAAGCACAGAATTATTAAATGTCAAATTATCCCCACTAACTTGAGAGCCGTTAAATGCGACAATGTCGTAATTTGTAGGTTTCGTTAAATGCGCCGAATCTAAACTGCTTAAATTTAAAGTTGAGTTATCAAACCAAAGCGACTTTTTAACTTCAAGTTTTCCACCACTATTTTTAAAAATTGTATTAAGATTACTTTCGCTTATATTTTGCAATTTTAGATTTTGGATAGTCGCACTCGCATTCGTTTCTAACGAAACCGAATCGCTATTTGTTAAAGTCAAATAATCCGCTTCGAGTTTCGCGCTATCTTTTAAATCCAAACTTGCATTAAAATCCCAAATATGCGATTGAATACTGCCACCATTTGCGGTAATCTTGCCTTTATAGCTTATGGTTTGATTTGCGATTTTTGTTTGCTCATCGCCGATACTTCCACCCTTAACTTCTTGCTGATAGTTAAATCCGCCACCCGTTATATTTTTGCCGTCTTTGTTATCAATAAAGTGCATAACGCCACCGCCAAACTCGACTTTAGAGTTTGAATCTAGCGTGATATTGGATTCAAGCGTGGCATTGCGCCCTAGCGTAAGATTCGCGCCCTTTAAGTCAATGCCTTGCTCAAACTTAAAGATTCGATTATCCCAATCGGGTTGCTCTAAATGTGATGGTTTGGATAAATCCATATAGTTTGGCATTCCCTTTTGTGTGCCAGATTCGGCGTCTTTGATTTGCCCTATAATTTTGCTATCGCTAATCGTAGCGTGGGTGGTGGCGTGTCCTTGCAATGCGATATTTGTTTTATCCGCGCTTAATTTTCCGCTAGTGTTGATATTGCCGTCAAAAATCAAATGTGCGCTATCGTTTTTGGTGTCGCTATTGTGGATAATGTCGATATTTGTGGCGTTAGATTCGCCGATATTTGCGTGGATTATCGTATCTGTTTTAGTGCTTGTTTTGCTACCATTCTCATACCCGAATCCCTCAATAGTCAAAGTCGCGCTACCGCTAGAATTTGTAATAGTCGCGCCACTATCATTCGCCGCAATGGTGTTTAGCGTAAGGCTATTGCCTCCCAAGTCGAGTTTGCCCCCGCCTGTGCCAAAGTAAAAGCCCATATTGCTCGTGGAATCTTGTTTTAGCGTGTAGGAATCTGTGATTGGCGAATCGCCCCTTGTGGTATTTTTATTCGCGCCAAGTGCTTCTGCCTTGCCCGTTTTAAGCGTGAGTTCGCCTCGTCCGCTAGTAATGTAAATATTATCAAATGCCTTATTGCTTGTATCTAGCGTAACCTTGCCCTCGCCGATTTTAAGTGTGCCTAGATTTATATCGCTATCGTTTTGCGTTTTAATGATAAGTTCGCCTTTGCCTATTTTGTGTAGCGAATCGCCACTCACACCTTTTAAAGCCCACTCTACACGGACATTTTCGCCTATATCAAGCCCCGAGCCTTTGAAAGAGTAAGTTTTGCCGTTTTCATTTGTAAATTTATAAGTCGTAGAATTCGCACTAGTCGCCGAATCCCCAGCCACAAACACGAATCCACCAGCATAGCTACTTTGCGTTCTATCAATATCCGTTTTTACTTCAATGTTAATTTCGCCGTTGCCTTTAAAAATAATATCCTTATTGTCGCTAAAAATATTCGCATTATCATTGCCCTTTAGTTGTAATTGTCCGCCCGTAGGCTTTTCTAAAGATAAGCCATTTGTATTAACTATCTTTATTTCTTGCTCGAAATTTTGCTGATAATCTCTAAAGTCTTTATTTGAAGCAACCGAAGTTGCGCCGTTGTCCCTTGATACAACGCCAAGTAAAATCCATTCATTTTTGTTTTTATCATAGGCATAGATTCCACTACCGCTATCACCAGAAGTGATTTGATTATAAAAGCCTGTCTGTGGGATATAATAAAATGCGATTCCATCGTTATAATAATCTATACCATTAAGTGTTCCAAAGCCACCACCTCGCCTTTCGCCAGTCCCGTCTGTATAAAATTCTTGCGGATTTTTTGTTCCATTTAGCTTTACAATTCCGCTACCTGCTTGATATAGATAAATATTGCCTTTATCATCTTTAAAATCCTCTAATTGCTTTTTAAAGTTTTCTAGATTCTTAGTTTCGTCAGTATCCTTTGTTTTGGTATTGTCAATATCAAGCATTCCTACTTGTCCCTCAACGACATATTTATCAAGTCGCCAAAATTTTGTATCATAGCCGTAAATTTTGGAAGTGCCACCTATATCGCCCTCGCTAGTTTGCACGGGTTGCGTTGTAACTTTGTATTTTGTAAGCCCCCAGTCTAACAGCCCTCCTGCACCCTCAGGGCTTTGGACATGATTCGCCGTTACGGCAAATCCGCGTCCCACAGAAGTCAAAGAGCCATAATTGCTAGAAGCGGAAAAATCTGGGATTTGCGGGATTTTAAACTCTGTGCCGTCTTTTTTGGTTATCGTGGAGTTATTTGCGCCAAAAACGCCCTTATGCTGCCCAAAGTCCAAATAATCGCGGTAGTAAAAATCGCTGATATTTATGCTCTGCGCGTTTGCACTAACAGCGACAAGTAGCACGACACAGGGCAAAACTCGCATTCATCGCTCCTAATAAAAACTATAAAATTCTATTATATTTCGTCTTTAGAATCAAATCTTAAAAATTGTGTGATTTTGCGATTTTTGGCTTTTGGATTCGCGCCTATTGCGTGTAAATCCACATTAAAAAATTTATAAAAAATATTTGGTTATAATGCGCGTTTGAATTTTTTAAAATCGTAAGGAATGTTGCGCAAATGCCCTCACTTGAATTTGCTTTGGTGAATCTATACGAAAATCTGCCCTATCTTGCGGCATTTTTGGCGGGGATTTTGACTTTTCTTAGCCCTTCTGCCCCTTATCCCGCCGTATATGAGCTATATCAGCGGGATTTCCATTGAGGAGCTAAATGCGCAAAGTTACAGGCAAAAAATCTATGTTTTTCAACGCGCTATGCTTTTTGTGGTGGGATTTTCGGTGGTTTTTATATTGCTTGGAATCTCGTTTAACTCGCTTATCGGGCGATTTTTAAGCAATCCTATCACAAACTATATCGCTGGGGCGATTATCATCATCTTTGGAATCCACTTCTTGGGCATTTTTCGCCTAAATATCCTTTATAAAACAAAGCGATTCGGGCTTTTAAAGGGCTTAGATTCAAATCCACTTGTGCGAATCATCTCGCCTTTTATCTTAGGAATCGGCTTTGCGCTAGGGTGGAGTCCGTGCGTGGGACCCATTTTAGCCTCAATCATCGCGCTAAATAGCATTAGTGTTAGTAGCGGAATCTACTTGCTAATCATCTACGCGCTGGGGCTTGGAGTGCCGTTTTTGCTCACCGCGCTTTTGATTGAGCGAATCTTTAGAGTTTTTGATAAAGTGAAAAAATATTATAGATTGATTGAAATAATTAGCGGGATTTTGCTTGTAGGAATCGGCGTTGCAATCATATCTGGCGGACTTGATAGGCTAAGTAATTTATTTTCTTAAAGGAGGCAAAAAAATGATAGTTAAGGCAAAAAATAAAAGTGTAGAGATTGAAAATGGAATCATTGTGGGCGTGGAATCTGCGCCTACTTCGTCATTGCGAGTGAGCGATAGCGAACGCAGCAATCCGAAAAAAAATAAAGTGGATTGCCACGAAAATCCTGCGGATTTTCTCGCAATGACGGATTGTATTCTCGCGCCACAATTTATCGATTTAAATGTTTTTCCCAAAAACAAATCTCTTTCGCGCAATTCGATTTTATCTTTAGGCAAAAAGGCAAAGAGCGGAGGGGTTGGGATTCTCACGCTTAATTCTGCTACGAATCCCGCCATTGACAACGAAATGGCAATGGAATTTGTGAAAAATATTAGTAGCGAAGTGGCGATTTTACCGCTTATTGCGTCCAATGTGAGCGATACAAACGCCGAATCCAAGGGCGATTCTAAAATCTGCGATATTACCATTTTAAACGCGCTAGGGGGCGTTGGCATAAATTTAGACAGCGCAAAGGGAGCAAACACCATTGACAAAGTCGCCAAATACGCCAAAATGCTTGACATTCCGCTTTTTGTGAATGCAAATGACAATTTGGGCGGAATGATAAATTACGGCGCATTAAGCGCAGAGCTGGGAATCCCCGCGCGAAGCCCACTTAGCGAAATCAAAGAAGTCGCCAAAATGCTTGAAGTGGCGATTTTTTATGGAATCAAAGTCGTTTTTAGCGCAATCAGCGAGATTCGTAGCCTTGAGCTAATCAATCAAGCAAAAAAGCACAATCCGCAGATTTTCGCCGAAGTCTCCGCGCACCACTTGATTTTGAGTGATGAAGCGTGTAAGGATTATAATACGAGTGCAAAAATCAATCCGCCCCTAAAGGACGCCAAAGGGCGGGATAAATTGCTTGAATCTTTGCAAAATGGCGACATTGACATTCTTACTTCACTGCAATGTGCGCATTTTAACTCTAAAAAAGAGTTGCCTTTTGGCAATGCGGAGTATGGGATTGACGCGATTTCGCACTATTTCGCGCTTTTGTATAGCCATTTGGTGGATTCAAAAATCATTTCTTTAGAGCGATTATTTGCACTATGTGCGGAAAATCCAGCCAAAATTTTGGGGCTAAATTGCGGTGCGATAAAAAAAGGCAAGGAAGCAAAGCTAATGGCGGTGGATTTGGATTCAAGCGTGAGTGTCGATGACGCATTTTCGCCCTATAATGGGGCGAATCTAAAAGGCAAAGTTTTGCGCTTTGTGTAGGTTTTGCAAAAATGCTATTAAAAGTTTTGGATTGCCACGATTCCACGCTTGATGCGTGGAATCTCGCAATGACGATTTTTTTAAAGGAAACTAAATGAAAGAAAAAATCTTAAATATGCTTTATTTAATGGGTGAAGAGCTAATGAATGCCGTTGTAGTCGGCTCAAAGGCGATTTTTATTTTAATCTTTGGGCTGTGGTTTGCCTACTTTATCGCGGGGCGCGTGAGAAAAATTTTGCTACGCGTTTTAAAGGACGAAATGCTTGCAGGATTCCTATCCAAACTCGCATTTGTCGGCATTATGATTTTAGTGGTGGTGGCGACACTAGGCACTATGGGCGTTCAAACGACTTCGATTATCGCAGCACTTGGCGCAGCGGGATTAGCGATTGCTTTGGCACTAAAAGATTCGCTCTCAAATCTTGCAAGTGGCATAATGCTTGTGGTTTTTCGCCCTTTTACAAAGGACGATAAAATCGAAATTGGCGGATTAGTCGGCATTGTGGAGGATATTTCGCTATTTCACACTTATATGCGAATGGCGGACGGAAAGCTAGTGATTATGCCAAATACGAATGTTGCCACAAGCCAAGTGATAAATTACACTAAAAAGCATTTGCATAGGATTAAAGAAAAGCCCCACTCACTGCC
>SAMEA104315433__coassemble_1368_pt1 | contig 9602 bp, 10 predicted proteins | sample SAMEA104315433__metabat2_low_PE_023 | metagenome-assembled genome bin SAMEA104315433 (sample SAMEA104315433) | gut metagenome | biome: Monkey gut; feature: monkey-associated habitat; material: faeces | place: China | collected 2013
TTTTGTGTGAAAACGGCGCGAATTGCATACCCCAGAACAAATTGCCACGCGGTTTTTCCCAAGGCGGGTAAATGTAGAATTTCCCGCACCTTAACGGCTTTATCCCCTTTTTATACTCTGCTATCCAATCCCTATTTTGCTTTATTTCTATTGTGTTTGTAGTTGTAATGCGCTTTTGCCAAATCTCACTTAGATTCGCGCTTAAATCCCCTATATGCGCCAAAAGTGCGTCTATAAATTGCCTATCTTTGCTTGTGCGAATGATAATCTTTGCGCCCTGTATTTCCACCGCCTCGCCACTAAAATCCATAATCGCACTTACAAAAATGTCGCTTAATTGCTCCGCTACGCCAGAATCGCTTGAATCTAGCGCGATACAAATCTCATAATATGTGTCATCGCCACTACGAGCCGTCATTTACGCCCAAAACTACTTCTAATTTCTCTTTTAGCACCTGTGGTGTGAAAGGTTTGACTATATAGTTATTTACTCCAGCCTTTAGCGCGGTAATCACTTCTGCTTTTCCGCCCTCTGTGGTTACCATAATGATAGGAATATCCGTAAATCGCCCATCAGCGCGGACTTTTTTCACTAAATCTAAGCCATTCATTTCAGGCATATTCCAGTCTGTAATAAGCACTTTGATTCCCTCAACGGAATCCATAATCTCCCACGCTTGAAGCCCGTGCTCAGCCTCTAAAATGTCCTCGTATCCTAGTCTTTGGAGTGTATTTTTGATGATTCGGCGCATCGTGGAGCTATCATCAACGACAAGCAATTTCAAACTATTCTCCTTATTTTCAACTCAAAATCAAATAAATAAAATATGAAATAATATCATAATTTTTGCCTATATTTTTTAAAAGTTTGTGCTAAATCGATTTTTCCTTCATAAAATGCCTTGCCAACGATGACTCCATCTATGCCATTTTGTGCCAAAAACTCGATTTCTTCCGCACTCTCAAATCCGCCACTTGCGATTGTAGGAATCCCGCAAGATTGGCTAATCTCTTTGCTAAAATTGACATTCACACCGCTTAATGTGCCATCACGCGAAATGTCCGTGCAAATTATCGCACAAATTGGAGTATTTTTAAAATTTTTTGCAAAATCCACCGCGCGAATCGCACTATCCTCCGCCCAGCCATTCACGCTAACACAGCCATTTTTAGCGTCAATGCCGATAGCAATAGGATAGATTCGCGCCATTTCTAGCGCAAAAGCAGGATTTTGCAACGCCACCGAGCCTAAAATTACGCGATTTATGCCTAAATCCACATATTTTTTAATGGTTTTTTCATCGCGAATCCCACCGCCTAACTCTATTTTTAAGTTGCAAGATTCTCGGATTTTTTGGATTTGCGCTAAATTTTTGGGGCTTCCTGCAAATGCGCCGTCCAAATCCACGATATGTAGCCACTCTGCGCCCATTTCCTCGAATCTTTTGGCAAATGCGCTTGGCTCTCCATAGATTTTGCAATTTTGCATTTCTCCTTTGAATAATCGCACTGCGTTGCCGTCTTTTAAGTCGATTGCTGGAATGATTTGCATTTTGCCTCCGTTATTTTAGATTTATGAAATTTTCTAGTATTTTTAGCCCAATATTCGCGCTTTTTTCTGGGTGCGGTTGAATGCCAAAAATATTATCTTTTTGAATGATTGCGCTAAATCTCACGCCATAATCGCAGGTTGCGATAACATTTTCGCTGTGGCGATTTTTCACATAAAAGCTATGCACGAAATACAAAAATGCGCCATTGGGGATATTGTGTAAGCCATTTAAGCCACTTAATAATGGCGATTCGCGCACTATATCAATGCGATTCCACCCCATTTGCGGGATTTTTAGGCTCTCGCTTTCAAATTTCACAACTTCGCCTTTTATTAAGCCAAGCCCCTCAAATTCGCCAAATTCATAGCTTTTATCCATCAAAAGTTGCATTCCAAGGCAGATTCCAAGCAAATATTTTCCGCTTTTGGCAAAATTTTTGATTGCCTCGCTCATTCCGCTTTGATTTAGGTGCTTCGCGGCATCGCCAAATGCCCCTACACCGGGCAAAATCAGCTTATCAAATTTTGCCACTTCGCTAGGATTTGAGATGATTTGCGCCTCCGCTCCAAGCGCGTTTAGCGCGTTTTTCACGCTACTAAGATTGCCAATGTTGTAGTTTAAAATTGCGATTTTCATCATTTACCCGTGCAAAGAAAATTAAGATTGCGATTCTAACAAAATTTTAGATAATTTAGAAAATGTTGTGTTTGTCCCTTGCGATTCGTAAAATTTATTAAGATTCGCATAAATTAGCACGAATCACAAGGGCAAATGGAGACTAAAAATCAAAACTTACACATTTTGTGCGTTAGTTTTTAATACGCGCCTTTGATAGGCTTTGCGTTGCTTTTATTGATTGTGCTTTTGGCTTTGTCTGCGCCTTTTTTCACTGCTACTTTGCCTTTTGGCTCAAGTGTATTTGCGCGATTTTTGATTGCTTCATCGATATTTTGTTTGTATTGCGCTCTTTCTTTCTCACTCATCGCACTTATGGCTTGTTTTTCTTGTGCTTCAAGTCTATTTTTAAACTCACCTGCTTCTTGTTCGCTCATTTGGCTAACGCGATTTTCAATTTCGCTCACATAGCTTACAATGTCCTCTTTTGCGACACTTCCAGCTATGCTGACTAGCTCATCATTGCTTTTTGTGCTAAAATCCACCGCAAACAGCATACTTCCCGCCACGAATGTTACTAACATACCACTTAAGACTTTCATACTTGCTCCTTATAATCAAAATTTTGGAATCTCGTGGAATTTTTAAGATTCCAAGTGGAATGATAATGTGTGTTTGTCAAATCGCTGTAAATGTTTGGTGGATTCGCGGAAAAATTTGCGCGAATCGCCAAATATATGGTGTTGAATCTGCGCTAATATGGGCTTTGCAAACGATATATTTTTAATGGCAAATATTATTTATGGCGACTTTTAAAACGATAGATTCACCTAATTTGCGCTATCTGCAATCTTAACAAATCTTAAGCAATATTTTAAAATGCGCAAAAAAAGTCTTAATTAAAGCCAATTTTTGCTAATATTTCTGCGTTTTTACGCGAATCTAAAGCGCGAATTTAGCACATTAAAGGGCATTTTTGATATTTTTCATCGCATTTTTGGGCGCGATTACGCCCGGACCAGATATTTTGCTTGTGCTTCGTGTGGCACTAAAAGAGGGCTTTTTAGCGTCATTTAGGACACTTTGCGGGATTGCCACAGGGTGGGTAGTTTATCTAGCTGTGCTATATTTTGGATTTGCGCATATTTTAAAGGGCGATTTGGCGCAGGTGATTTTGGGCGTTTTTGGTGGCGCGTATCTTTTTTATTTGGCGTTTTTATTGTTTCGCGCAAAACCCAATAATATCGACTTTGATTCGCACGATTTGGCACACGAATCGCGCGTGGGTGGCTATTTTAAGGGGCTAATCATCAATCTCTCCAATCCCAAAGCGATTATCTTTTTTAGCGTGATTGTCGCGCCATATATGGATAAAAATCTCGCCCTAAACCTGCTACTGCTTTTCTTGGGGCTAAATACGGCGTTTTTGTCTGTGATGATTTTGGCTAGTCGCTTTCGATTCGCCATCACAAATAGGCTATTTGATATTATCGATAAGCTCTGTGCGGTGGTGTTTGCGGGATTTGGAGTGGCACTTTTTGTAATGGCATTTCAAAAGGCGAATCTATGAGCGAAAAATCTACAAATCTTGCCACGAATCGCCCCGCGAATCTTAATGCGAATCGCCCACTAAATGTCGCAATCACGGGCGGTGGCACGGGCGGACATTTAAGCATTGCCCGTGCTTTGGGCGTAGAATGCACCAAAAGAGGCTTTAGCACCATATACATAGGCTCACAAAGCGGACAGGACAAAGTTTGGTTTGAATCCACCGATATTTTTAATGAAAAATACTTTTTAGATTCCACAGGCGTGGTAAATAAGCGAGGATTCGGGCTAATAAAATCGCTATTTTTGCAACTAAAGGCGGTTGCCAAATCACGCAAAATCCTAAAAAAACACAGAGTTGATTTTGTCATAAGCGTGGGCGGATTTAGCGCAGGTGGCGCGAGTGGCGCAGCAATTTTAGGGCGAATCCCGCTTTTTATCCACGAGCAAAATAGCATTATAGGCACACTAAACAAAGCCCTTGCGCCCTTTGCAAAGGCGGTGTTTGGGAGCTTTGAGCTAGGGCTTAAAAATTTTGTCCGCACTGCATATCCTATAAGCGATATTTTTGCCAAAACGGCGCGAGTGCGAAAAAATGTCCGTGTGATTTTATTTTTGGGTGGTTCGCAGGGCGCGGTGGCAATCAATGACTTTGCCCTGCAACTCGCGCCCGAGCTACTAAAGCGCAATATCAAAATCATTCATCAATGTGGCGCAAAGGACTTTGAGCGCGTGAAAAACGCATATAATGATTTGGTGGGCGATTTTAGCGCAGGTGGCATGGATTCAAAGGAAAAAATCCGCCTTTTTGCCTTTGATAAAAATATCGTGCGTTTTATTGAGAGCGCGGATTTGTGCGTGTCTCGCGCTGGTGCGAGTAGCCTTTGGGAGCTGGTGGCAAATGCGCTCCCTTGCTATTTTGTGCCATATCCCTTTGCGGCGAAAAATCATCAGCTTTACAATGCGCTATTTTTACGCAAACAAGGGCTTTGCGAAGTGGTGGAGCAAAAGGATTTGAGCGTGGAAGCATTTTTAAAATATTTAGATTCGGCGGATTTTGCCGAAATTAGTGCGAATCTAGCGAATCTAAAATCCAAAAACGGCGCGGAGGAAATTTTGGATTTGATTTTATAGCAACTTAAAAGCGCGTGAATTAGGCGCAAAAGGAGGATAAAATGAAGCGAAAATATATTGTGGCTGTGGTGGCGTTGCTATTTGGTGGCGTGGCTTTTGCCGAGCAAGTGGATTCAAATGAATCACCCGAATCTAGTGGCGAAACCATTGAAATCGAAGTAGGCGAATCGCAAAATTCGCTTGAATCGCCCGAATCTAACGAATCCACACAAAACGACAACGCCGATTCGCCAATGCTTACCGAGCTAGTCGAGGATATTTATTTTGAAAATGACGGCGGATTCGTAGGCGTGGATTTGGGATATAGTATGATTGCGTGGCAGAGCGATTATGGGCGATATGAAAAGGACGCAACCACGCAATACGCGCAAAAAAGCAAAAATATCTTTGCCGTGAGCTATGGGATTGTGATTGGCTATAAGCAATTTTTCAATGAATACATTGGGGCGCGGTATTATGCGCGATTTGGGGCGAATCACGGCGCATTTAAGCAGGACGGCTTTTCGCAAATCGACTTGCTAGATTACAGCGCAAATGTGGATTTTTTGGCGAATGTGTATGCCAATGAAACGCTTAGCTTTGGGTTGTTTGTGGGGCTTGGGATTGGCGGAAATACGCTAGTGGGGAAATATGTCCGCGATACAAAGCGTAAATTGCGTGATATTGTCGCAAATGACGCGCAACTAAGTTCGCGTGGCATAAATATCAAAACGCACACCACGCATTTTGATTTTGCGATAAATGCTGGATTTCGCCTAAATGTCGGGGCGAATCACGGCGTAGAGTTAGCAGCGCGAGTGCCACTGCTACCAAAGAGCGTGTATAATTATGCTTTGACGACTATCGGCAAGGTAAGCGAGACTGATGAGACGCTAGAAGCCAAATATAGCACGAGCCTTTATAATGAAGTCAAACCTAATCATAGCGTAATGATAAGGTATGTGTTTAGTTTTTAGATTTGGGAGCAAATTCGTCTTGTGGCGATAAATCGTGGAGACTTGCCACTCGCTTCGTCAATGAACCATTAGTTCTATTTCCTCGCTCGTGGATTCGCAACCCCGATTTCTCGCTCACAATACTAGAATTTGCATTTTGATTTTTATATAGATTCGTCATTGCCAAAGCAATCCAAATCTAAAACTCCACCACATACCTAAATGTGAATCTATACGGATTTTTGATTTTATAGCCCGGGCGGGAGCGAAAATCCGTAATCGTATTGCCCTGCGTGGACATTACAAAGTCTGGCGTAGTGGCATTGTAAGTTAGCACGGGGAATTTCGCCACCACTTCAAATCCGTGTCCTATGTAGGCAGATGGCATACTGCAAGAACGCCTACCTTGCGAGAAATTATCACAACTGCGAATCCCACCCTTAATAGCCGTCTTATAAAAAAATATCATTCGCACACCTGCGCTAAAATTCACATTTAAAAAATGCTTAGTAATATCAGACGCCCCAATGGGTATAACTCCCGCGTTTGCGTTGTAAATGGATTCATATTCGCTAATTGCCTTTTTATCAAGGCTCATTCCGCCTAGCCCCACACCGCCTAAGATTCCAAAGGCAAAGCTCTCGCTATCATAAAAGTTAAATAGCACATCAGCGTTAAGCGTGTAATCCACATAGCCGATAGGTTGCGTTTTGGAAGCATAAGTTACGGGCTTGTAGTGCTGGACGCTGACATTTGCATAGTAGCGAAAGCCGATTATGTCATTTAAAAAGTGCTTATATCCTATCAAAAGCTCCCACGCAATAGCCCACGAACCAGCACTGCTATCGACTTGTGGCGTCCATTGCGGTGCGAGTGGGTTATTTGGGTCTAGGCTTTGGAGCGGATATTTAGCGATATGTGCGTGTTCTATGCTCATCTCACTGCGTCCCTCGCCCACACCTGCGCCGATGATTATCCCTGCTGGTTCTTTAGCGCAAAGGGAACTAATGCAAAGTAAAGATATTACAAATAATTTCATTTTCATATCCGCCCCCTAAAATGCTATGATATAGCGCAGTGTGAATTTATATGGATTTTTGATTTCATAGCCCGGGCGATTTGAAATGCCACGAAGCCAATTATTTTGATTTGGCACTCTTGTGGCTATCGTATCCCCCGCTTTGGTGGCGTAATATGTGAGTATGGGGAATTTCGCATTTGCCTCTATGCTATGCTCTAAATTTGCTATGGGCTTTTTGCAACTACGCCTACCATCGCCTCCCGCGCTACACACTACTTGCCCAGAGCCACGAATCTGCTGAAAAAAGTTAAATCTCACACCCACGCTAACAGACGCGCTAAAGTGGTGCTTGTAAGTTTCGCCAATCCCTGCATACATAGCCTCGTTGTTGAATTGCGTGGAGTCTGTCGCTGCGCCCCAATCGCTCTCATATTGCTTTAGCATTGCGCTATCAAATGTCGCTCCGCCCACGCCAAATCCGCCTAAGATTCCAAAGCTAAAGTCTGGGCTATCATAGAAGTTGATTAGCAAGTCCGCGTTTGCGGTGTATTCGATGACGCCGATGGTGTTTTTGTCGCTTGAGAAATGCGCGTCTTTGTAGTTTTGTGCGCCGACATTGGCATAGTAGCGGAATCCTATGTATTCATTGACAAAGTGCTTATATCCTACCAAAATCTCATAGCTTAGCCCCCAGCTTTTTGAGGTGGTGTTTATGCCCGGATTGTAGCTTATCCAAGTATTTTGTCCGCCACCGATTGGGATTCCTAGCTGATTGCGGGAAGATTCGGGGTATTTTATGTCTATTTGCGTTGCGCCATAGCCCACGCCTATGCCAAAAATCCAATTTGCAGACTCTTTTGCACTAATTCTTAATGCGCCCCCCCCCATAGCGATTATAAGCAATATAGTAGCAAAATGAGAAATTATCCGTAAAACTCTCATAAGCTATCCTTAAATAAACAAAAAATAAACGAAATAATATCGTAAAATTTCAAAAAAGATTCGCCCTAATCTTTACCTAAAAATCAATCACATAACGAATCGTAACGCGATATGGATTGCTTACGACATATTCGGGGCGAGAAACCCACCTGTTATTTACGCGTATAATATCAGGCAATGGCGTGGCGCGATAATCCATTAGCGGGAATTTCGCGCTAAGCTCAATGCCGTGTCCTATGTAGTAAATCGGCACTCGGCATACGCGTTTGCCTTCAATATATTCATCGCACACCCTAGATTTAACAAGGCGATTTTTTTGGAAAATCGTAAAGCGCAGTCCCACACTCGCATTTACATTAAAAAAGTGCTTATTGATATTTGCCAAGCCGATAGGTTGCCCACTATCTCTATCATAGACTGCCATATAGCGCGTAATCGCCTTTTTATCAAAGCTAGTCCCGCCAAATCCAAGTCCGCCAAACATTCCCACAGCGAAAAATTCGCTCTCCCAAAAATCAATCAGCAAATCCGCATTTAGCGTGTAATCCACAAATCCTATCTTTTGGGATTTATCGCCTAGCGAGTTTGCCACATAATGCTGGACGCCGACATTGCCATAATAGCGAAAGCCGACATAGTCATTTATAAAGTGCTTATATCCTACCAAAAATTCCCACGCCAAAGCCCACGAGCTAGTGCTTCTATCGCTTTGTGCGCCCCATAGATTTTGATATGGATTATTTGGGTCGACTCCTTGCAGTGGATATTTTGCGGCGTGTGAATGCACAATGTCGAGTTTGCTATATCCTGCGCCGATTCCTACGCCTACCATTATATTTGTAGGCTCTTTGGAGTAAAGATAGTTGCCTAAAAACATTGTCGCTATTGCCAAAACGATAAAAATCGCAAAAAGATTTTTGATAATGTTATTTTTAATTTTTTTCATTGTCCCGCCTCCCTAAAATGCAAATATATATCGCAAGGTGAGTTTATATGGATTTTTCACTTCATAGCCCGGGCGATTCGCATAGCCTAAAAGGAAATCTTGTTGCTGTCCCGTTTGTATATTTGTCTGCCTAATGTAGTAAGTTACAATATCACCCGAATCTGTCGCGCGGTAGGTTATCATAGGGAATTTGGCGTTAAACTCTATGCTATGCTCCAAATAGCTTATGGGGACTTTGCAGGTGCGTCTGCCATCGCCACCTTGAGAGCAGACGCGTTTGCCCACTTCGCGAATCTTTTGGAAAATATTAAAGCGCATTCCTACGGAGAGATTCGCACTCAAATGATTTTTTTGGATTTTGCCTAAATCCGCGTGAATCGTAGCATTTGTAAAAGGCGCATTGCCATAGCTCCACTGCTGCTCGTAAGTCTTTAGCGCAGGGCTATCGAAATATGCCCCGCCCACGCCAAATCCGCCTAAGATGCCAAAGCTAAAGTTTGGGCTATCATAGAAGTTTAAAAGCAAGTCCGCGTTTGCGGTGTATTCTATAACTCCCGCTTGGACTTTTCCAGCGGTGAAAATATCGTGCTTGTAGTGCTGTGCGCCGACATTGGCATAGTAGCGAAATCCCACCCAGTCGTTTAAAAAGTGCTTATAGCCGACTAACAATTCCCAATTCACGCCCCAGCCCTGTGTGCTTGAATCTGCGCTTCGTGCGCGGTTTACGAGTTGATTGTAAGGTGGCGGTAGTTCGTTTAGCCCAAAGCCATTTTTGGCGGATTCGGGGTATTTTTCATCGATTCGGCTAGTTCCAGCTCCGATACCAAAGCCAAAAAGCCAATTTGCGGGTTCTTTAGCGTTAAGAGTTAGGCTTTCCCCCCCCCCTAAAGTCAGCAACGCGATTGCCA
>SAMEA104315433__coassemble_1419_pt1 | contig 9383 bp, 8 predicted proteins | sample SAMEA104315433__metabat2_low_PE_023 | metagenome-assembled genome bin SAMEA104315433 (sample SAMEA104315433) | gut metagenome | biome: Monkey gut; feature: monkey-associated habitat; material: faeces | place: China | collected 2013
CACAAAAATTCTCACAAGTGCGAAATTGCATACCCAAAGACGAATTTCTTTTGCCTATCATTCGCCAAATATCACGGATTCCTAACGCAAACAGCGCAAAAAATCGCAATTTGTAGAGTGAATAGCAATGAAGCAAAATTTGGCACACGCCACCCACCAAAACGCCATAACTCAAAAAATACACGATTGTATAAGCGTCCTTATCCCTTGCGATAAATAGCGCGACAATCATTGCGATATTTAGTAGCGCGGTATTGTAGGCACTCACCCAAAAGTTGTTTTTATATTGCAAAAGTGAGCTAAAAAAATTCGCCACAAAGATTAGGCACAAATACCAAAAATTTATCGCCACAATGGGCTTTGCTAACTCTATAATCTCAGGGGCGAATCCATAAGCCAAGATTTTGCTAAAAAATCCGCTAAAAGCGCACACCACGAGACTAAAAGCCACCAAAAAAATAAAAAATATACTAAAAATCGCCACGCAAAACTGCCCTTTTTTGCGCGTGGCAATAAAGCTAGGCAAAAAGCTCTGCGTAAAAGCACCCTCGCTAAACACGCGCCGAAAGAGATTGGGAAACTTAAACGCGACAAAAAATATATCGCTGTAAATCCCCGCGCCAAGCACATTTGCCATAGACAAATCGCGCAAGAAACCAAAAATGCGCGAACACAAAATCCCGCTACTATTGGTAAGAAATGCTTTTTTAAACAAAGATTCGCGCCCCTAGAAATAATTTTTTATTGCGCGGATTCTATAATAAAAATGTTGAGTTTTGGCGAATCGTAAAAATGTAAAAAATCATAAAAAATTTTACGCATTTTTACGCAAAATCTAAAATCTATAAATCCACATAAAAATCCTTTGAATCCATTAAAATATTATATTTTAGTATTGAAAACTGCAATTTTCAAATTTTTATGATTCGCCACTACTCTAAAAGCATAAATGCAAAATTTACGCATTTATAAAAATCCTAAGCATATATCCCCAAAAGATAAGCGCAAAAATTAGCATAGCGATATAGATTTTTTTAGAAAAAATCGCCCCAAAACTTAGAGCCACATAGCACAGCGTAAGCGGAAGCGACAAATAATAATCAATGCTTGGTATATCCGCACTAACCACCATATCTAGCCATTTATCAAAGATTCCGCCAAAGCCAAAAATATGCAAGATTATCATCAGCGGGAAAAACGCCACGAATCCCACGCTTACAGGAATGCTAACTAATTGATATGGCGAAAAGTAGGGAAAAAAATAATGCACCAAAGGCGTAATGCTAAAAAAGATTGCCACATTAAACGCCACAAAATACCAAAAAATAGGGATTTTGGGGCAGTGTTTGAGAAATAAAAATATATAAAACACTCCAGCCATAGATAAGGCGAATCCAATGCTAAAAAGCGCGGTGGGGAAAATCGCAACGCAAATTAGCCCCACCAAGCCTAGTAGCTTGAAATTTACAATCTCTAGTCCCCAAAAAATCAGCAAAAATCCAGCGATTCCCGCTACCAAAGCTCGTAAAAAAGACGGCGTAAAGTCTAATAGCACCAAATATCCGCACATACAAAGCAAAATAATCGCACCCAAATCGTAAAATTCATTGCGGTAGCTAAAAAATCGCCGTTGCAAAAAGCGATATGGTGGCGCGAAAATCGCAAACAAAAACGCACTTAGGACGCCCAAATGAAATCCGCTAATAGCAATAATATGCGCTAAGCCTAAGCGATTCGCCACTTCTCTCCACCGCTTATCAAGCGAATCGGCAAAAAATAGCGCACCAAAGAGACTTGACTGAATCGCACTTTTATGTTGTGAGGCAAAATAATCTTTGAGCGGTGCGCTAAATTCTCTCTTTGGCATTAGCGAAATGGAAAAGGCGATAAAAAAGCAACTCTTAAAATAATCCACAAAATCGCACCTTTTATCGACTTTGCCCCACACGCGGACAAATCGCCCTTGCAAGTCTTTCAAATCATCGCGCGAAGTAATATAGAAAATATGCCCATTTGAAGCGAGTTTCATCACAGTGTAAGGTTTATCGGGCTTATTAGGCTTTGTCTTTTGGTATTGCAAAAGGACTTGAGCGTGAATTTCATTTGGCGATTCAAAAGGCAAATTTGCGTATTTATGGTATTCCCACCCTACCCTAACGATGAAAATTAGCGCAATGATAAAAATCGCCACACTCCACTGCCCTACCCCGCTAAAAAGCTCAATTTTATATGGCGAATCTTTGGATTTGGTGGAATCTGTGGATTTTGTCGAATCCTGCGCCTTGCGAATCTTTATCACTTTTCTTGCGCCACTCTGCCCTTTTTACGCATCTTTTATTGTTTTTATAAAACTCTCATAGAATTTATCTAACTTTTCTTGCTCTGCCTCTAATTGCGCTAAATCCTTGCAGTCGCGCTTTACTCGGCACTCTAAAAGCTCGATTTTTTTCAGCAAATAATTAAACATTTGCGCTTCAATGTCGGGCAATTTATTTTGCGCGGTGGATTCCTTACTGCGCCCTTTTTGGATTATTTTGGCGGGGATTCCAATGGCTGTGCAATCAGGCGGAATATCTTTGATTACCACAGAGTTTGCGCCGATTTTGGCGTTTGCGCCGATTTTGATATTGCCCAAAATTTTCGCTCCAGCACCGATGACTACGCCATTTTCGATTGTGGGGTGGCGTTTGACTTTTTCTAAACTTACGCCTCCCAAAGTCGCGCCTTGATAAATAGTAATATCATCTTTTAAAATCGCCGTCTCGCCGATGACAACGCCCACTCCGTGGTCGATAAACACGCGCCTACCGATGATTGCAGCGGGGTGAATGTCGATATTTGCCACAAACTGCACGAATCCCATAATCGCACGAGCGATAAGCCTAAAGCCACGATTATACAGAATGTGCGCGATTCGATGATTCACAATGGCAAAAAGCCCGGGATAGTTGAAAAATAGCTCGACACTTGAATTTAGCGCAGGGTCGCGCGTCTTTATAGTGCGAAAATCCTCTTTGATTATGCTAAAAATATTCATTTTTTGCCTTTAATTATTTTGTTTGGATTGCTTCGCCTTTGCTACGCAAAGACTCGCAATGACGGCGTGGCGCATTTTTGGATTGCTTTGTGATTCAGGCGAAAGCCGAATCTTGCAATGACGATTTGTTGTTGCTTTGCGCGAATCTATGATTCGCCCACGAATCCACCATAAATCACTTCTCAATAATCGTCCTTAAATAGCCATTTTCGCTAAGCATTATGTAAAGATGCCCCAAAATCTCTTTGCGCTCATCATCGTTTAACTCCTGCGATTCCTCAATACTTTAGCGCAAGATTCGCTCAATGTCCTTTGTATCGTAATCCAAATCATCAAGCACATCTAATATATTTTGCGCGGACAATAAATTTTCGATTTTATACCCGCTGTCCTCGTCCTCGTCCAAAACCACGCTAAATTCCGTAGGGTGCGTGAAAAGATTGTGCTTCATTCCTAGCACTTCTTGATACGCGCCCACCAAAAAGAATCCCAAAAAATATTCCTCTTTTTTTATATCTACATCGTGCAAAAATAGTGGCATATTTTTATCAAAGCTAATCTCACCATCGCTATCGCAGGTTATATCCCAAAGACTTGCACTGCGCGTGGGGCGCGTATTTAGCTTATCAAGTGGCATTACAGGGAAGCTCTGCCCAAGCCCCCAATTATCGGGTATGCTTTGAAAAAAGCTACAATTTAGCAAATATCGCTCTTGAATCTCATCTTGGATTCGCAAAATCTCATTGTGATTTTTGTGCTTTAAAGTGCCGATGACTTTTTTGATAATCAAATGCACCAAAATCTCGGCATTGCTTCTATCTTGTAAATCGATATAGCCTAGCTCAAAAAGCGTGAGTAATGATTCCAAATGGTCTAAGCTATCGTGCAAATACTCCATTGCGTGTCGCTCATCAATGCTATTATATAAGTCTAGCAACTCATCGATTAGCTTTGGATTTTTATCTTTTTTGAGTTTTAATGCACCCTCATCGTATTCCTGCGAAAATAGCTCTAACACAGGCGCGACTAAAACCGCGTGGCTTGCGGCGATATATCGCCCTGATTCGATGAAAATATCTGGCTCACGCTCTTTTTTATTTTTGGCGATTTCTTTTAGCGAAAACACCACATCGCCACTAAATTCATCAAGCGTGTAATTGCGATTATTTAGCCCCTCGTGTTGCGTGTATTCCACCGCTAAGCCACCGCCGATATTTACGATATTTAGGTTTTCACAGCCCATTTTGCGAAGCTCGGCGTAAATATTCCCCGCCTCTCTAAGTGCTTTTTTAAGTGGCGAAATATCGCGAATCTGAGAGCCGATATGAAAGTGAATCATCGAAAATTGCGAGATTAGCTTGGATTTTTTAAGTAGATTCACCGCCTCTAATAGCTCAGTGGAAGTTAGTCCAAATTTGGCGTTAATCCCGCCAGATTTCGCCCAAATCCCGCTTCCCATAGAATGCAGACGAATCCGAATGCCGATATTTGGATACGGTGCACCCATTTCCTTTGCCACCGCGATAATCGTCTTTAGCTCATTTAGCCCTTCAATGGTTAGCGTGATATTATGCCCCATATTTGAGGCGATAAAGCCCAAATTTATCATTTCTTTATCTTTGAATCCATTGACCGTTATGGGTGAGCCAAGATTCGTATAAGCCATCGCCACAATTAGCTCCACCTTACTACCCGCCTCTAGCCCGTAATCCTTGTCGATTGACGCCTCCACAAGTGGCAACACAAAGTTTGGAAATTGATTGACTTTAAGCGGGAAAACCGCCTTAAACGCGCCTTTGTATTTGTATTGCTTAATAGAGCTTTTAAACGAGCTAAAAAGTTTATTTAATTGCTTTTTGATAAGGTGCGGAAAGCGAATAAGTAGCGGTCCTTTGTAGCCGTCATCGCGGATTTTTCGCACTATGTCAATAATGGCAATATCCCTATTTTCCTCCACTTTTACCTTGCCATCTTCGATAACAAAATCATCTCTGCTCCAAAATTTTATCCCATAATCAAACATTGCCAAATCCTTGAAATTGTGATGATTGCACTGCGCTTAAAGCGTTTGCGAAAAAATTGCGGAATTATAGCATTTTTGATAAAATTTTGCGTAAAAATATTTGGTGGCGCAATGATACTTTTTGATAATCGTGTGGGCGTGGAAGTGGGTAGCGAGACTTTGGCGTTGCTTGAATCTATCGCAAAATTTACTATGAAATCTAGCAAATTTAATGCGCGAAATATCGAGCTATTGCTTGTGAGTAATGATGAGATTCGCGCACTAAATGCGGAGTTTTTAGGCAAAGATTATGCTACTGATGTGCTAAGTTTTCCGTTAGATTCAAGCGATATTGCGCCACATTCTAATGACGCTTTGCCTTTGGGTAGTGTGGTAATTGCATTTGGAATCGCGGATTCGGTGGCAAAGGCGCAAAACCACTCACTTCAAACCGAACTAGCGATTTTATTCACTCACGGGCTTTTGCACCTTTTGGGATACGACCACGAGGCTGATAACGGAGAGCATAGGCAAAAAGAGCGTGAGATTTTGGCGCATTTTGGCATAAAATCCACGCTAATATCACGCAATGCGTAATTACAAACAAATTTGACAAAATCAAAAAATCTACCTATAATCCCGCGATTTTAAAATTTAAGGCAAATGATGAATATCGACAATAATTTTCTTGCGATTGTTGCTTTAGTCAAAGCACTTTGCAATTCTATTGATACCACCAAAACTTCTATGGGGGGGGGGGAATTTAAAACTAAATCCCCACAAAGAGCCACAAAATAGCGATTTTTGCTTTTGCTTTGATATTGATGATACCTTAATCCACACAAATCTAGCGAATTTTCTCTCATACCAAAGGGCGATTTGTGAAGTCAAAAGCGTAGAGATTCGCCCTACTCTTTTGCAAAATCGTTGCGATAAAAATCTACTTGCAAATTTTAGCCTAAATGAGGGCGAATCTAATCGCATAAAATCGCTTAAAGATAAGTATTTCCACGACTTTTTATGCGCCACAAAAATTAACTCTTTTTTATTCACACTAATGCAAATATTGCGACAAAAGCATAGTGTGATTTTGCTTACCAACGCCCACAAAAAGCGCATAGAATCGCTATTAGATTATCACAATTTACGCGACTTACCAACAATTTTTTACAACGAATCTGGCAATAAATACAAAAATTGCATAGCGCATTTTCGCCTAAATGCTAATGCTGTGATTGCTTTTGAGGATAGCGATAGTGATATAAAATGCGCTATGGACGCTGGAATCAGCAATATTATCAAAATTTAAAAGGAGTAAAAATGGCGTTTTATGGAGAAAGAATAAGGTATGGTTATTGTTTTGGATTTAAGATTTGCAGAAATAAGTATTTAGAAAAGGATTGTGAAGGATACTACTATATGGATATTAAAAGCGTAAGACAAGGTGGTGAATTAACATTTTTGCATACGCTAAAAAATAATAAATTAAATGTGGCGGAAGCTGATTTAATTGAAGCAAAAAATAAAGTTGTTGAGTTGATTGCAGATTTTTTGTCTGAATACTCACGAATATGCAGTGGTGCAGTAGTGTGTCGTGTCCCACGCTCTAAGACATATTTTAATGAATCGCAATTATATTTTCAACAAGCCATAAGAGAGGCAATCGCTAGTTATTTTGATTGTAGTAAGGGTTTCACTAGTAGTCGCTTTATAGATGGCATAGATTATATACAGCGAATCAAAGATGTCGCCACTACACATTTGGCTAAATCACAACTAGCACAAGCTACTTTACGAGAGCTATGTTCTGGCGATAAACCTTATCCCGGCATTACAAAGGATTCGTGTTTTATAAGCGATAAAGTGCAAGATAAGACGATATTGTTAATTGATGATATTTATACTTTGGGAGTACATGTTGTGGAGGATTGTATCCAAGCATTATACGATAAAGGAGCGGGTAAAGTCGAATTTTATGCTGTGGGACGCACAGAGAAATGGGGTAATACACCACAAGAAGAGATTCTCCTTGGTTGTCCGTTTTAGAACATTATTTTATATGCTAGAATCAATATGAAAATCAGCAAAAATGCCCTAATCGTGGCGAGTGCCTTAAAGATGAAAGGCGTAGGTAATAAGTGGGTAGTGGAAAATATCACAGCCAATTCGGACGAATCAGAGATTATTGAGCGTTTGGCACAAAGAAATCCTAACGCCAAATTTGAATTTTACGAATCTAAACGCGCCGTAGAATCTGAAATAGAATTGCTAGAAAATTATGCGGACGGCGTAATCGCCTTTTGCGATGAGGGATTTCCCAAATATAAAGTCGAAGTCAAAGTCAAAGGCGAAGTCAAATCTAGTGACAAACCTGTTTTGCTAACCTACAAAGGCGACTTAAAATTATTAGATGAAAAATTGCTAAAAATCGCCGTAATCGGGCTACAAAATCCGTGTGAGAAAATCAAAGATTTAGAGGAAAAAATCACCGCCAAAATGCTTCAAAAAGACGCCGTAATCGTAAGCGGACTAGCGAAAGGTTGCGATACAATCGCCCACGAATGCGCACTTAAAAAGAGTGGCGCGACTATCGCCATTTTGCCAAGCACATTGCGTAAAATTTTGCCATCATCAAATGCCGAATTGGCGCGGGAAATCGTGGCAAACGGCGGACTGCTCATTAGCGAATATATCGATGAGTGCAAAAATCCGCGCTTTGACTTACCGCAAAGATACATTGAGCGCGATAGATTACAGGCACTCTTTAGTGATGCGGTGTGCTTGGTGGCGAGTTACGCGCATAGCGATAGTGTGAAAGATAAAAGCAAAGATTCAGGCGCAAGACACGCGCTAGAAAAGGCAAAAGAATGGGGCATTCCGCGAATCGCGCCAAAAGGGCTTGTGGGCGATGAGCGATTTAACCTAAATAGAGAGATTTTAGGCGAATCTAATGGCGCAAAAAATCAAGCAATCCCGCAACGCCCAGCAATAGAAATCAATACGCAAAATATCGATAGTGTGATTGATGAAATCAAAAAGTCAAAAATGGCAAATCAAGTGCTTTTTTAGTGGTGCGCCTTTAAATTCAAACAATTCCACAACTTTAGCGGTGTGCTTTTAGATTTGCATAAATCGCCAAAATCCCCAAGATTTTCGCTATAATTGCGCTTAAAAATTTTATAAGTGCGAATTTTTAGCGAGTTGCAAGGGGATTTTATGCGCGATAGGCTTTTTAAAAATGAGTTAGGGGAAAAATTCTCATTTAGCAAGGAGGTGGCGAGTGTGTTTGATGATATGTTGCCCCGCTCCGTGCCTTATTACAATGAAAATATTGCGCTGATTGCCGAGCTACTAGCTGGGCGGAGGGCGATTTGTGATTTGGGCTGCTCTACGGGGAATTTGCTACTTTTTTTGGCGCAAAATGTGAGTGGGATAGAAACTCTTTGTGGCGTGGATAATTCCACCGCAATGCTTGAAATCGCAAAGGCAAAAGCAAATGCCTATGGCGCAAAAATTGCGCTTATTGAGGCGGATATTTTGGAGTTTTTTACGCTTGATTCTGCGCAAAACAAAAAAACAAATTCTAGTATTGTGAGCGAGAAATCGGGGTTGCGAAGCCACGAGCGAGGAAATAGAACTAGTCGTTCATTGACGAAGCGAGTGGCAAGTCTCCACGATTTATCGCCACAAGACGAATTTGATACGATTATCGCAAATTACACAATGCAATTTATCCGCCCTCCCAAACGCGAATCGCTTTGCAAAAAGATTTATAAAAACCTGCAAAAAAATGGTATTTTTATAATGAGTGAAAAATTAGTGTGCGAGGATAAGTGGCTAGATAAGCGACTAATTGACATTTATCATAATTTTAAGGCAAAAAATGGCTATTCAAAAACTGAGATTTCTAAAAAGCGCGAGGCGTTAGAAAATGTTTTGATTCCATTTAGTCAAAATGAAAATATCGCAATGCTTGAAGGTGCTGGATTTTGCGCCGTTGAGGTGGTATTTCGCTTTGGAAATTTTGCGACTTTTATCGCGCTAAAGGGGGCGTAATGGAAGTCGTGGAATTGTTAAAAGAGCTAATCAAAAGGCAGAGCATTACGCCCAATGAGTGCGGAATTTATGAGATTATTAAGGCGGAATTGGCGGATTTTGAGGCGATAGAGGTTGAGAAAAATGGAGTAAAAAATCTATTTCTATACAAAGATTTTAGTGTAGATTGCCACGATTCGGCATTCGCCGAATCTCGCAATGACGAAAATATAAAAAATCAAAACACAAATTCAAGTATTTTTGATGAGAAATCGGGGTTGCGTAGCCACGAGCGAGGAAATAGAACTA
>SAMEA104315433__coassemble_1447_pt1 | contig 9271 bp, 8 predicted proteins | sample SAMEA104315433__metabat2_low_PE_023 | metagenome-assembled genome bin SAMEA104315433 (sample SAMEA104315433) | gut metagenome | biome: Monkey gut; feature: monkey-associated habitat; material: faeces | place: China | collected 2013
AGCGATTCGATGCAGGATTTGATGATTGAAGTGGCAAGTGGGATTTTGCAAAAGCTAGAATTGCCACATAGGCTTATTCAGCTTTGCAGTGGGGATTTGGGCTTCTCCGCGAGTAACACGGTGGATATTGAAGTGTGGTTGCCATATCAAAACTGCTACCGCGAGATTAGCTCTGTGTCTAATACGCGCGATTTTCAAAGCAGACGCGGAAAGATTCGCTATAAAAAGGACAAAAAATATCCTAGCCCATACGCTAAATGGCTCATCACTCGCAGTGGGGCGGACTTTGGTAGCGATTATGGAAAATTATCAGCAAAAAGACGGCTCTATTGACATTCCCACCGCGCTAAAAAAATACTTGTAGATTTAAGGATTCGCACTAATGCCTGAGCAAAATACACCAAACGCCGATGAAAAAAATGTCATTCATTTAGATGAAAATGCGCCCAATGGTGCGGATTCGAGTGCGAATCTCGCCGATAGATTTAAGGATTCGCTAAAGGGATTAGATTCACTAAAGGCGCGATTTTCCAATGCTAGTGGCGCGATTGGTGGCGCGGTAAGTGGCGTTTTTGGCAAGATTTCCGCGCTTATTGCAAAGCTAAAAATTCTCTTTAAAAATAAAGTCATTTTGTTTGCCACAATCGCTGTTGCGGTGCTTTTGCTAATCCTAATCATCGTGCTAATCATCGCACTAAATAAAGAAGAGCCACTAACACCCATTTACGCCTCGCAGCCACAAGTAGCGCAAACGCCACAGAGAGAAGGCACAAAGATGCGTAAAATTGAGGGTGGCGAATTGCAAAGCCTTATCCAAAAAGCCGCATTGCTTTATAGTAGCGGACATATCACGGAAGCATTAGATGTTTATAATAATATTTCGATTTTTTCGCAGAGCTTTGCTAGTTTTAACCTAGGCGTAGCAAAGCTAAAAGAGCGCAATCTAAAAGACGCCCTACGCGCCTTTGATGATACAATAAGTAGTGGCGAAAATATCGCCGCTATAAATGCCGCACAGATTTCCTATCAGCTGGGGGATTTTAGTAGATATAATTATTATGTGAATCTCGCCAAAGGCACGATGATTGAGTGGTCGGGTAAGCCACTTTATAGCTATCTTTATTCACTAGCGAATTATTATAGTGCGAATTATTTTAACGCGCTTTCATCGCTAAATAATCCTAGCTCCAATTTCTATGAAACGCCCTCAGCTCTAATGAGTGCGAAAATATATTTGAATTTCAACGATGAATACAACGCCCTAAAAAAGCTACTTGACATTAGCGATATGGATAATCGCTTCACAATCGGGCTTTTGTATGCGCGAATGGGCGAGTATGATTTGGCGTATCAATACATTAGCGATTATATGCGCAATCTTGATTCGAGTGTCGAATCAATGAATTTACAAGGCAATATGGCACTAGCACTTGTAGAGCTAAAGCGTTCGCATTTCACGCAAAGCGCGGAGATTTACAATACGCTTATGAAAAACCACAACGCAAAGGATTTGGTGAAATTTTATCCCATAAAAATCAAACTAAAAGATTCGCTCTTTGACATAAATATCGCGCAAAAAAGTTTTTGGAATCGCAATAATAACGAGCAAATCACAAATCTTTGGCATTATAAAATCATCTTTTATTTCGCGCCATTTCGCGTATTTGACATAAATAACGCCATTTCGCTTATCAATGACGGCGGATTGCGACTTCGTATGAATAATTTAGAAGAGGCGGATTCGACTTTGGCGCGTGGCGTTATGATGTCGCGAATCAACCAAAGCATTACGCAGGGCTTAAAAGAGATTTTGCGCTACAATATAAATGAGGCACTAAATATTATGCGTGAGGCGTCCAAAAAGTATCCCAATCACCAGATTTTGCAATATAATTTGGGGCTAATTTATGCGCAATTAAATGACTTTGAAAACGCAAGGCGACATTTTTTACGCGCTTATCATTTGGATTCAAATGACTTGCTTAGCGGGATTTTCGCGCTTATGAGTTCGCAGCTAACGCAAAAAGACGGCAGTCGAATCCTAAATGACATTACTACAAGTTTGGAGGAAATCACCTTTGATTCGCCCACACAAGAGGGCTTTTATCGCTCTTTACTTGGCTTTGCAAATGGGAATCTCACCGATGATATGCAGTGGTTTCACAAAAACGAGGAATCCACCTTGCAGACTTTGCAAGAAAATCAATCCCAAATGCAAATCACTCCGCAAAATCCCAGCCACACACAAGCTACGCCTTTAATGTTCGCGCTAAACGCGCTTTACGCGCTTGGCACAAGGGATAAAAATATCATCACAAACGCCTTTGATGAGCTAATCATCGCCTCAAACAACGACATTGTGGCGATGATTTTAGGCAAAATCTCATCGCATTTCAACGAAAATATAAAGGCGTTTTCGCTAAATCTCTTTGAGTTTTTCAAAAACGACTTGCAAAATTTAGAAATCGTCTATACGGGACCCAGCCTAGCAAGGCAGATTTATATCTATATGGCGTTTTTGGTGGGCGCAAATAGCTATGTCGATGAGATTTTAAATCATCGGTTGTTGAATAATAATGGCGATGATGTCAGCGGAATCTTACAGGCACTCGCGCTAAATGCGATTTATCTGTTAGATTTTGAACGCGCTTTTACCTACTACAACGAGCTAATTGATGTCTATAAAGTGCAAAGCTCGGAAGTGTATTTTTACGCCACGGTGGCGGCAATCGGCGCAGGATATTATGATAATGCGGTGGCTTTGATTCAGCTTTCAAGAATGGATAATAGCACGAATTTTGAGGCGCGGTATGCGCTAGGATTGCTTCATCAAGCAATGGGGAATTTAAACTTAGCCTCAATGCAATTTGGCGCGATTACCAAGCAGGGCTTTAAGTCGGACTTTTTTGACTTTGAGATTGATACAAGCGAGATTTTGGCAAAAAACAACGCAACCACAAGCAATGCGCCCAATCCCGTGAATCTAAACGGCGGAAGTAGAAAAAATCGCGTAGATTCGAGCGTGAATCTGCTAGATTCAAGCGCGAATCAAATAAATCCCACGAATCCAAATGGCGTGAATCGCATAAATGGCGCAGATTCGGCGAATCCTACGAATCCACAAGGCACACAAAAATGAGCGACATTTTACAAGGCTTAAACCCCGAGCAACGCGCTGCTGCCACGCACCTAGATGGCGCATTACTCATTTTAGCAGGTGCAGGTAGTGGGAAAACAAAGACGCTCACCACGCGCCTAGCGTATTTAATCGATGAGGTGGGCATTCCATCAAGCGCGACTTTAACGCTTACCTTTACAAACAAAGCTGCCACAGAAATGCGCTTTCGTGCGCTTAATCTCATCAAACGCGCCGATTGCGCCCCGCCATTGCTTTGCACTTTTCATAAATTTGGGCTGTTGTTTTTAAAGCTACATATTGCCCTACTAAATCGCAAGGCGAATTTTATTTTGCTTGATAATGACGATAGAAAGCGCATTTTACGCGCTTTTAAGTCCAATGTCTCATCTAGCCTTATTGGCGCAGAGATTTCGCGCTATAAAAATTGGCTACTTAGCCCAAAGGAAGCACTAAATAAGGCGCAGGATAGCACTTACAAAGAGATTGCCAAAATCTATGGTGCATATAATGAATATTTATTAGAAAAAAATATGGTGGATTTTGATGATTTATTGCTTTTAACTTACGAGATTTTGGATAAAAATCCCGCACTTTGCGAGGAAATTAGCAATCGATATAATTACATTATGGTTGATGAATACCAAGATACAAACGAATTGCAATACAAACTCTTAAAAAAACTCTGCACCGCGCATAATAATATCTGCGTGGTGGGCGATGATGACCAAAGCATTTATGGGTGGAGAGGCGCGAAAATCCAAAATATTTTGGATTTTAAGGATAATTTTAAGGGCGCGAAAATCATTCGATTAGAGAAAAATTATCGCTCGACTTTTGAGATTTTGGATTTGGCAAATAAGCTAATAAATTTCAACACCAAACGCTTAGGCAAGGAATTGCAAAGCACAAGGGGCAGTGGCAAAGAAGTGCAATTACTCGAATCGCTAGATGAACGCATCGAATCTGCCCAAATCGCCACCAAAATCAAAAAATTGCTAGATTCAGGCGCAAAACCCAATGAAATCGCCATTTTATTCCGCCTAAACGCGCTTAGCCGAAGCATTGAAGATGGGCTAAATAAGGCAAATATTCCCTATAAGCTCATTGGCACTACGCGCTTTTATGAACGCGCCGAGATTAAGGACATTTTGAGTTATTTTCGCCTTGTGGTGAATCCAAACGATGATTTTTCATTTTTGCGAATCATCAATCGCCCAAAGCGCGGTATCGGCAAGGTTTCGCAAGATAAATTAGAAACATTTGCGCAAAGCAAGGGCGTTTCGATTTTTGGGGCGATTACGAATTTTAAAAGCGAGATTCCGTTGCCAAATAAGCACATTGAGGCGATTTGCGGGATTTTTGATTTGCTTGAATTATTGCGCCAAAAGTTAGAAGATTCAACTATCGGATTTTTGGATTTGTATAAAGAGCGCGTGAATATTTTGGATTCCTTTGATAAGAGCCAAGATGAGATTGACAGAGAGGCGAATATTGACGAGCTATATGGGAGTTTCCGTGATTTTGTGGTGCAAAATCCTGAGGCAACTTTGGAGGATTTTTTGAATGATATTTCGCTAAGTAGCGATAGCGATGAGGACGCGCTAAATTGCATTTTTTGTATGAGTGTGCATTCTAGCAAGGGCTTGGAGTTTGAGCATTTGTTTGTCATTGGAATGGAGGAGGGATTTTTTCCGTTGATTGGTGAAAGCACGGATATTGAGGAAGAGCGCAGACTTGGCTATGTGGCGATGACAAGGGCGAAAAGTGAGCTAGTGATTTCGTTTTACAAAGGCAAAAGGACGCAGTTAGATAAATCGCGCTTTTTGCGTGAATGTGGGCTAGTGCAAGGTAGCGTGAAGTTTGAGCGACAATCAAGCGGCTTTAAGAAAAATGATTTGGTGATTCATAAGATTTTTGGCGCGGGGCGCGTGGAGAGCGTAAGCAATGAGGGCATAAATAGCAAGTTAAAAATCAATTTTGGTGGCATAACAAGAGAGATTTTGTCGAATTTTGTGGTAAAGGCGTGAGCTATGAAAAATATAATTTTTTTGATAATGTTTGGGGCGATTTTTAGCGTGGCTTTGGGTGCGGAAAATGATATGAATCAAAGCGCAGATTCGGCGAATCCAAGCGCGAATCAAAATGCGAATCCAAGCGATTCGGGCGATTCGACTGCACTTGACGCGAATAATCCAGCATTGATAAATGCCATAAAAAGCGCGGTGGAAAAGCGATTTTTGGATTACTACAAAAACTACAATATCCAAATCAACAACCTTGAGATTACGCCTGTAATCGAGCGCAATTTGGCGAAATATCGCTTGGAGAAAATCATCTTTGACACACGCGATTTGCGTAAAATTAGCGGGAATTTTGAAGTGCATATCCGCCACAATGAGCGCAGTAAAAAGGTATTTTTCAACTTTCAAATTAACGCCACCATTGATAGCCTAAATGCCGTGGGGAGCATAAAAAGTGGCGAGATTATCGACAAAAATAACACCACAATCACGCCCATTCCGCTTACGAAAAATCTATCTTTGCCCGTGAGTGCGGAGATTTTGGGGCAGTATGAGGCAAAAAGTTTTATTTCAGGTGGCTCTAGCATAGTCGCCTCCAAAATCACGCCCAAAATCATTGTGCGCAAGGGCGATATTCTAAGCGTGGATTATCAAAATAGCGATATTAACATAACTTTTAGCGTGAGGGCTATGCAGGACGGCGCACTTGGGCAGAATATCCGTGCGCAAAATACGCAAAGCAACCGCGATTTAAATGTCATCATTTTGGATTCCAAAAACGCGAAAATCGGGGATTAGATTCAGCGTGTGTGAATCTAGCGTGAATCTAACAAACATAACAAGATTTATGCGAATCTCAACTCCATAACTTTCTATCTATTTTATACGCTCGAATCGCGTTCGATTCACATAAAAATCCCGTTTGGTTAATTGTTTGTTAATCTTTTACTAATAATATTTTAAGTTTTGATTCGATAAAAGATTTGTGGTGATTTTTTTTAAAAAAATATGGCTTTTACGAGTCTATGTTTTGTAAAAATCACAGAATCTTTTAGTCCGCAACGACTCTAAACTATATTTCAATTTTAAAGGATAGCAGATGAGAATTTTATTAAAAATATGTGCGATTGCACTTATGACACTTGGATTTAGTGCGTGTGGGGGGGGGGATGCCAGCTTGTGATAGTGGCGAAGTAAAAAAGGAAATTTTAGCGGTGCTTAAAAAGAGATATTCAAACTTGGACTTTGAGATTAAGCTAACAACTATCACTACACGAGGTGCTTATAAAGATGCAAAAAGAGTTACTTGTAGGGCGGAAACAAATATAAAAACGCAATATAGTAATGTTAGCGTAATGTATGGTGCGCAGAGAGCAAATGATGGGAAGTTAGTCGTGCAAGCCGAGATTTGGTAATGTAAAAACGCAGAATTTAACATTTAGATTCAAACAAATCGTTCCATTTTTCTAGTGCTGATTTGCGTGAGAATCGTTCGTAAGCGATTCTTTTTCGCCACATTGCCAAATTTCACTCGCATAGACTTTGGCAAGGTGGCTTTGGATATTCATCACGGCACTAATTTTCGCGTTCCCATTTTTGTAATTGCGCTATATTTTCTAGCCTTTATCACAGAATCTTTAAATGATTCTGTGGCATAATTCCACATTTTTATAAAAGGAATGGCGAATTTGACAAGGAAATTTGTAGTGGGTATCACGGGGGCGAGTGGGATAAGGCTTGGGATTAGATTTATCACGCATTTAGCGCGATTCACGGAAAATAGCGAAATCTTTGTGGTATTTAGCAATGGTGCGAAAATGGTGGCACAATATGAGGAAAAAATAGCAGATATTTTAGGCGATTCGCGCTTAAAAAGTATGATTGATTCGAGTGATTCGCAGGGCGATTCGCCCACGAATCGCGCAAAAATTATGCTTTGCAATGATAGCGATTTGGATTCGCCTATCTCATCTGGCTCTTTTGGCGTGGAATCCACGCTCATAATCCCCTGCAGTGCGAACACTCTGGCAAAAATCGCCTGTGGCATTAGCGATACGCTCATCACTCGCGCCGCCCTTGTCGCGTTAAAAGAGCGCAAAGACTTGCTTTTAGCCCCGCGCGAAATGCCCCTAAACGCCATAATGCTACAAAATATGCTAAATCTCTCCCAGCTTGGCGCAATCATCGCTCCACCTATGCTTTCATATTACGCAAATAGCGAGAGTTTGGAAGCTATGGAGGACTTTATGTGCGGAAAATGGCTTGATTGCATAAATATTCGGCACAATCTATTCCCCCGCTGGGGCGAAAATAACGACATAAAGGCACACAAATGAAAAAAATCGCAATCTACCCCGGGACTTTCGACCCTATCACAAATGGGCATTTAGATGTCATCACGCGCTCGGCAAAAATTTTTGATAGCATAATCGTGGCAGTGGCGCACTCTAGCGACAAAAGCCCTATGTTTAGCTTAGAAAAGCGCGTAGAGATGATAAAGCTAAGCATTGCAAATATGCAAAATGTCGCCGTTGAGCCGTTTGATAATCTTTTGGCGGATTTTGCGCAATCCAAAAACTGCAACATTTTGATTCGCGGACTACGCGCGGTTAGCGACTTTGAGTATGAGCTACAAATCGGCTATGCGAACTCATCGCTAAACCCCGCCTTAGAGACGATTTACCTAATGCCATCTTTGCAAAACGCCTTTATCAGCTCTAGCGTGGTGCGTAGCATTTTGCGCCACAATGGGAAAATCGCCCACCTCGTGCCAAAAGCGGTGAATGAATTTATCGGAGCAAGTGATGAGAGGTAAGGCGCAAAAGGGCAAATATGTCGTAATTGAGGGCATTGACACTACGGGGAAAAGCACGCAAATCGCGCTTTTGCGTGAGCGTTACAAAAACGCGCTTTTTACCAAAGAGCCAAGCGATAGCGACTTTGGCAATGCGATTCGCGCCCTCGCTTTGCACGGCAACTTAAGCAATCTCACGCAATGTATGCTTTTTCTCGCCGATAGGGCGAATCACACGCAAACGCTTATCGCACCAAACGCGAATCGCCTGATTATCAGCGATAGAAGCCTTATTTCTGGCATTGCCTACGCCGATAGCTTGGACTTTGATTTGGCTTTGCAAATCAATCGCGCGGTGGCAAAAATGCCAGACTTGGCGGTGATTTTAGAGACAAATGAGGCAATTTTAAAGGCGCGTTTGGCGCAAAAAGAAAACGATAATATCGAATCGCGGGGCATTGCGTATCTTTTGGCAGTGCAAGAGCGAATCATAAAAACGGCGCAATCACTTGACATAAAAACCTTGCGAATCCCTTGTGATAAACCCAAAGAGGAGATTTTAGAAATCATTTGCACTGAGATAGATTCGGGCGAATCTAGTGAATCGTATGAATCGTGCGAATCTAACGAGTGCGAATCTAATAAATCACGCGAATCGAGCTAATTTTTAGGATAAACCACGATGAAATGCCTAATGTGCGAGGATTTTAGCCTTAGTGTGATTTGCAAAAATTGCGATGCCTTGCTAAAACTCTCCCCGCAAAAACGCCACTACGCCGATGGATTCGCCGTTTTTAGCTTTTATGAATATCAAAGCATTGAGTTTTTACTAAAAAGCAAATATCACTTAATCGGCAGTCGAATATATAAGTTTTTAGCCCAAAAAGCGCAACGATATTTTCAAAGCACAAACAGCGATTTTCGCGGTGTGTATGGTATAGGGCTTGATGATAGAGTTAGCTCATATTACTCGCATTCGGGCGTAATCGTCAGGGAATTTGCCAAAAATTTTACGCCACTTTTTGGCGCGTTAAAGGCGCAAAATAATATCCACTACGCAGGGAAAAGCCTAAAATACCGCCAAAATCACAAAAAAGGCTTTGTTTATAGCGGTAAAAGCGACATTAGCGCGGTGCTAATCGATGATATTATCACAAGCGGGGCGAGTATTGATGAGGCAAGAGAGTGCTTGGAGAAAAACGGCGTAAAAGTATTATTCGCGCTAGTGCTAAGCGACGCGAGATTTTAAGAATGCGTGGTTACAATTTGTTCTGGGGTATGCAATTTCGCAGATTTGCTAAATTTCGGGCGTTCGCA
>SAMEA104315433__coassemble_1449_pt1 | contig 9253 bp, 8 predicted proteins | sample SAMEA104315433__metabat2_low_PE_023 | metagenome-assembled genome bin SAMEA104315433 (sample SAMEA104315433) | gut metagenome | biome: Monkey gut; feature: monkey-associated habitat; material: faeces | place: China | collected 2013
CACAAATCGTTTAAGTCGCGCGAATCGCCTGAATCGCGTAGTAGATTCGCCAAAGATTCGGGCGATTCGGCAGATTCGCATAAATCATTCGCGCCAAATTTATCTTTTAGCTTAGAGCGAATCTTGCCAAACGCCACCGCACCCTGCGCCTTTAGCACCTCCAAATGCGCCTCAATGACATTTGATTGATAGTAGGGATTATAAAGGATTAGCAGATTTTTCATATTCCTTGCCTTTGTGGATTTTCGCGCGACTTAGGCGCGAATCTAGCATAAAGCCAAATCCACGCCAAAATCTAAAAAGCAACATTTTAGCCTTTTGTCATTAAAACGCACTTAATGTCGCAACGATTGGATTTATAGCGGATTTGCGAATCGCGCCGAAATCTTTACGAATCCACATACAAATCCTTTGCGAATCGCGCCATATTTAGCCATTTTTTCGCATATCTTTTAGCAATCTTTTTAGCTTTTCAAGCATAGATTCGCCTCCGCCAAATGCGCCACAAACGCCGTATTTGCGTTTGCACTCGCCACAAATGCGCCCACTATTTGTATGGTGGATAAATTGCGTTTTGCCACACTTATCGCACTTCCCAAAACTCACTATCATCTTTTGCTCCTTTTAGTTTTGTTTTGCGCCTGATTTGCTAGGGTGCGATTTAATCTCGTTAAGCCACTTTTGCAATTCTACTATCCCATCATTACGCTGTTTAGCAGATTCACGGAAACTAAATATGATAGTCCAATATATAAATTGCATAATCGATACAAGTTCGTCAATCTCGCTTTTTGTTTGCTCAGGTAGCGATTCCCACGAATCCGATTCGCGTGATTCACCCATACTTTGCGCAATTTCATCAAGCCACACTTCTTTTGTCTTTAACTCCTCGCAAATCTCACCTAAAAACCCTAAAATAATCCACACTTGAGTGATAAAAGTGGCTTTATGCACTTCGTCTTCATCTAATGAGACAAAGTCGTGTAATTCGTATTTTTCTTCGCATATATAAAAACATTTATACACTTTAAGACTATCATCGGGATAAAGACTTAACGCACCCATTTTATCCACAAGATTTGCCAAAATCCTATTTGTTTTACGGAATGATTTCACCAAACGATAAAATTGCTTTCTAACGAGTATTTCGCTCTCATACTTATTAAGAATGACTGCCTTTTCCGCCTTTTTCTTATCCCAATACCATTTTGCCAAGTAGCCACCAAGCGCGACTGCGCCAAAAGTTAGTATTTCTCTTATCATTTTTTGCTCCTTTTAGTTTTGATTCGCGCTTGATTTGCTAGGGTGTGATTTAAGCATATTAAGCGCATTTTGCGCCTCTAGTAGCTTATCATTTTGCCATTTGGATTCGCCCACAAAATCCCCTGTGATAAGCGTGTGAATCGCTTTTATAATCTCTACAAGCGCGGTAATCTCGCTTTTTGTTTGCGCGGGTAGCGATTCAATAGATTTGCCACTAGATTCGAGCGAATCCGATTCGGGCGAATCAGATTCGCCATTAGATTCGCCCACAGATTCGCTAGATTCGCCCGAATCGCCTTTATTTGAATCGCTTTTATGTGCTTCGCATATACTATCAATCCACGCGCTTTTTTGCTCTAGCGTGGCACGAATCTGCTCCACACACTCGCTTATTTCTTTCGGATTTGCATTCTCATCATAAACGCTTAAGTCATATTTCTCATCATACACCAAATAGCATTTTAGTAGCTCAAGCGATTTGCCAAAGTCGCCTAACGCGCTTATTTTATCCACGAGATTTGCCAAGATTTTCTGCACTGCAAAGCACGATGATTCCAAAGCATAGACTTCGTTTATAAAGTCGCTCAGCTTATCCATATCGCGCTGTAAGTCGTAATATTCATCCTCTTTGGCTTTATCGCTATTAAGTCTGGGCGCAAATATATCCATCTCTACGATATGTTTTAGTCGGCTAACCTTTGCCAAACCAAACTGCTCTGCCCTAAAAAGCGTGGGACAAAGCCTAGACTTGCCTAAATGCGGACATTGCTTTGCGCGAAGTGCCAATATGGCGTTATTCGCACTCTCATACACGCTATCGCCAAATGCGGGTTCGTCAATCCACCGCTCTGTCGCCTCTAAAAACTTATTGCAACCATTTATCGCGCCATTTGCGAGAAAACTCACGGCCTCACCCAATGCCGCATCGACATATCCGCTGTAACAATAGTCGCTATCAGCAAGTCGCTTATCCAAATGTCGCTTTACCAAGTAGCCACCGAGTGTAACTACGCCAAGAATTAGTGTTTTTTTCATCATTTTTCTCTCCTTTTTATTTTGAAATGTAAAAAACGATGAAATTTTAAAAAATAGGCGCGACAAATGCTGTCATTTGGAAAATGGAAAATAAAAAATGTGGAAAAATCCGCACGAAGTGCGAATCTTTGTAAAAGTTTTTGCTACTTTTTGCTTTTGCAAAAAGTAGAATCCCCCTACCCCATAGACTTTAATCTATCAAGCGAGGCTGTTTTGATTTGTCCTTTTCATTGATTTTTATTGCTGTTTAGATTTGCGTGATATAGCTGATTTATGTCTTATTTTTTGCCTCAATCTGCCTAGCAAATTTATCAAACGCTATTTCTATCTCCTCTTTTGTTTTTTGCTTATAGAGGATATATTCTTTGTGTGCTTTTTCTATCGCCTTTTTGTGCGACACGCTCCCCGCATTATCTAGCACTTCGCGCCCAGAAAAGCGCAAAAATTCATTTAGCTTATCAATATGTTCTTGCATTGTCTTTGGCTCTCTATTTAGCGCGGATAGCTCGGCAAACTCAAAATACGCGCTTACGATTCTATTTAATGCTTCTAGCTCATCTTTGTTTAGGTAGTTTTTAGCAATCTCACTTTCTTTTTTGGTTGGCATTTTGCCCTTGAAATTTGTAAGCCCCAAATGTGGCTTATCGCTATCTACGCGCTCAAATATCACTTCACTAGCCGTATATCCGTGCGCGGAGTAATGGAGCTTGTTTTGAATGGTTTTAAAAAGCTCGATTGTGCGCTCATCATCTTTGTCATAGTCTATCGCGGTGGAGTAGATTTTTAGCACTTGGGCGTAGATTTTTGCCTCACTAGAGCGAATGTCCCTAATGCGCTCTAATAGCTCATCAAAATATCCCTCGCTTTGCCCTTTTAGTCGCTCATCATCAAGCACAAATCCTTTGATAATGTATTCTTTTAAGATTTTACTAGCCCATTGGCGAAACTTTGTCGCGTTTTTGGAATTCACACGATAGCCCACCGATATAATCATATCTAAGTTATAATGCTCTATTTCGCGAGAAACTTCCCTATTTCCCTCGTTTTGAACTATTGCAATTTTTGCAATAGTTGAATATGGCGATAGCTCACCCTCGCTAAAAATATTAGCAATATGCCTTGATATTGTGGATTTATCCACATTAAAAAGCTCGGCGATTTGCCTTTGAGTAAGCCATAGCGTTTCATTTTCTAGTCTAATGCTAATAGCAGGTGAATCGCTAGAATCTTGGTAGATTACGATAGGATTATTTGGCGTTAGTTGCGTGGGGAGCGATTTTTTAGGCATTTAAATTCCTTTGTGCTGTAATGTTTGACATTATACAACAATTTCGATAACTAAAAGGCGAATCGTGCGCTTAGATTCGGCGATTTAGTTTTAGATTCGAGCGAATCTATGCTAAAGTTTTTGCTACTTTTTGCTTTTGCAAAAAGTAGAATCCCCCTTAACGCATAGACTCTAATCTACCAAGCGAGGCTGTTTTGATTTGCACCGAATCCACGCAAAGTTAGCACGAATCAAAGCCGATTCGCGCCGAATCTACGCGAATCCACCCACGAATCTACGCTTCTTTCCCCCACAAAAGCGATTCTATTTCCTCATCAATTTTGCTATCATTTTTGCGCTTTTGGCTAAATCGCTCCAATGCGCTAACGATTTCCTCAAATTCCTGCGGATTTTCGCGCTTATATTGTAGCACCAAGTCTAACGCCTCGAATGCCGAATCGATTCGCACCTTTTTGGATTTGTTCTCATTTGCAAACGCCTTAATTCTAGCATTTACTTTATAGGACAACTCGCCGATTCGCTTTAGTTTGCCTAGCTCCCAAAGTTTTGCAAACTCGCTCCCCACCTTAAATACCAAGCTAATTATATCAATCCATTTTTTCATTTTGCACCTCCTAATCTCAAAGATTTTTTACCTAAACCATAGCCAATGCAGTGGATTAAAGCTACTTTTCTTTTGGCTCTTTTCATCTACGCTCAAATCAAAATCCACCTTAATATCCATTTCATCAACGCTAGGCAAAGACAAAGGCGAATCTTTGCCAAAAATCTCATCGATAGATTTTTGCATATCTATTACTATGCGCTTTAGCGTCTCAAATAGCTCAGATTCGGCGTTTGGCTTAAAAATCTTTTGTATTTTTGTAACCCTTTGACGAGCTTTGTCCTTGTCGCCTATCTTTTTTTCAAACAAATCCAAATTTAGCGAATGCAAAGCCTCATAAATCGCCTTTTTATTCGCTTGTTTGGTTAGCATAGCCTTTGCATACATTTCATAGACTTCAAAAAGCCTTTTTATGAGATTTTCGTGCAATCTATGCTCTACTTGTATGGATTCCAAAAAGTCTTGCAATTTTATGCCATCAAAGTCAAGTTCTCTTTTTTGCTTCGCACTATACGCGCTAATGCCATCATACTCTATATCATTATCATCAAGCGTATCTTTAACGCTCTCAATAATGCCGCTTATATCATCGCTAGATTGCAAATCAGCCTTATTTAGCACGACATAGAGTTTTTTATTATCCAAATCTAATTTGCTTAAAAAATCTATATCATCGCTTGGAATCGTGCCGTTATTTATATCCACAAGCCATATTAGCGCGTTGATATTGTCTAAAAATTCCATAGCCGTTTGATTATCATCTGCGAAATCACTTTTGGGCGGATTATATCCGGGCGTATCCACAAAGCATAGATTCTCATAGCAAAGCGGAGTTTGTAGCACCATAAAGGGCAAAATATTTTTTAGATTAAATCCAAAACTCTCAATAAACTCGTGGTTGATTTTGCTATGAATCTCACTATCTAATTCGCTTAGATTCACCCTCGCCCCACCTTGCGAAAATGCGTTTAGCTTGGTGGAGCTATCTGGCATTACAAAAGTGGGAATCGCCGTTGTAGGCGTCGTATCTATGGGTAGCTTAACGCTATCACTATCCATAAATGAGCTTATAAACGCAGTTTTTCCTGCGCTAAAAGCACCGCCCACGCCGATAATAGCCCTTTTATAAAGCTCGGGATAAATGGTTACAATCTCTAACTCTTTTTCTATGCTTTGTAATATATAAAATGCCTCCGCCTCGTTAGCAAGGCTATTTTCTTTATTTGCAAAGTCATAAAAATCTTTATATAGCAATGTATGAAATTGCGCCAAAGATTCGTTTTTATTGCTATCATCTTTTAAAAGATTTGTGATGAGTTGATTTTTAAATTCCAAATGCGCCTTTTGTGCGAGTAGATTCGCACTTTTTGCTACTTCGGCTTCCAATAAATCACGGCTCACATACCCAAACATTTCCGCTATCTTACTAATTGCGCTCATTTCATTACCTCCTCTAATTTTATTTGTAAGTTTTTATATTCCTCAAGTCGCAATGTTTTGTTTAATAAACCATCTTGCAATAATTTTAGCTCACTATCTAATCTGCTAAAGATTTCATCGCCAAGTTTGGCTGCATTTAGTGTCCGCTCTAGCGTATCAATAAAGCTACCTATATCCTCTGCCACTTTATTTTCAAAATCAACGCAAAATGTAGAGACATTTTTTATAAACTCATCGGCTTCATAATTTTCTATAATTTTATCGGCTTCATAGCGTTTAAGTTTGCCATTTGCGCCTTTGATTGTATCTGGGATTTGTGTGGTGTATTGTATGGGTGGGTAGCTTATCATTGCAATAGCATTTTTAGTAGCCTTTCCAAAAGCTACATCGTCTAAAAATTCATCGCTTACATTACCTCGCAAAGCTGACAATAAATCAGATTGAATCTCAAAACGCCATTGTTTGATTTTATCTTTTATCTCTCGTGTTAGCAATTCCTCTACATTTCTACAAGTTTTTACAATCCCACTACGCACGGCAGTAGCGTCAATAATATTATATGATTCAGTATGCTCTTTTTTCCACCATAACATACCTGTTTCCCATTTATCAACGCCTTTATCCTTTGCGCTATCGCTAGTTTCTTTTAGTTTGGCAAAAAATTCATCTTTTTTGGATTGCAATTCATTTTTTAATTTAATTTTAAAATCTAGGCTTAATTGCTCCCATTTATCATTAAGGATAAATTCGCCTTTTTCTTTAGCTTTAGCCAAAATCTCTGCCTCTTTTTTGACGCTCTCTATATCCTTTTGATTGAGCGTTTTTACTTCCTCTTGGATACGCTCGATAAGCGAATCTGCATAGCTTTGCAGATTTTTGGTTATGGTTTCCAAATGTTTATCGCGCCTTTGGGCTAAAATAGCTTCTTTTTGCTTTTTTAGCTCTGCAAAAATGGATTCTAATCGCTCCATATTGGATAGCTTTGCAAGATTCGCATTTTGATTCGCACCTGCAAAATCCCCACCAAACTGCTCTTGTAGCATAGACATATCTACACAACGCACACTTGATGAGAGAATAATCTTATTATCGATTCGATTCGCCCATTTATCGCCGTTGAATCCTTGCGATTTTAGCGTATTTGCAAGATGAGTGCTAAGCGAAATTTCTAGCTTATCAAATGCCTTGCTAAATTCGCCCTTGTATTCATCGCCAGATAGTGCTTCATCGGCTTTGGACGCCACAAAAAAGATTCGCGCAGTTGAGCCTAGATTTGCTAGTCTATCCAAAAGCTCCACTTCGCTTTGTGCCAAAAACTGCCCAGCGCGAGATAGCACTAACGCCGCATCGCATTTATCTAAAAACTCTAGCGTCCTAGCTGAGCGAGACGGCACAGGGTCATTTAGCCCGGGAGTATCAACAATTTGCACATTTTGCAAAAACTCATCATTTAAGCGCAAAGTGATTGACTTAGTAAAGGGCATAAATTTGCCCTCACTGCCGACATAATCATTTAATTTAGCGCGAATCGCCCCTAAATCCCCGCTAAAATCCTTATGCGCCTCTAATTCGCCCAAAGAAATTTTACTCTTTTTAATTAGCTCATTTTGCTCATAACACGCGCATAATCGCTCATTATTTTGCTTTAGTTGCCATTTGGCAGTAGATTCAGCCTTTTCTAAATCCTCCGCCTTTGGACTTTCGCCTTTTTGTCGCGCATTTTCTTTAAGAGTGGCGATTTTTTTCTCTATGCTTTCTTTTAGCATTGATTCATATTGCTTGGCTTTTGATTCAATATCCGCCAAATCCGCCTTACTATAAAAATCCACGCTAAAGCCATTTTCCTCGCCATATTCGATAATGCTAAGAGCCGCCGTCATCGGCGTGGCGGCTTTTGGCAAAATATCCTCGCCACCAAATAAAAGGGCGTTTAGAAACGAGCTTTTACCCGCCTTTACGCGTCCCAAAATGCCGATTCTAAGCAGTCGATTTTCACGCACTATATCATTATATTCATCGCTAAAGTCTTTTTGACTTTTGATATTGCACTCGTTCTTTAATCTTTTGCTTTCATTACGCAAAAGCTCACTTGCGCTAACGAGTTTTTCTACACTCTCAACTTTGTTTAAAAATTCATTAAAGCTCATTTCGCGCCCCCTATTTATTTATAAAGATATTTTGTCGCTAGGCTATCAAGATTCGCACTAATTTCGCTAAGGTTTTGAATCTCGCTATCTAACTGCGCTGAGAGATTTTCCTTTTCGCTTTGTGCCTTTTTGATTTCCTCTTGCTTTTCCTCAAATTTCGCTTGTAGTATGGTATAAATAGCTTCGATTGTCGCTTCAATCTGCTCTTTATACGCTTTAGCAATCTCTGGCTTAAGCGAATCGCGGATTTTTGGCGAAACTTCCGCTATGAGTTTATCTGCATCGACTTTTTTGCCACCCAATAAACCTGCTAATACATTAACGAGTTTATCTGCGATAGGTATCGCAACAGACAAAACGATTTTTAGCCAAGGGAAAATAATAATCTTACGCAAAAGAGTTTGTAAAATTTTTGCCACGCCGACAAATGCCTCACCAAACTTTTTAATATTTTCGCCATAATCATAAAACGAACCAATAGAGATTTTCTCTAGCGTAGTGGAAATATTGTCGATGACGCCATTAACCCACGATGAATCCAAACTAAAAGCCGATGACATATTTAGCTCACTTAGCTCAGCCTTGTAAGCAGTGATGATTCGCTCTCGTTGCTCTTTGCCTTTGCGTGTAAATTCGCCTAGCAAAGTGCCACGAATTATCTCTGCAATGGTATTTGCAAAGGATTTTTGGTCTCTTACCACTACATTCGCTAATGATTCCTTATCGCCTATCAAAGCCCTATCCACTGCATTAAGCGTAGATTCAACCGCACTATCGGCATCAAATGACTTATTGGCTAGATTTGCTTTGGTTTTTGTGATAGTTTCAATAGCATTGCCTAACTCTTTAACCGCCGAATCCGCCTCATCTTTAGTCGCTTTGAATCCTGCGATTTTTGTTTGCAGACTGCCCTTTGTATCGACAAAATCCATTTTTAGCTCATCTTTGTAGAGATTTTCAAAGATTCGCTCGACATTTACCTGCGCGACTAGCTTTTCTAAAGATTCGCCACGATTGGTATTTTTGCCAAGCAAAGTGATAGGCTTATCGTAGCCAAACTCGATTTCCAAATCTTGTGCTATGTGCTGCTTGATTTCATCAATTTCATTAAGGCGCAAATCCACCTTACTTAAACAAAAGCTAAAATCCCTACCCAAAGTTTTTAGGTTATCAATATGCTTTTTGATACTCATCGCAATAGTGCCACTCTCTGCACTCTCTAATATGATAAAGTAAATCCCACGCGCCAAATACTCCATAATGGCTTTGTTATGTAGCTCAAGCGGTGCGTCAAAGCCGGGCATATCCACTAAAATCAAAGGTGCAATTTGCTTTAGCTTGGGATTGTTTAAATAAAGTTTTATATATTTAAATTCCCCCGCCCTATCTTTTAGCGAATCTAGCGCGTTAATAGCGATTTTCTCAACGCTATCATTATCCTTTACGCCCTCTGCGTAAGATTCACCCTCTGTGTAG
>SAMEA104315433__coassemble_1458_pt1 | contig 9212 bp, 8 predicted proteins | sample SAMEA104315433__metabat2_low_PE_023 | metagenome-assembled genome bin SAMEA104315433 (sample SAMEA104315433) | gut metagenome | biome: Monkey gut; feature: monkey-associated habitat; material: faeces | place: China | collected 2013
CGTCCATCGAGCGAAATTTTATGCAAAAATAATCCAAATGATTACCTGAGACACAAATTGCCCTTTATTATTTTTGCTTTATTCGCATAGAGTTTAGCACCACCAATATCGAGCTAAAGCTCATACTAAGTGCGGCAAATAGCGGGATTATAAATCCCATCATCGCAAGTGGAATCGTAAGCAGATTGTAGATTATGCTAATTTTTATGTTTTGTTTGATTGTGGCATAAGTCTTACGCGCGATTTTATGCGCCCTTCCCAAACTCACAAGGCTATCATCAAGCAAAACTATGTCGCTAGATTCGATTGCTATGTCGCTACCTGCGCCCATAGAAATGGCTATGTCGCTTTTATTTAGCGCGATTGCGTCATTTATGCCATCGCCCACCATTACGATTTTGCGCCCCTGCTCGTGTAGCTTATCGATAAACGCGCTTTTGTCGATTGGGCTTTGCTCGGCGTAAAATTCAGCGATGTTTAGCGACTTTGCAATCGATTCAACCACCGCGAATCTATCGCCACTTAAAATCGCCACACGAAAATTTGCCCTTTGAAACGCCGAAACCACCTCTTTTGCGTTGTCTTTTAGCGTATCCTCTAAATCAAAAATCGCCACTAATTGCTTATTTACCGCATAATAAAATTTTGTATGCGAATCATTTTCGCACTCATTTATCGCCACGCCCGATTCAGCCAAAAAACTTTTATTCCCGCCCAAAAGCTCCAAATCACCGCATTTTGCGATAATGCCTTTTTGGGTGATTTGCTTAAAGTTATCAATCTTAGCGCGATTCGCCAAATCACCACTAGATTCCGCACCCAAATATTCCGCAATGCCACTACTTATCGGGTGCGTATTTAGCGCGACAAAGGCGCATAAAATTCGCTTATCATATTCACGCATTTGCGATTCACGAATGACTTTGGGCTTTCCGTGCGTTAGCGTCCCTGTTTTATCAAAAATAATCGTATCGCTTTTGGCGAAACTCTCCAAAAATCGCGCTTCCTTAAAAAGCAACTTGCGCTTATAAGCCTCCGTAATGCCGATAATCGTAGCAATTGGCGTGGCAAGGGCGAGTGCGCAAGGACAAGCAATGATTACTACGCTAACTGCGACAATCATCGCGCGTTCAAAATCGCCTGTGTGCCACGCCCAAAACGCAAATGTCGCCACCGCACAAAGCAACACAAACGCGCTAAAATGATACGAAATCGCATTTGCCTTTGTCTCAATGTGTGGCTTTTTGGATAGCGAATCTTGAATGAGATTGATAATATTATTTAGCGTGGAGTCCTCAAAAAGGCGTGTAGCGCGGTAATAAATGGTATTTTCTAAATTTATGGAGCCTGAAATCAAAGCGTCATTTTGCTTTTTTGATTCGAGTGCGGATTCGCCTGTAAGCATTGAGCTGTCGATGATTGCGCTTTGCGAAAGCAACACTCCGTCAATAGCGATTTTTTCGCCTGAGCGCACTAAAATAATGTCGCCGATTTTAACTTCTTGCGGTGAAATCGCGCGTGTTTCGCCGTTTGAGACGACATTTATGATAGAAGGCACACTTAGATTTAGCTTATCTATACTATCCCCCGCGCTTTTTTTAGTGGTAATCTCTAAAAATTTCCCAATTAGCACAAAAGTGATAATCATCGTAACGCTTTCAAAATATGTCTCGCCACTGCGCGAAAGTGCGGCATATATCGAGTAAAGATAAGTCATCGTTGCGCCTGTGGCGACAAGCAAATCCATATTTATAAAGCCATTTTTTAGCCCAAAATAGCCACTGCGGAAAAATATAAATCCACTATAAAATAGCGTGGGCGTGGATAGCGCGAATCCTGCGAGATTTAAAATGTCTTTGACTTCGCGCTCCATTCCCAAAAAATACCCGCTATACTGCGCCACCGCAATCCACATAATATTCATCGTGCAAAAAACGCCCACAATCATTCGCGTGTAATAGCTTTTGCGCTCTTTTGCATTGATATTCTCTAACATTTCAGGGTCGTATCCTTGCGCGTCATAGCCGATAGCGCGAATCTTTTCGATAATCTCACTTAGGCGAATCTGCGCCCTATCAAAGACAATCTTTGCCTTGTTGTTTGTGAAATTTATATCCACCTTTATAATGCCGCTCATAGCGTTTAAAATCTTTTGATTTAGCCACACACACGCAATACAATGAATGCGCTCGATGATTAGCGAAACCTCGCAAATGTCTGGCTGTGGAATATTGTGGGGCGAATCGTTGCCTTGCGAATCCTTTGATATTTTGTGTGCGTTTTTATTGCCTAAAATCTTAATATATTTTTTTGCGTAAGCCTCGCTGTCAAATTTCGCCAAATCATCGCTGATTTCTTTGGGTGGGGTTAGTTTGGTTTCGCCGATTCGCTCATAAAAATCGCTAAGATTGCATTCAAGCAAAAGCGTAAAAACGCCCTCGCAACCGCGACAGCAGAAATATTCCTCTTTGCCATTTATGACTTTTTTAAAAAGGGTGGATTCATCGTAGCTTAAATGGCAGTGGGAACATTGTCTCATAAAAATTATTTGCTAGATTTAGCGGAATCGTTTGTGCTTGAATCGCCACTAGATTCGCTAGATTCGCCTAATTTGGATTCACCAAAATCCCCCGAATCACCAAGCGAATCGCTTAAAACCTTATACGCCTCATCAATCTCGCGCAAAATATCATTATCAAAACTTTTATTGAGATTTTTGAAAATATTTTGCTTTTTATTTTTGATTGCGCTTTGGTAGGCAGATTCAAGCTCCTCGCGACTGAATCCATCGCTAAGTCCTAGCAATGCTAACGCTTTGTCTTTAGAAACCACCACATTCGCGCTGTATTTTTGCTCAAAATCATCATAGATTTTATTAAAATCATCATTATTTAGCTCAAAAATCGCCGCCACATCGATGATTTTCTCTTTCTCATTTTCGTCCAAAACGCCATCGCTGTAAGCTAATGCAAAGAGAAATTCCACCACCTTTACGCGCTTTTTATATTCGCCCTTTGTCGCTTCGACAAAGGCATTTGCAAGTGCGTCCAAATCGCCACTCGCGCCCACTTCATCAAAGATTGTCTGCAAACTGCCCCGCGCGTCATTGTAATCTTTGTATTCGTTTAATTCCTTTGCCATATCATCAAATAAATCATTTAGTAATTCGCGTTCTAACGCGCACACTTTGCCATCGCTTTGCGCGATGAGTGCCAAAATCTGCGCCAAAATGCCAAACTCTGTCTTTTTGATTCTATCCTCATCAGTTAGTTGAATGTAGGGATTATCTTGGGGTTTATACTCGCTTTTATAGCCCTCAATCTCTTGGCTGGGCAATTTGTAAGGATTTTTCATATAATCACTAAAGCTCGTATATAGCATATACAGCACGATTCCAGCGATGACTAAAAGTAAAACTTCCATTTTTATTCCTTATTTTTGATTTTATTTTGCTGTTGCTTTTCGGCGGCTTGTTGCTTTTCTAAAAGTCGCTCTTCTTCTAAAAATAATTTGCGCTCATTTTTTTCCTTTACCATTGCTTTGTATTCATCGCCTTCCTCGAAAGATTGCCGTTTTTTGGGGCTGATAAATAAAATCGCAAAGACAAATGCGCCCAAAATGCAGGCAAGCCAAAGGTCGCCCGTGAAAACCTGCCAACACAAAAGCACCGCAACGCTTATGATAATCTTTAGCGCGGTTTTCATTTTGTAGCCTTTTTGCTTTTCATTTTTAGCCTTGAATCTCGCAAAATTCGGGCTGAAACTTATGATAGCGAAAATTTAGCGCACTCTCACTTCGCACCCCAAATGCCAAAAGCAAAAGCTGTGGCAAAAATAGCACGGGCATTTTGCCTAAATCTCTATTGGCGATTTTATTTAGATTTTTGCGCTCTTTGTCAAAAATCTCATAATTTCCTATGGAGTTTGTGAGTATAAAATCGCTTCCGCAATCAAGCGCGTTTTCAAAGAGATTCGCGCTGTATTTTAATGCCAAATCCCTATTTGGCAGTGCGAAAAAATCGCTATTTTCAATGAAATTAACTTTTATTTTTAGCGCGTTTAAGATTGCGCTCAAAGATTCGGCGTGGGTTAAATCGCTACAAAAAACTGCCACACTAAAGTCGCTAAAATCGCTTTTTAGATTCGCTCTTATTTTATCAAGCGATTCGCCTAAAATTTCTACTAAATGCCATATTTTTGTATCTTGCGAATATTTTAGGCTGAATCGCCCTAACTCGCTTTCAACCAAACTATAAAGATTGGGATTTTCATCAATTTGGCTTTTAGAAAATGTAATATTTTTGTATGCGTCATCTTCTAAGATTAGTAAATCACGCTCTTTTGCCAAAGCGATATTATAGGCGTTTGCGACAAAAAATCGCTTTTCATCAAGCAAAAAATTGCTTCCATAAAATTCAAATTTTTCATTTTTTTGATTATCCACCGCTTCAATGTCGATTCGCTTTAAAAGTGCTAGGGCGGAGGAAATCAGCGATAGATTATCGTAGTAATGATAGACTAATTTCATTGAATTTCCTTTATAATGCTGTATTTTGCGCCATTTGCCTTTTTTAGTTTGCTGACAAAGGGCAGTTTTGTGCTAAAAAGCTCCCTTTGCAAACTCTCAATCTCATCATCAATGCTCTTATCGCTAGGAAAAATCATATCCTTTGTGGCGATATGATTGATGATTCCACGCTCAAAATCAAAAGTCGAATCTAGCAATTCTTTTGCATTATCTTGGTAGTGAATCGCCATCCATTTGGCAAACATCGCATATCCATCGCCGATATAATCCTCTAAGCTAAGCGGGGAAATAAGATTTAGCAAAATGTATTTTTTAAATTCGCGTTTTGATTCATCATTTAAAAATGCAAAACTATCGAGCATTGGCTTATAATGCGCAAAAATCTCATCTTTGTTGATTAGCAAATCTTTTAGCGCGTATTTTTGATTAAGCGAATCTATCTCTAAAACTTCCCCAAATTCCGCCCTTAAATCCGCTAACTTCACATTGCTAAAAATCGCTTTGCCATTTATGCGAAAGCCAAAAGATTCCTTATCATAGGCGAAATTTTGCAGATTTTTTTCCACTGCAATCATTAAGTCTTTTAGCGACAAATCATCATCGATTGCTATTTTCACGCGCTCATAATGCTCGTTGTAATCAAATTGCGAATCAAAGCGAAATACGCTTATTTCAAATGTCATTTTCCACCCCTTTTGTATGCGCTGTAATGGGATTCAAACTCGCTTAAAAGATTTTTGACTTCATTTATGCCATTTGCCCAAAACGCCGAATCTTCAATGTCGAATCCAAAAATCGCAACCAAATCTTTGGGCGATTGTGAGCCACCAGCGGATAAAAACTTTGTGTATTTTGGCACAAAATCTTTTTTGTTTTGTTTATATAATCCAAAAAGTGCCAAACTTAAAAGCTGTCCGTAAGAGTAGGCGTAGCAATAAAATGGCGAGTGGATAAAGTGCGGTATATAGCTCCACCAAAGCGAATAATTTTTGGTGAGTTTTAGCGAATCGCCAAACATTTTGGCATTTTCGCTTTGCCAAATTTCGCTTAGTTGTTCTATGCTTAGCTCATCGCTTTGTGCGTGAATCCGCCGCTCAAAATTTGTCATCACCACCTGCCTAAAAAGCGTAGAGAAAATATCCTCAATTTTCCCTGCATAAAGGGCGAGTAGCTCTTTGCCTTTTAAATTTTGCTTCATTTTATCAAAAAGCAACATTTCGCCAAATACACTCGCCGTCTCCGCCGTTGTAAGCGGAGTGTCCATATTGAGATAGCCCACGCTTTTGCTTAGCTCTTGGTGAATCGCGTGTCCAAATTCGTGCGCTATGGTAAAAATATCGTGCCTACCGCCTGTGTAATTTAGTAGCACAAATGGATGCGCACTTGGCGTTGCTCCGTGCGAAAACGCCCCGCCACGCTTATCGCCATTAGGGTGCGAATCCACCCAGCCATTTTTAAAGGCATTTTGTGCGATTTTCCCAAATGTGGGGGAAAAATCGCCATAAGTTTGCAACACTAAATCCTTTGCCTCAATGTAAGGAATCTCCCCGCTTGGCTCAAAATCTAGTGGAGCGTATCTATCGAAATCTTTTAGCTTTTTTATGCCTAAAAGGTGCGATTTTATGCGATAATATTTATGCACCAAAGCGAAATTTGATTCGACAATCTTTATCATCGAATCCACGCTTTTTTGGCTTATTTGATTATCAATGTGGCGGAACGATTCAGGCTTTTCATAGCCACGCAATTCGCGCGAAATCGCCACTTCTTTTTTGATGATATTGATTATGTAGCCCAAAAGATGAGCGGATTTTTTAAGCCTTTTTGTCATCTCTTTTTGCGCACTCTTTCGTGTAGCGCGGTTTTTATCGTGGAGTTTGGATAAAATCTCTTCTTCATTTAGGGTTTTATCGCCAAGAAAAAAACGCATTTTGCTTAAATGCTCATCAAAAAGCCGACTAAAGGCATTTGCGCCCACAGGGGAGAGTTTTAAGATGATTTTTTCTTCCTCTTTGCTTAGGGAGTGCTTTTTTTGTGCGAAAATTTTGCTTAGATAATACTTGTAGTGCGTGGATTTGGCGATTAGATTTTTAGCTGTTTTATCATCGATTTTCGCAAATTCCACTTCAAAAAAGATGATATGATTTTGGATTTCATTTGTCAAAAGCTCGTATTTGGCGTAAATCGCGCCTTTTTTGGTATCTTTTGCAAAAAGCAAAAAGCTATAAGTTGCAATCCTCGCCAATCCCTCGCAAATCCCCTCATATTCGCGCATAACGCTATTTATATCAGCGATTTTGCTAACTTTGCCATTGTGTTTTTTCTCAAAAGATTCGGCGCGTTTTTTAAGATTCGCTATAAACGAATCCATCTCTTTTATGCTTTTAAAAAGTGCGCTTAAGTCCCACTCATCGATATTTTTACTCATTATTTTGCTCCGTTAAAAAAATGCAATTATACCAAATTTATTCTAGCCACTCTTTGATTTTGCTTAGGCAACTATCCAAAATCCCCTTGTGCGGTTCGCCTGTAAGCCCGAATGATTTATGCAAATCCTCTGCGATTTTGCGTTGCTCTGGCGTTAATTTCTCGCTTGGATAAGTGATTTTGATTTGCACAATGAATCGTCCGCGCTGTGAGCTATTTAGCGACTTCACGCCCTCGTTTTTAAAGACAAATTGTTCTTTATCCTTGGCATTGGGCGGAATCTTTAGCTCTAATTCGCCCCTTAAAGACGGCACTTTTATGCTACCGCCCAAAATGATATTAGTAAAAAACACAGGGATTTCTATGTAAATATCGCTTCCATTGCGGATAAAGTGCGAATCCTCCGCCACTTCGATGATAATGTATAAATCCCCGCGCTCTCCGCTTGGCAGTTGATTGCCGTGATTTGACGCGCGGATTCGGTTATCTGTGTCGATTCCCTCTGGGATTTCAATAGTAAAAGTCTCATCAATTTGCGTGAATTTTTTGCCATTGCATTTGGGGCATTTATCTTTGATAATCTCGCCACTGCCCTTGCATTTGGGGCAACTTTGCGCAAATGTCATAAAGCCACTGCGCGTATAGACTTTGCCCTCGCCCTTACACGCAGTGCATTTTTCTTTTGTCTTTGCCCCGCTACCTTTGCACTCATCGCAGTAGGATTTATAGGAATTTTTGATTTCTTTTTTGCAACCAAAAACCGCCTCTTTAAAGCTAAGATTTAGCGCGATTGCAAAGTCGCTCTCAAACGAATCGCGCCTTTGTCGGCTGAATCCTCCGCCAAATCCGCTTCCAAATACGCTCTCAAAAATCGAGCCAATGTCGCCAAAAATATCGCCAAAATCTTTCCCGCTAAAGCCACTAAATCCGCTACTTTCTAACCCGCTTTTGCCGTATTTATCATAAATCTCGCGTTTGCTATCATCGCTAAGCACCTGATATGCTTCATTTATTTGCTTAAACTTTTCCTCTGCGTCCTTGTCGCCTTGATTTCTATCGGGGTGATATTTTAGGGCTAATTTGCGATAAGCCCTTTTAATCACTTCTTTGTCGCTTGTGCGCTCAATCTCAAGCACTTCGTAATAATCAAATTCTTCCAAAATCTACCTCGAATCTAAAAAATTGCAAAATCGTAATTGTGGCAAAACTAAGCTAATTTATTCATAAAGAGTGCGAAATTTTCCTTTGAATCGCCGATGAAACCAAAACCACTCATCTGGCTTTTCTCTAATGATTTTTTCCGTAAAGTCGCTTTGTGCCTGTGTCATCGCCAAAATATCCGCCTTTGAATCGCTCGTAATCACTGCATCGCACACTTTTTCAAAATATAAATCATAAAGGCTATAATCGACATTTAGTCGCATATACGCGCAAATAATAGGAATCTTATATTTCCTAGCCAAAGTCGATGCAGCTGCGGTGTGGGCGACTTCTTTGCCAAAAAATTGCACCCAAATGCCCTCGCCTAACGCCATATTTTGGTCGATGACAAGCCCTATGACATTTTTCTTATCTTTTAAAAGCGCAACTAATTTTCGCCCCACTCCACGCCTATCTAAGAAAAAAGAGCCAAATTTTTGGCGGGATTTTTCCATCAAAGCATTTACCGAATCAAACTGCGTCAAACGCCCCACTACGCTTAAGTTTATCTCTTTATGCTTATGTGCGACATATCGCGCCGTCCCCTCCCAATCGCCATAATGCGCGGTGATAAAGACAAAATTGCCTTGTGCGATTAAGTCATCAATTAGTTTTTCGTTATGGACGCGGAATTTGGCGATATACTTTTCTTTTTGCATACAAATCAGCCTAGCCGCATTCAAAATCACAAAGGCGAAATTATCATAAGCGCGGTTTAAAATGCGAGTTTTTTCGCGCCTATCGAGCGAATCTCCAAAGGCTAAGTTTAGATTCGTAAGGCAATCTTTTCCGCGCCGTCTATCAAAAATCTTAAATAAAAATGACAGAAATTTGACATTATAAAAAAAGATTTTATCATTCATTAGCGACAAGCAAAAGCCTGTGAAATAGGCAAAAGCCGTGATTAGATAGTCGATAATTTTATATCCAAATCGCTTCATTGTAACACCTTTTTGGCGAATTTTGTGATTTGGGCAATTTGCGTGGAGTTTGCGTTTGATTCGTCATTGCGAGGGCTTTGCCCGAAGCAATCCACACCTATTCCGTCATTGCGAGAA
>SAMEA104315433__coassemble_1498_pt1 | contig 9019 bp, 3 predicted proteins | sample SAMEA104315433__metabat2_low_PE_023 | metagenome-assembled genome bin SAMEA104315433 (sample SAMEA104315433) | gut metagenome | biome: Monkey gut; feature: monkey-associated habitat; material: faeces | place: China | collected 2013
AAAATAAGGCTAATTTTGTGAAAGAATTGCGCGAGAAAATGACGCAAATCACCCAAATCTCAAAGCAAACGCAATCACTAGAATTTATCAAAAATCTAAGCGATGATGAGCTAGTAAATTATGCTAGGGATTGGAGCAAAGGTGTGCGATTCGCAACGCCTGTGTTTGACGGCGTGAGAGAAGATTCGTTTAACAAACTCTTTGAACTCGCCAAAATCGAAATGGACGGCAAGAGTGAGCTTTATGACGGCAAAACAGGCGAAAAAATCCGTGAGCGCGTAAATGTCGGCTATATGTATATCTTAAAACTTCACCACTTGGTTGATGAAAAAGTCCACGCGCGAAGCACGGGACCTTATAGCCTTGTTACGCAACAGCCTGTGGGCGGAAAGGCTCTATTTGGCGGACAGCGATTTGGCGAAATGGAAGTGTGGGCGTTAGAGGCTTATGGTGCGTCTCACACGCTTAAAGAAATGCTAACCATTAAATCCGATGATATTGACGGCAGATATAACGCATACAAGGCGATTACGAGCAATAAGGCGGTGGGCGAATCTGAGATTCCACAAACTTTTTATGTTTTGACAAAAGAATTGCAATCTTTGGCACTCGATGTCATTATGTATGATAAAAATAATGAGCCAATTGCATTGCTTGATGAAAGCGATGTCAAAGAGCGCAAATTGCGCAAGGATTTTGCGTCATTGCAGTTAGTTTTGGCAAGTCCAGAGACGATTCGCTCTTGGAGTTATGGTGAGGTTAAAAAGCCAGAGACTATCAATTACCGCACTTTGAAGCCTGAACGGGACGGGCTATTTTGCGCCAAAATCTTTGGACCTGTGAGGGATTATGAATGTATTTGCGGAAAGTATAAAAAGAAACGATTCCGCGACACGGTTATGGTGTGCGAAAAATGTGGCGTGGAAATTACCACTTCCAAAGTCCGCCGTAGCAGAATGGGGCATATCGAGTTAGTTACGCCTGTGGCGCATATTTGGTATGTGAATTCGTTGCCTAGCCGAATCGGCACACTTTTGGGCGTGAAAATGAAAGATTTAGAGAGAGTGCTTTATTATGAAGCATATATTGTGAAAAATCCCGGCGAGGCGTATTATGACAATGAAAATACCAAAAAAGTCGAAAAATACGATGTGCTAAATCAAGAGCAATATGACGCATTGCATAAGCGATTCGAGCATACGGATTTTATCGCAGAAATGGGTGGCGCAGCGGTTAAAGAGTTGCTAGAGGAATTAGATTTGGTGGATTTGCTTGTGAAATTAAAAGATGAAATCAAACACACAAATTCGGAGGCAAAGAAAAAGACTTTGGCAAAACGGCTAAAAGTGGTGGAAAATTTCATCAACTCCAAATCCAAGCCAGAAAATATGATGCTTACAGTGCTTCCTGTGTTGCCACCTGATTTGCGTCCGCTTGTGGCACTAGATGGCGGGAAATTTGCCGTTAGCGATGTCAATGATTTGTATCGCCGTGTGATTAACCGCAATCAACGCTTAAAGCGACTTTTGGAGTTAGATTCGCCTGAAATCATTATCCGCAATGAAAAGCGAATGTTGCAAGAAGCTGTCGATGCGTTGTTTGATAATGCACGAAATACAAACGCCGTAAAAGGCGCGAATAAACGCCCACTAAAATCGCTTAGTGAAATTATCAAAGGCAAACAAGGGCGATTCCGCCAAAATCTACTTGGCAAACGCGTGGATTTCAGCGGACGAAGCGTTATTGTCGTGGGACCAAATTTGCGTATGGACCAATGCGGATTGCCTAAAAATATGGCGTTAGAATTATTTAAGCCACATTTATTAGCGAAATTAGAGGAAAAAGGCTACGCCACGACTTTAAAACAAGCTAATAAAATGATAGAGCAAAAAAGCGATGAGGTTTGGGAATGTTTGCAAGACATTGTCAAAGGCTATCCTGTGCTATTAAACCGCGCACCGACTTTGCATAAGCAGTCCATTCAAGCATTCCACCCTAAACTTATCGAGGGCAAGGCGATTCAGCTTCACCCGCTTGTATGTTCGGCGTTTAACGCTGACTTTGACGGCGACCAAATGGCGGTGCATGTGCCCTTATCCCAAGAGGCGATTACAGAGTGCAAGATTTTAATGCTTAGCTCGACAAATATTTTGCTTCCAGCTAGTGGAAAGGCGATTGTTACGCCTAGCCAAGATATGGTTTTGGGGCTTTATTATATTTCGCTAGAGCGAAGCAATGTCAAAGGCGAACACAAACTCTTTGGCAATATTGATGAGATTATGATTGCGCTTGATTTTGGCGAAGTGGATATTAACGCTAAGATTCGCACATATATCGATAATCGCTTGATTTACACGACTGTGGGGCGAATGATGATTTATTCGATTTTGCCTAAGGGAATCCCTGTGGATTTGTGGAATCGCGTGATGAAAAAGAAAGACATTGGCAATCTAATCGACTATGTCAATAAAGAAAGCGGAATGTCCATTATGGCGCGATTCCTAGATAACTTAAAAGATTTAGGATTCAAATACGCTACAAAAGCGGGAATCTCTATCTCTGCTTATGATGTTATCGTGCCAAATGATAAGCAAAGCATTATCGATGAAGCGAAAAATCAAGTCAAAGCGATTCAAGCGCAATTTGACAAAGGGCTACTAACTGAGCAAGAGCGATATAACAAAATCATTGACATTTGGACAGATACAAGCAACAAAATGGGCAAAGATATGATGAAGCTAATCGAATCAGACAAAGATGGATTCAACTCCATTTATATGATGGCAGATTCGGGCGCGAGAGGTAGCGTGGCGCAGATTCGTCAGCTATCTGCAATGCGTGGGCTTATGGCAAAGGCGGACGGCACGATTATCGAGACGCCCATTATTTCAAACTTTAAAGAAGGGCTAAATGTGCTTGAATACTTTACTTCAACGCACGGCGCAAGAAAAGGGCTAACCGACACTGCGCTAAAAACAGCGAACGCAGGATATTTGACTAGAAAGCTAATTGATGTTAGCCAAAATGTCAAAATCACAATGTTTGATTGTGGCACACACGAGGGCATTGAGCTAACCGATGTTACAGTGGGTAGTGAGCTTATCGAGCCACTAGAAGAGCGCATTATTGGGCGCGTTTTGGCAGAAAATGTCATTGACCCCATTACCAATGAGATTTTGCTAATTGAGGGTAGTTTGATTGATGAAGGAATGGCTAGAAAAATCAAAGAAGCAGAAGTAAAATCCGTAGTGATTCGTGCTGCCACCACTTGCAAGGCGGAAAATGGCATTTGTGCGAAATGTTATGGGCTAAATTTGGGTGATGGCAAAATGGTAAATATCGGCGAGGCAATCGGCGTCATCGCAGCGCAATCAATCGGCGAACCGGGGACTCAGCTAACGCTTAGGACTTTCCATGTCGGCGGGACAGCCTCAAGAGCGCAAGAGGAACGCCAAGTCGTGGCGGAAAAAGAGGGATTCATTCGCTTTTATAATATTAAAACCTATAAAAACAAACAAGGCAAAAATATCATCGCAAACCGCCGAAATGCCGCGATTTTGCTTATCGAGCCAAAAGTCAAAGCACCATTTGACGGCGTAGTAAAAGTCGAAAATATCCACGATGAGACCGTTGTAAGTATTGTAGGTAAAAAAGAGACCGTGCGCTATGCTGTGCGAAAAAGCGATGTTGCAAAGCCCAATGAATTAGCTGGGGTTAGCGGTAAAATCGAGGGCAAACTCTTTATCGCGCACGGCAACGGCTATAATATCAAAAAAGACGGAAGCATTATTGAGATTATCAAAGACGGGTGGAATATCCCACACCGAATCCCTTATGCAAGTGAGCTAAATGTCGAGGACAACGCGCCAATCGCGCAAGTCATCACTGCCAAAGAAAAAGGCATTGTGAAAATCTATAAGCTAGTCGGCAACACGCTAGAGCGCATTAGAGATGTGAAAAAAGGATTCAAAGTAACCGAAAAAGGAATCTTTGCCATAATCGCCGATGAAAATGACAGAGAGGCGACACGGCATTATTTGGCGCGTGGCTCGATTTTGCAAATCGATGATAGTGCAAATATTGAGATAGGCACGATTATCGCTAAGCCTGAATCGCCCGAGCAAAAAGTCATCGCGCAATGGGACCCTTACACTACGCCTGTAATCTCTGAGATTGACGGCGTTGTGCGATTCGAGGATATTGTCGCAGGGCTAACCGTTACTGAGCAAATCGATGAAATCACGGGGCAAAGCAATTTGGTGGTAAATGAATACCTACCACAAGGCTCAAAACCTGCCATTATCATCACAAATAAAAACGGCGAATCCAAACGCTACCCAATCGACCCTAAAACTTCGATTGTGGCAAACGAGGGCGCAACCGTATTTACGGCGGATATTATCGCTCGTGCGCCAAAAGCCATTGCGAAATCCAAAGACATTACGGGCGGTTTGCCTCGCGTGTCCGAGCTATTTGAGGCTAGAAAGCCAAAAGACCCAGCTGTGTTAGCAGAGATTGACGGAAGCATTAGCTTTGGTAAGCCTGTGCGTGGCAAAGAAAAGCTAATCATCACTTCGCAAGACGGCAGAGTCGCGGAATATTTGATTGATAAAAATAAACAAATCCTTGTGCATGAGGGCGAGTTCGTGCATTCGGGCGAAAGTATTACAGACGGCATTGTCTCAAGCCACGATATTTTGAAAATTTTGGGCGAAAAAGAATTGCATAAATATATCGTTAGCGAAGTGCAACAAGTCTATCGCAGACAGGGCGTAACCATTGCCGATAAGCATATTGAAATTATCGTTTCTCAAATGCTACGCCAAGTGCGCATTATCGATAGTGGCGATACGCGATTCATCGAGGGCGATATTGTCAGCAAACGCGCATTTAGAGAGGAAAATGAAGCTAAGATTCGGCTAGGTGGCGAACCAGCCATTGCTGAGCCGATTTTGCTAGGAATCACTCGTGCGGCGATTGCAAGTGATAGTATCATCTCTGCGGCGTCTTTCCAAGAGACTACAAAAGTCCTTACAGAGGCGAGTATCGCAGCAAAAATCGATACGCTAAAAGACTTAAAAGAAAATGTCGTGTTAGGTAGAATGATTCCTGTCGGCACGGGGATTTACAAGGATAAAGCCTTTAAAGTCAAAGGCGTTGAATCGCAAGATTCATAGCGTTTATTTTAAGGCAATGGTGGCGATAGCAAGTGGCGCAGGATTCAGATTCAGCCTTGAATCTTGGCGCGTGTGGAATCTATTTTTTATAAAAATTTGCTTAAATTAAGCAAAATAAAAGATTAGATTCTATACAATTCGAGTTTTTTTAAAGGCAAATTTAAATTTTAAGAGAGGAACATAAATGCCAACTATCAACCAACTCATAAGAAATGAGCGCAAAAGTTTAACCAAAAAGTCCAAATCACCAGCATTGATGGACTGCCCACAAAGGCGAGGTGTCTGCACAAGGGTTTATACCACCACACCTAAAAAGCCAAACTCTGCGTTGCGTAAAGTCGCTAAAGTCAAGCTAACAAGCAAGATTGAAGTCATCAGCTATATCCCCGGGGAAGGGCATAATTTGCAAGAACACTCTATCGTGCTAGTGCGCGGTGGCAGGGTTAAGGACTTACCGGGTGTTAAATATCACATTATTCGCGGTGCGCTAGATACCGCTGGTGTGGCAAAACGAAGCGTATCGCGCTCTAAATATGGTGCGAAAAAAGCCAAAGCAGAAGCTAAAAAATAACATAAGGATATAAAATGAGAAGACGAAGAGCCACAAAAAGGGAAGTTTTAGGCGACCCTATCTACAACGACAAAGTCGTAACAAAATTCATCAACAAAATGATGTTAGATGGCAAAAAAAGCGTAGTTGAGAAAATAATGTATGCCGCGCTAAACAAAATCGAGGAAAAGACTAACGAAAAAGGCATCGAGGTTTTTCAAAAAGCATTGGAAAATGTCAAGCCTTTGGTGGAAGTGCGTTCGCGCCGTGTGGGCGGGGCGACTTATCAAGTGCCTGTTGAAGTGCGTGTGGAGCGACAGCAATCACTTTCGATTCGCTGGATACTCGAATCCACGCGCAAACGCAATGAACGCACGATGATTGATAGACTTGCAAATGAGCTAATTGACGCGGCAAACGAAAAGGGCAGTGCGTTTAAGAAAAAAGAAGAAGTGCATAAAATGGCGGAGGCAAACAAAGCCTTTGCGCATTATCGCTGGTAAATTTTAAAATCGGGAGACAAAAATGGCTAGAAAAACTCCATTAAATATGTTGCGAAATATCGGTATTGCAGCGCATATCGATGCGGGGAAAACCACCACAAGTGAGCGAATCTTATTTTACACAGGCGTTAGCCACAAAATCGGCGAAGTCCATGACGGCGCAGCGACAATGGACTGGATGGAGCAAGAAAAAGAGCGTGGAATCACAATCACTTCGGCGGCTACGACTTGCTTTTGGAAAAACTATCAAATCAACCTAATCGACACGCCCGGACACGTGGATTTCACTATCGAAGTTGAGCGTTCTATGCGTGTGCTAGATGGCGCAGTGGCGGTATTTTGCTCGGTTGGCGGAGTGCAACCACAAAGCGAAACCGTGTGGCGACAAGCAAACAAATACGGCGTTCCGCGCCTTGTCTTTGTAAATAAAATGGATAGAATCGGCGCGAATTTTTATAGTGTCGAATCCCAAATCAAAGAGCGACTAAAATCCAATCCCGTGCCTATCGCCTTGCCTATCGGCGTGGAGGATAATTTTAAGGGAATCGTTGATTTGGTGGAAATGAAAGGCTATATTTGGAATGATGAGACTATGGGCGCGAAATACGACATAGTGGAAATCCCCGATGATATGAAAGAAATCAGCGCAAAATACCGCGAAAAGCTCATCGAATCCGCCGCCGAGCAAGATGAAGTGCTAATGGAAAAATACCTAAATGGCGAGGAATTAAGCAAAGATGAGATTAAAAAAGGCATAAAAATCGGTTGCCATTCTATGGCGATTATCCCTATGCTATGCGGTTCTAGCTTTAAAAACAAAGGCGTTCAAACTCTGCTTGACGCAGTCATCGACTATCTCCCTGCGCCCACAGAAGTGGCAGACATTAAGGGCATTGACGCCAAAACGGACGCAGAGATTCAAGTCAAATCTAGCGATGAAGGCGAGTTTGCGGGATTGGCGTTTAAGATTATGACGGACCCATTTGTAGGACAGCTTACTTTCGTGCGTGTATATCGTGGCTCGATTGAAAGCGGTAGCTATGTGTATAACTCCACCAAAAACACCAAAGAGCGCGTGGGGCGATTGCTAAAAATGCACTCAAACAAAAGAGAGGACATTAAGGAAATCTATGCGGGTGAGATTTGCGCATTCGTGGGGCTAAAAGATACGCTCACAGGCGATACGCTTTGCACTGAGAAAAATCCCGTGATTTTAGAGAAAATGGAATTCCCAGAGCCTGTAATCTCTATCGCTGTTGAGCCAAAAACAAAGGCAGACCAAGAGAAAATGTCTTTGGCGTTAGCAAAACTAGCCGAAGAAGACCCAAGTTTCCGTGTAAAAACCGATGAGGAGACAGGGCAGACTATTATCTCTGGTATGGGCGAATTGCACCTTGAAATCATCGTAGATAGAATGAAGCGCGAATTTAAAGTCGAAGCAGAAGTCGGCGCACCGCAAGTTGCGTTTAGAGAGACAATTCGCGCTGCCGTTACCCAAGAGTGCAAATATGCTAAGCAAACGGGCGGACGCGGACAATACGGACATGTCCATATCAAACTCGAGCCAAAAGAGGCAGGGAGTGGTTATGAATTTATCAATGAAATTAGTGGCGGTGTGATTCCCAAAGAATACATTCCAGCCGTTGATAAAGGGATTCAAGAGGCTATGCAAAGCGGTATTTTGGCGGGTTATCCTGTGGTGGATTGCAAGGTTACGCTTTATGATGGTAGCTACCACGATGTGGATTCAAGCGAAATGGCGTTTAAAATCGCTGGTTCTATGGCGTTCAAAGATGCGTGTCGCAAGGCTACGCCCGTGCTTTTAGAGCCGATTGCAAAGGTAGAAGTCGAAGTGCCTGAGGAATATATGGGCGATGTTATCGGCGATTTGAATCGTAGGCGAGGGCAAATCAACTCTATGGACGACAGAATGGGCTTAAAAATCGTAAATGCTTTTGTGCCTTTGGCTGAAATGTTTGGCTACTCGACAGATTTGCGTAGCGCAACGCAGGGCAGGGCGACTTATAGTATGGAGTTTGACCACTATGGCGAAGTTCCTACGAATATCGCCAAAGAGATTATTGAAAAACGACAATCATAAATCCCTTATGGGCGCGAGATTCTAAGCCGTGATTTCCTTAATTTCGTGGAATGTCAATGGGCTTCGCGCCTGTATGAATAAGGGCTTTATGGACTTTTTTAGCTCTACAAACGCAGATATTTTTTGTATCCAAGAAACCAAAATGCAACCCGCCCAAGCGGATTTTTCTTTTCCAAACCACAACGCCTTTTGGAATAGCGCGGAGAAAAAGGGCTATTCAGGCACTTTGATTTTGGTAAAAAAAGATTTTTGCCAAAAGCCACTTAGCGAATCTTATGGCATAGGCATTGAATCGCACGATAACGAAGGGCGCGTGATTACGCTAGAATTTCCGCAGTTTTTTTTAGTCAATGTCTATGTGCCAAATTCGCAACGAGAACTGGCTAGGCTAGATTATCGAATGCAATGGGAAGATGATTTTCGCGCATTTCTTAAAAGCCTTGAATCTACAAAGCCTGTGGTGGTTTGTGGCGATTTAAATGTCGCTCATAAAGAGATTGACTTAAAAAATCCCAAGCAAAATACCAAAAACGCTGGATTCACCATTGAGGAGCGGACAAAATTTAGTGCGCTTTTGGATTCGGGCTTTGTTGATTCATATCGCCATTTTTACCCCGACAAGGCGGACGCCTACACTTGGTGGTCGTATATGGCAAATGCACGGGCAAAAAATATCGGTTGGCGGATT
>SAMEA104315433__coassemble_1519_pt1 | contig 8952 bp, 5 predicted proteins | sample SAMEA104315433__metabat2_low_PE_023 | metagenome-assembled genome bin SAMEA104315433 (sample SAMEA104315433) | gut metagenome | biome: Monkey gut; feature: monkey-associated habitat; material: faeces | place: China | collected 2013
TAAAGCCCATTTTTTCGCCAAATCCGCGCTAATTGTGCCGACATTTTCTAGCCTTGCGCGCCAAATGCGATTTTTTTCTAGTAAATTTTCGATTCGCCCGATTTCTTTGGGCAATCTATCCAAAAACGCATTTAGATTTTCGCACCAATTTGGTGGCAAATCAAGTGGCACACCGCCGATTCGCACACTTGAATGCGTAAGCCTAGCCCCGCAATAATCCTCAATCAAATCTAACCCAAATTCCCTTTCTTTGAATCCATAAAGCATTATGGACAATGCACCGACATCCATTCCGTGAATCGATATGAAAAATATATGTGAGATTATGCGATTTAGCTCTAATAGCATTGTGCGGATTATTTGCGCACGGAGCGGGATTTGAAGCCCGAGTAATTTTTCTACGCTCAAAGCAAAGGCGTAGTTATTTGAAGTGGCGTTGATATAGTCCATTCTATCTGTGGTGGGCAAAAATTCGTTATAAATCATATTTTCTGCCATTTTTTCCATACCGCGATGCAAATAGCCAATCTCTGGCGTGGCTTTGGTAACTATCTCGCCATCTAGCTCTAAAATAAGTCTCAACTGCCCGTGTGCGCTAGGGTGTTGCGGACCAAAATTTAGTATCATTTTGTCATCATCGCGCTCAAAGGCGATATTTTCAAATTGCGGTTTAAGTCTTGTGTAGATTTGCTTCATCTCTATCGCCTTTTATCTAGCTGTTTTTGTTTGTCAAATTTAGTAACGACAAATACGCCACCGCTCTCTTGGTAGGCGATTTTGGTGGGCGAATCATTTACGCTTTTTGGATTCGCGCCTTTGGGGACTTCAAAGCCCACAAGGGAGAAATTCATCGTGTCATTTTCATCGACAAATGAGCTATTTCGTTGCTCTGCGCCGACTTTGTCGCGGTAATCCCTCCCAAAAATCTTATCGATTTCATACCACTGCGCGTCCTCATCGCCTTGCAGTGGATAATCTTTGCGCAGTGGGTGTCCGCTCCAATCATCTGGCATTAAGATTCGCTTTAAATTGGGGTGATTTGTAAAGATAATGCCAAACATATCATAAGCCTCTCTCTCGCACCAAAGGGCGTTGCGATAGATTGCCACACACGAATCAACTTCCTTTGTCGTTTGTGTTTTTACGCGCACACGCAGGACTTTATCCATCGATAAAAGTTGATAAAATATTTCAAAGGAATCATCGCTTAGGTGAATCGCACTTAATTCGCTTAAAATATCAAATCCATAATCCCGCAAAATCCCTAACGCCTCTAAAATGTCATCTTTATCCACACGCACGACTAAATCGCCTAGCTCCACGAATGAATCCAAAACTTTTATGCGATTTTCAATCATGGCTAAAATGCCATCAAATTTCGTGCCTTTGGCACTTGACTTGGGCGTCTCGCGCGGAATCTCAAAGCGATTTTTGTGATAGACTTTTTTTTGTAAATCTTGCATTGTTTTGCCCCTAAATTAGCCGTTTTTTAGCGGGGGCTTTTATCGCCTTTTGACTGCGAATCTTTTGTTGCAAAACCATTATAGCATATTGCAAAGTCTCAGGGCGTGGGGCGCAACCGGGCAAATAAATATCCACAGGAATGATTCTATCCACGCCTTGCACGGTGGCGTAAGTATTAAACATACCGCCCGTGTTTGCGCAACTACCCATTGAAATCACCCACTTTGGCTCTGGCATTTGGTCATACAAACGGCGCACAAATTCCGCGTGTTTCTTAGTAACCGTCCCTGCCACAATCATCAAATCGCTCTGTCTAGGACTTGCACGAAAAATCGTGCCGAATCTATCCAAATCATAGCGCGAAGCCCCCGCTGCCATCATCTCAATAGCACAACAAGCTAGTCCATAAGTCATACCCCAAAGCGAGTTGCTAGTCGCCCAATTTGTGAGCTTATCAACGCTACTTAGGGCTATTTGAGGTTCTGCCATAGTAATGCCCCCTTTCTCCACGCATAAATAAAGCCGATAGCTAAAAGCGCGATAAATAAAATCATCTCTGCAAAGCCAAAAAGCCCTAACGCCCTAAAATTCACCGCCCACGGAAACATAAAGATAATCTCCACATCAAAGAGTATAAAAAGTAGCGCGATTAGGTAGTAATGCGTGGAAATGCGATTTTGCTGTTTGTTTTGAATCACACCGCATTCATACGAGCTAACTTTGAGCTTTTCGCGGGATTTGGAGGCGATTTTGTTGCTTAAGAATCGTTGTAGCCAAAGTGTCGCACCAAACGCCACAAAAGTAATCACAAATAGCATAAATGCCCCAAAGTAAGGATATGCAAATGTGGAATGTGTCATTTTCTCCCCTTTTTGCGTGGATTCGCGCCTTTTGTGATTATAAAATAAGCGCGATTTTGCTATTTTTGCTTTTAAAAGCGGGATTTTAAAATAAATAAACTTAAATATAAATTTTTGCAATTTTGCGTTTTTCTAGTGTAGTGCGCAAATACGGCGAATCCACCGCAAATCAAAAATATAATAATGTGAGTTTTTGAAACAAAATTGAAGTAAAACAATACATAAGCCTTAGTCAAATATGGCTTGTGTTGCTAAAATCAACCTTGCTATTTACTAGATTCTAAAAAATCTCGCAAAATTTTTGCGATTTTATCCCCCTCAAATTGTGGCTTAAAGTGTATTTTTGCGCCATTTACATTAAAAATTCCACTTTGCTCTAAAAACTTCTCTGCTCGAGTGATTTTTGGGCGTTCTTCGTTGCTTAAATCCCGCTCATCTTTGCCCTTACTCTCTATCACACAATAAATCTGCCCCTTATCTCCGCTTTTTAGGATATAGGCAAAATCAGGCGTGTAGCTTTTGCCACCAGCCACAGGGATTTTTAGCGCGTTTTTAGGGATTTTGGTAAAAACTTCCACCTCCTTAATATCTTGCAAAATGTTTTCTCGCTCGATTTGTGAATCATAAAACAGCTCTTTAAAAAGATAGTTTTCAGGAATCTGCCTATTATCCTCATCGTTGCCTCTCTCTATGCCTAAATTGCTTGATTCTACATATTCTAGCGCGTTGCCATTTGTATCTGTGAATCTCGTAGGGTGCGTAGCACTAGCGATTTTAACAATGCCCACTTCAAAGCTTTCAAACAAAAATCGATTAAATTCCTTTTTTAGCGTAGCGATATTTCGCGCGTTGTAAAGATTTTTATCAAAGCCCACAGATTCTAGCACCACGCGCAAAGTTTCTATATTGACAAGCAAAGCATTTGCGCTTCCTTGTAAAAACTCACTCTCACTCATCGCTTGATAGCGGATTTCACCCGCGCTAGAATCTGCCAAAATTTCTTGCAAACTCGCGCGTTGCTCGTTTGTATCTAGCCGTTTGGTTGTCGCTTTAATGCTTGAGCTCACTGCCCTTTGCATAAATTTACGCAAAAATTGTTCTAATAAGCCTCTAAAATCCGCCTCACTTTTGATTTTATACTCTAAAATCACTTTTTGATTTATCGCTTCCCAAAGGTCTTTGAGTATGTCATATTTGCCCTCACGGAAATGTGCTTTCTTTGACTTACCATTTTGGCGGACTTTATCTTTTTGCAAAGCTACTTTATCAAAGGCATTTGGATAAAGTTCTTTAAGTTTTAGTATTCCATTTTCTAAAAATACTAAATTTTCATCAATAATACCTCTTTGCACCAATTCCATTTGTAATTTGAGCTTACTTAGCCCTGAAACTTCGCAGAGTTTTTCTATCATCATTTCATCTAATTTTGTAGCATTTTCGCTAAATACCACGCCACTTTGCGTGTTTATATCATTTATAAGATTTTGCGCGAAATCTCTCTCACTATCATTTACTATATAGTGCAGATAATGAGTCCCTAAAGGGCTATCATTTCCCACGCGCGACATATATTCATTTACAGGGAGTCTAAGCCCACGCCCTACTTCTTGGAGTTTGCTTATCTCACTACCGCTTGAGCGCAGTTTGCAAATCACAAAGACATTTGGATTGTCCCAGCCTTCACGCAAAGTCCATTTAGAAAAGATAAACCGCCTTATATTTTCTACACTTAGTAGCTTTTCTTTATCGTGCAGGATTTCGCTCACTTCATTTGCTATATCCTCCTCTTTGCTTGAATTATCTTTGCTAAAATACCCACCGCTAATACCCCGTAAATCGCTCAAGGATTTTTCCAAATACTCTTTGTAAAATCCACTTGCTTCTTTAAGATTTTCTATCATTATGCTTTTAGCGATATTTTCAAACTCGATTCGCAAAATCTCTTTTGTGCTGTCATTATTGCGATAGCTCTCAATATCTTCGATAAAAAAGAGTGTCAAAGGCTTAATCTTTGTTTGAGATTGCATTAGCCTTTTTTCTAGCTCAAAGTGCCTTTGCAACGCCTCTTTTAGCATTTGTGTTTGCATTTGTGGTAAGTAGGCATTAAGCGGGATTTTATCGCCCTTTTTTATCTCCTCGCTATCATCTTGGCTATTTAATTTAAATTTTGTGATTACATTTGATTTTTTAGACTTTATCTCTACGCATAAATGCGCTAAATTTTCATCTATCACGCCCAAACTTTCCCCAGCACTCAAAGCCACTCGTTTTATTTCCTCGCCTTTGCCTTGCTCTTTTAAGATAAATTTTGCTTGATTATTTTCTATGCCGTCAAACTCTGCCCATTTTTGTTTTTCATTGCCTTGTGCCTCACATATTGTAATTTCTACGCCTTTGACTAAATTTTCATTAAACGCACTTATGGCATTAAGCTGATAGATAAGATTGTAGGATGTTTGCCCATTAGTCCGCTCCTCAAATGTCGCACCATAGCGAAAAATTATCTGTGGATTTATCGCTTTATCTTTTGTGTTTAAAATCTTAGCCCACGCTTTATTGCTCTCTTTAAATTTATGTGGCTCATCAATGATACACACGGCATTTATCGCATTAAGTGCATCATAAGGATTGCTAAATTCATCAAGCAACCCTCTATCATAATCCTCATTCATTGATTTTGCGGTAAGCATTGCGCTATTGATGATTAAAAAATGCACTTCTTTTGGGCTATCATTTTCTTGGCTATAATTTTCTATAAAATCCTGTAATCCGCTTGGCATTAGCTTTTTTGTTGATTTAGAATTTGACTTTTTGGTTTCTATCGCATTTGTGATGATTCCTAGTCCGTATTCGCTTTTAAAATGCTCTATTGTGGCACTAGCGCGTAAGAAATTGAACGCATTTGCCTTTATGGCTAATGTCGGCACGATGATGATAAATTTATGCAAACCAAATTCCCTGCATAGCTCTAATGCCATTTTTGTGTAAGTGTAAGTTTTGCCCGTGCCTGTTTCCATAGATATATCAAAAATACGACTTTGCGGGTTTATCACTTCCTCTATATTTTGGGCTTTTTGTAGGGCATTAAGATTTGCGCGTAAGTCTTTATCGCTAATTTTTAGTAGTGGATTGTAGGCTTTATTTAGACTTTGATTGATATTTACATTATCTAGTGCTGACAAAACGCTTTGTATAGCCTCTATTTGGTGAGGCAAATTGCGCTCATAAGTAAATCCCATTAGATAAACCTCGCACGAACGAGTATTTTTAAGCCTTTTTTATTTGTATAAGATGCTATCCCCTCTTCTATCTCACGGATTCGCGCACTATTAAAGACATTATTAAGATAGCTTATCTCTTTTATCACAAAGTCCTTTTGCGTGTCGATTTTTTCAATCAAATTTTGCAAATGCTTTGTCTCAAAGTGTGGATTAAGTAAATATAGCTTTTTACCTGCTAAAATCCCCTCATATCCGCCTAAATCTACTTTAAAATTTTGCATACTCAAAAGCAATGAATCTTGTAGCTTAAAACTCTCTAAGAGTGCGTTTTTATCATCATCACTTAAATTTATACTATCAAACAAACTATCATTGTCTGATTTTAAATTATTTTGGCGAATCTCATAGACTTTAAAGCCTAAGTCTAAATTTGCGTGAGCATTTGGGCTTTGTGCGATTTTCGCGCTAACGCGTTTAATGCGCTCTTTGGTAATGTCAAAGATAGTGGGATTTTCGCTACCTAATTCGTTTTTACAAAATTTATAAGCTACTTCAATAGTAGCTTTGTTAGCTCCACTAGCTTTTGTGGGGTCGATTTTTTCATCTAACTGCACTAAGATAAACTGCCTATTGCCATTATCCTCCGCGTTTAGCTCCATTACCGCGTGAGCTGTTGTGCCACTTCCCGCGAAAAAATCTAAAATAATATCAGATTCGCCAGAATCTAAGCTATGCGGTGAGTCGTTCCCTTTCCCAATTTGCGTGGTGTGCGGAGTAGTTGAAATCTCTAACATTCTCTTTATTAAAGTTGTAGGTTTTGGATTTTTAAAAATTTTATTATCATCAAAAATATTTTTTACTTCAGCATCTCCATTTAATGTATAGCCTACTTCTTTTCCGTCCCAAAAAGTAGATGATTTTCGTCCTTCGCTTACTTTATTTAAATAGCGTTTTGCCATAGGATTTTTTCCATTAAAAACAATTTCGTTTTCCATTTCCATTCGTTTTAATGTTTCTATTGAATATCTCCAAAATGTTCCGCTCGGTGGTCGCCAAGATTTTCCATTTTTAAAAATATAAGTTTCCGCATTTGTTCCGCTTTTTGCCCACACGGGGTCAAGTTTATAAAATCCCTTTCCGTCTTTATCGTCCAATTTGTAGGAATCAGATTTATCAAATATTTCATTATGTATAATATCTTTTATGACATTTTTAGAATAGCATAAAATATATTCAGTATTTTTTGAAAAATTATTTGCATCGTTTTTTACGGAATGAAATTGTTTCCAAACTATTTGAGCTAAAAAATTCTCCTCGCCAAAAATTTCATCGCATAAAATCTTTAAATTTGCTTGTTCGTTATCATCAATGCTTATAAATATCACGCCATCATCGCGCAAAAGCCCTCTAGCGATATAAAGGCGCGGATACATAAAGCTAAGCCACGCACTATGGGTGCTAGAATTTTTAAGCGTGTAGTTTAAAATCTTATTTGCCTCATCAATCTCGATATTTGCCATTTGCGCCAAAGATTGTGGCGTGAAATTGCGCTCATCATTATAGATAAAGCCGTCATTCCCCGTATTGTAGGGTGGGTCGATATAAATCATTTTGATTTTATTGTAGTATGCGTTTTTAAGGTGTTTTAGCACTTCTAGGTTATCGCCTTTGATAAGGACATTTTTGGAGTTTTTATGCTCTGCTTGTGCATTATGCGCTAAATCTTGCGCGATAAGTGTATTTGTAGGCAAATGTCGTAAAAGTTTTGCATAAGATTTACCCAGCCAATTAAGCGTGTAAGTCTCTTTGGATAGCGATAAAATCGCGTCTTTTTCTTGCAAATCTTGTGCTATGTCGCTTTGTGCCGTGATATTTGCATTGTCTTTTTGCTCGGCGTGGTGCTGTGTGGTGCTTTCTTGTGCTAAATCCAAAATCGCCTCTTGGAGTTTGTGTGGCATTAAATCGCCATTTTTGTCAAAACACTGCGGAAAGTGCGCTTTAAGCGTGTGAATCATATTGTCCCTTTAATCAAAATGAATGTAGAAATATCAAAAGTGCGATTTTAGCATAAAATTTATTTCCCCAAGCAAAATGCACTAAACATTTTATCTAACATTTCATCGTAATTATAGGGCTTTGTGAGCGATTCAAGCCACTTAATCGCGTCATTTATATGGAGGCTAAAAATCTCAAAATCGCTTATATTTTCTTGTGCCGATTGTAGCGCATTTATCGCGCCCTCCACGCATTCCATTTGGCGCAACGAGCCTAAAATCACACTTTCATCGTTTTGCGGATTTATATGGATTTTATCCGCGATAGCTTTACGAATCTCAAAAACGCTACTATCTTTTGTGCTAATAAAAATGGGCGTATAATCCCTAAAATGCGCCAAATCTATCACTCTTTTTTTATCGCTTTTATTGATTGCCACGATGATGATTTTGCCTCCATTTAAATTTTCATTTTCCGCATTTTCGCGCAAAATCTGCAATATTTCCTCATCATCAAAATTTTTGCTTCCATCAAACACTGCCAAAATGATACTTGCCTCACGCGCGATTTCTTTGGATTTTTCAATCCCCAAAAGTTCGATTTTTTCGCTACTCGCGCGAATCCCCGCTGTGTCAATGATAGTGATTACCTGCCCATCGATTGTGATTTGCGCCTCAATGCTATCTCTCGTAGTGCCTTCGATTTCGCTTACAATCGCGCGATTTTTCAAAAGCAATGCGTTTAAAATCGAGCTTTTGCCGACATTGGGTCTGCCGATGATTGCGAGTTTATGCCCATTTATGATATGCTGCATACTTTTTGAGTGCGTGTGAATTGCGCGTAGGCGCGTTTGCAAAGTGCTAAGATTCGCGCTTAAGTCTTGCGGAATCTCATCTTCGGCATAGTCGATTAGTGCCTCGCTTTGGGCTAAAATCTCTAATAATTTGTCCCTAAAATCATCTATGATTTTTTGCAAGTCGCCTTTTAGATTTTGTGCGATTAGATTTAGGGCGTTTGCGTTGCGCGTGGCTATGAGATTCGCGGTGGTCTCTATTTGCGATAAATCCATTTTGCCATTTAGCAATGCGATTTTGCTAAACTCCCCAGCACGGGCGATTCTCGCACTAAAATGCTGACAAACTTCAAGTAGCTTTTTTTGCAGTGCGATTCCGCCGTGTGATTGAATCTCTACAATATCCTCGCCATTAAAGCTGTGAGGGGCTTTGAAATAAATCACAATGCCTCTGTCAATCAATGCGCCATTTTCATCGTAGAGATATTGTAAATGCGCGTATCGTGGGCGAATCGCAGTGGTTTTAGTAACGCGCTGTGCGATTTTTAGCGCGTCCCTCCCACTTAGTCGCACTATGCCAATCGCACCCTCGCCAATGGCTGTGGAAATGGCGACTATC
>SAMEA104315433__coassemble_1527_pt1 | contig 8938 bp, 6 predicted proteins | sample SAMEA104315433__metabat2_low_PE_023 | metagenome-assembled genome bin SAMEA104315433 (sample SAMEA104315433) | gut metagenome | biome: Monkey gut; feature: monkey-associated habitat; material: faeces | place: China | collected 2013
AATTGACACATTTATTTTTGGGCTAAAGGACGATGAGACAACCGCGATTTTAGGCATTATCTATAATGATTATCCGCTACTGCGCGTGATTGTGGCGTCTGTGATTTTTAGTGCGATTTGCTATAAAATCGCGGATTTGATTTTGCGCGTGGATTTGGGGCGATTCACACTTTTTAGATTCGCGTATAGATTCGCGCCGTTTAATTCGCTAAAATTGCCGAAATTCGCACGATTCGCATTTATTTTAGTGGCGAATCTAACGCTTTTGGCGATTATTTTTGTGGGGATTCGCGGTAGCGTGGGGACATTTCCCTTGCACGAAGGCGATGCGCATTTTAGCCCGAATCCGCTTTTAAATCATATCGCTACAAATCCCATAATGGCGACTATTTGGGCGTTTCAAAGCTATCAAAGGCAAGATAAATTTGCACCCATAAATCCACAGGATTTGCGCGATTTGGAGGCGCAACTCTTTCCTATTTTCGCGCATAATTCGCAACAAGCAATCAAAAATCCCCCAAATGTCGTTGCTGTGCTAATGGAGAGCTTTGGGAGCAACGCGCTAGAGCTAGATTCAAAAAGTTGCGATTTGCTAGGTAGCTTTAGGGCGCATTTTAGCGCGGGAGAGCAAAATGCACCAAATCAAAGCGACTTTACTTTTAGCGCGTTTTTGTCTGCAACAAATGGCGGGTTCGTTTGCAGGGCTATTTTTCAACTCGCCAAGTGCGACTATTAGCGTGAGTAGCGTGAAAAATCGCTATTTGCCCTTAACGCCTTTTGAGATTTACAAACGCGCGGGGTATGAAGTGGTGTTTATCACTTCTGGCAACCGCTCGTGGCATAATCTGGGCGATTATATCCTCTCTCTTGGGGCGGATAGGGTGTTTGATAAAAATGCGCTAATACAGAAATACCCGCAAAGCGCGGAGTTTGAGAATGCCTATGGTGTGCTTGATGAGTTCGCTTTTAAAATCGCGCTTGAGGTGTTGCAAAACGCCACAAAGCCTACATTTATCGCAATGATAACCACCTCCAATCACCCGCCATATAGCAAGTTGCCTACGCATTTTGCGCCACCAAATTGCGATATAGATTCGCTAAGTGTGCATTTTACCGATGATAATAAGAGCAAAATGCGCTCCGTGCTAAATCTCTTTGCGTATTCTAGTGGCGCGTTTGGGGACTTTGTGAGTGCGGTAAAAAACTCTGCGCTAAAGGATAACACGATTATCGCGGGTAGTGGCGACCACAAACTGCGCGATTTACGGGCTTTTGAAAATATTGCGCTAAATTTTTCCGTGCCACTTTATCTTTATGTGCCACCGCAATATATGCACGATTTTAAGGCGCGTGGATTTGGCTTTAGGCGCGAGACTTTAGGCTCACATAAGGATATTTTTCCCACGCTTTACGCACTTAGCCTAAATGATTATGATTTTTTAACGCTTGGTGGGCGCAATCTCTTTGATACAAATGCGCCAGATTCGCATAACTTTGCATTTAATGACGGGCTTTGGATTGATAGCAAGGGAATCTACCCGCAGGGCGCAAAAATCGGTTATAAATACGAGCTGAAAAATGGCAATATTGTGCCAAACGGCGAATCTTTTGAATTGTCAAAAGAAAAGGCAGAATTTATGGAAAAGTATAAAAAGCTAAATTGGACGCAAATAAATTATCGAATTTTTAGTGAATAAATTTGTATTTAAGTATGCGATTTCGCGCCAAATAGCGCAAAATCATTATTATCTATTTCCCCTCATAGACTTGTCGTGGGCGGGTGATTCGCGCACCTGATTTGATATGCTCGATGACTTGAGCGCACCAGCCCGGCATTCGCCCGATGACAAAAATCGGCGTAAATAGGCTCACAGGGATTTTTAGCGCGGTTAAGATGATTCCGCTGTAAAAATCCACATTGGGGTAGAGTTTGCGCTCGATGAAATACTCATCTTGCAAAGCGACTTCTTCTAGTTTCTCGGCGATTTCGCTAAATTGCGCATTCATTTTTATGCCCTTTTTGTTTAGCTCATCTTTTAGTCCTTTGATTGCTTTGGCGCGTGGGTCGTAGCTTTTATAGACGCGATGCCCAAAGCCCATTAGCCTAAATGGGTCGTTTTTGTCTTTCACGCGCTCGATGAATTTGGGGACATTTTTCACATCGCCGATTTCTGCGAGTTGCCCTAGCACTTTTTCATTTGCTCCGCCGTGCGATGGTCCCCAAAGCGCGTTGATTCCCGCACTAATGGCAGCGTAGGGATGCACACCTGTGGAGGCGACATTGCGCACGGTTGTGGTGGAGGCGTTTTGTCCGTGTTCTGCGTGGAGGCTAAAGATTTTATCGAGTGCCTCGACTTCTAGTGGGTCGATTTCCACATCGCCGTCTAGATTCACGCCGATTTTTCCGCAGGGAAACGCACGAAGCATATATAAGAAATTTTCCACATAGCCACGCGAAACATCGGGATAAATGTATGGATAGCCGATTGAGTGGCGATAGGCAAACGCCACTAGCGTGGTGATTTTGGCAATCATTCGTTTCGCCATCATTTGGTAGCCGTCATCATCGCTTATGTCCATATAGTCTTTGTAAAATGTCGATAATGCGCCCACTGCCGAGCTTAGATTCGCCATAGGGTGCGCTCCGTCAGGGAATGCCTTAAAAATGTCGATTAACCCCTCGTGTATGTAGCGCAATGGGCGCAATTCTAAGTCAAACTCTTTGGATTCGCGCTCATTTTGGGGCAGTTTGTCGTTGATTAAAAGGCTACAAATATCCGTGAAATTGTATTTATCTACCAAATCCTGCACAGGAATCCCGCGATACAAAAGCACACCATTTGCGCCGTCAATGTAGCTAATCGTGCTTCGGCAACCCGCAGTAGAGGCGTAGCCGGGGTCATAAGAAAAAATCCCCGAGCGCTCGAAAAGTTTGCCAAAGTCGATTGCCTTGGGTCCGCGTGTGCATTCGATTAAATCGAACTCAAACTCCTCGCCTGTGGAGTTGTTGATAAGTGTGATTGTGTTTTTCATAGCTTCTCCTTAAAAAATAAATTGCGATTATATTAACAAAAAGTTGCAATTTTGGGAATAAAATTTGCGAATCTAAGCGCGTAAAAATTACCATTTGTGAAAAATTTAGGATTTTTGATTAGAATCTGCGCTAAAAATCGCTTTTTAGATTCAAATAAAATTTAAGATTCAAAAGGGGGCGAAATGCCAAAAATCTGCGTCATTTTAACCACTACGGCGGATAAAAAAAGTGCGAAAAAATTAAGTGCGATTTTGTTGCGTAAAAATTTGGTGGCGTGTATCCAGCGGATTCGCATAAAAAGTCGCTATATGTGGAAAAATAAGCTACAAAATGAGGGTGAATTTTTGCTAATTATAAAGACGATTCGTGCGAATCGCAAGAAAATAAAAGCAATCTTTGATTCGCACCACCCTTATGAATTACCCGAATTTGTGTGCTTAAAGGCAGATTCAAGCAAAGCATATAAAAAGTGGGTGGCGAATGTATTGTAGTGCTAAATTATGCTAAAGTCGCGCCTTTGATTTTTTTTATATTCTAAAGCAAATGGAGCGACAAAATGGCATTTTTTAGAGATTCATTCTTTTGTAAAAATTTCGCACTTTTATTGGTGCTAAACTCGATTTTTATTGCCCTAGCGCAGTTTTCAAACCTCCCCAAACTCTTTGATTTCCATTGGTGGCACTGCCTAATTTTCCGCGAAACAATGCTTTTTTGCACTTATTTTTTGGCGTTTTGCTTGGTGTATTATTTGCCCCTGCCACGCGGAAAAGCGGGACGAATCATCAAAAAATCCTTTGTTGCGCTTATATCAATCGTAAGCGTCCTTTTGCTAATCGTAAATCTCTTTTTGGTGCTAAATTTTGGTGGGACGCTAAATGAGCATTTGCTAGGAATCGCCTTGCAGAGCGACCCAAATGAGACAAAGGAATTTTTTGGCGAATATTTAAATCCGAAGTTTTTTGTCTTTGGAATCGCCATTCTTGGCATTTTAGGTGCAGTGTATCGCTATGGCGATAGGGCGATTCGCGCCCTTATAGGGGGGGGGGGGGAAATCCTCTAAGAGCTATTTAGACGAATCTAAAAGGCACATTAAAATCTTTTGGATAATTTTTGTCTCGCTAGTCATTGCGCTAATTTTGGTGCATTGCCTTAGGATTCGCCCTTACAATCAGCGCGAAAGCGATGTGGTTTATGTCGCGGTGGATTCGACTAAACGCGCGATGACTTCGATATTTGGGGCGATGAGAGAGTATGAGCAAATTGAGGCGAATTTTAGCGAATACATTAAAAATATCGCCCATACCAAAGCCCCAAAAGATAGGCGAATCGCAAATATTGTCCTAATCATCGGCGAGTCGGCGCAGAGAAATCTAATGCAAATCTATGGCTATGCGTTGCCCAATACGCCGATTTTAAGCGCGATGAAAGCGCAAAATAAGGGTAATTTGTTTGTGTTTAATAATGTGATTTCCGCGCAGGTTACGACTTTTGAGTCGCTATCACAAGCACTCACTTTTGCCAATCAGGATAATCCCAATAAGCAGTGGTTTGAATATCTTAATATCATTGACGCGATGAGGCTAGGCGGGTATAAAAGCGTGGTGATTTCTAATCAAGAGCGTTTTAGCCTGTGGAGCAAGGCGACTACGACTATTTTTTCCCGCGCCGATGAGTTGCATTGGAGTGCGGATAGCGTGGCGGGAAAACGGTTAGATACGATGGGATTTGATGAGGCGATATTGCCGATTTTGGATAGGGTGGTGGAATCAAGCGATTCTGCGCAAAATGTGGGCGAATCTAAAGATTTATCGCAAAAAGACAACGCACTATTTTTAACGCTACACTTAATGGGTTCGCATGTCGGCTACTCTAACCGCTACCCCAAATCCTTTGAGCGATTTTTGCCTAGCGATATAACCCACGCGCAAAAATCCCGTGCCAAAGCCGACTTGGCAGAGTATGCAAATAGCATTCTTTACACGGATTTCATCACAGGCGAGATTATCAAGCGATTCGCGGATAAGGATAGCATTGTGATTTATATCAGCGACCACGCCAATGATGTGTGGGACACGGGCGAGGGTTCGCTGCGACTAGATAATAAAATCACGCGCTTTATGGTGGAAGTGCCGTTTGTGGTGTTTGTAAGCGATGAGTTTAAGACGCGCCACCCGCAGATTTATGCGCGAATCGCAAGTGCTACGAATAAACCTTTTATGATAGATGATTTGATTCACGCGTTAATCGACATTGCGGGATTTAAAGTCGATGGCTATGAAGTCGCGCGGAGTGTGTTTAGCGATGATTTTAATGCGAATCGTGTGCGAAAAGTCGGCACAAAGGCAAATGTGGATTATGATAAGGAGCTACGATAGGGTTTTACGAATCGCAAAATTTGCGTTGCTTGGCGGATTAGAGTTTATTAGGTTAGGGGAGGATTCTACTTTTTGTGAAAGCAAAACGAAGCAAAAACTTTTATTAGGATTCGCTCACCTTTTCCGTCATTGCAAGGTGAATCTATGGATTCGCCGAAGCAATCCACACCTTATTCGTCATACTGAGCCTTTAGGCGAAGTATCCATTTTGGCGAATTGTGAATCACTTGCGATTCACTTACTTTAGGCGAATCTGTCGTTGATTCTCTTTTGGGACATTGATTCGTCAATAATTTAGATTCGTGTGATTTGGATACTTCGGCGACTTTGTCGCCTCAGTATGACGAGGTGGGGTGGATTCGCACTTTGTGCGGGTTTATTTTGTTTTTTTGGATTGCCACGCCGAGCCTTTGGCTCGTCTCGCAATGACGGAAAAGTAGAGAGATTCTACTTTTGGCAAAAGCCAAACGAAGCAAAAACTTTTGCAAGGATTTTATTTTATTTTTTTGGATTGCCACGATTTTGCGAATCCAAAATCTCGCAATGACGAAATATTGTAGATTCACACCTCTTTCGCCAAATATTTTGCCGTATAACTTCCACTCTTTTTTGCGTTTTTGACAAGCGATTCCACGCTACCGCAATCAACGACTTTTCCGCCCTTATCGCCCCCCTCAGGTCCAATATCGATGATATAATCCGCATTTTTCACCACATCTAAATTATGCTCGATGACTATCATCGAGTTGCCAAGCTCCACTAGGTGGTGCAAAACTTTGATGAGATTATTTATATCCTCAAAATGTAGCCCCGTAGTCGGCTCATCAAGCACATATAGCGTTTTGCCCGTGTCTTTTTTGCAAAGCTCTTTGGCGATTTTTATGCGTTGCGCTTCGCCACCGCTTAGGCTTAGGGCGTTTTGTCCTAGTGTTATGTAGCCCAAGCCTATGTCGTTTATTGTTTTTAGTTTTTGCGTGATTCGCGGGATTTTTTTGAAAAATTCTAACGCCTCTTGGACGCTAAGATTTAGCACATCGGCGATATTTTTGCCGTTGTATTGGATTTCTAGCGTTTGGTCGTTGTATTTTTTGCCACCGCACACATCGCATTTGACATTTATGTCGGGCAAAAAGTGCATCTCAATGCGAATCTCGCCCTCGCCCTGACATTTTTCGCAACGCCCACCTTTGACATTAAAGCTAAATCGCCCCACGCCATAGCCTCGCACTTTCGCTTCTTTGGTTTGCGAAAAAAGCAAACGAATATCGTCCATCACGCCCGTGTAGGTGGCTGGATTACTGCGCGGTGTGCGTCCAATCGGGCTTTGGTCTAAATATATGACTTTATCTAGCTCATCAAGTCCGCGAATCTCCACTCCATCGACTTTGCTAATCTTTTTAGAGTGATTTAAAATCTCTTGTGCGATAGGTAGCAAAGTTTGCAACACAATGCTACTTTTCCCGCTACCGCTTACGCCCGTTACGCACACGAAATTAAGTAGCGGAATCTTTAGGCTTAGATTTTTGACATTATTTATATTTATGTTGTCAATCTCAAGCCACTTGGTTTGTTTGCGCCCGTAAAAGTGCCGTATTTGCTTTTTGCCATAGATATATTGCGCGGTGAGCGTGTTTGAGGCTTTTAGCTTGGCAATATCGCCACTAAAAATCACTTTGCCACCATTTTTTCCCGCGCCCTCGCCAATATCCACGATAAAATCCGCGCTTTTAATCGTCTCTCTATCGTGCTCCACGACAACAAGCGTGTTGCCTTTTTGTTGTAAATTGCGCAAAGTCTTAATCAATCGCAAAGTATCGCGCTCGTGAAGCCCAATGCTAGGCTCATCTAGCACATAAAGCACACCTGTAAGCCCACTGCCGATTTGCGAGGCAATGCGGATTCGCTGGTTTTCGCCACCGCTAATAGTGCGACTATCGCGCCCAAGACTCAAATATCCAAGCCCCACATCATAAAGAAAATATAGCCGTTCGCGAATCTCTTTTAGAATGCTTTGCGCGATGAATCGTTGCTCTTTGCTTAAATACGCGAAATTTTTTTCATCGCTAAAAAGCGCGTAAGATTCCTCAATAGGCATATCCACAATCTCACCTATGCCTAGATTTGCCACCTTTACGCTTAGGGATTCGAGCTTTAATCGCTTACCACCGCATAAATCACACACTTTTTCGCTCATATATCCGCTCAAATCATCGCGTTCGTTTTTATACATATCATAAGCGATTTTTAGGATTCCCTCCCAGCTGCTTTTAATCTTAGACTTGCCCCAATCAAAAGATAGCTCTTTGGGGCTACCATAGAGTATCAAACTTTGTTTGCTTTTTGATAGGCTCTCAAATGTGTCGCTAGGCTCGATTTTTTCTGCTTTGCAAAAGGCGTAAAATAGCTCTGTGTAATAGCTTTTGTTGAATCCAAAAATGACTTTGATTCCGCCTTTATTTAGCGGGAGCGAGGAATTTATGATTTTTTTATGGTCGATTCGATAATTCATTCCAAGCCCATTACAGCTAGGACACGCGCCTTTGGGCGAGTTAAAACTAAAACTTAAAGGCTCAAGCACCTCAAAGCTAATCTTACAATCAAAACACGCGAAATGCTCACTATAATGCGTTAGCTTTTCACCCTCCAAAATCTCAATCTCGCCAAAGGATTCCTTTAGCCCTCGCTCGATTCCACTTGCCACGCGCGATTTGTTTTCATCATTGATTGTAACCCTATCTAGCACGATTTTTATGGTGTGCTTTTTGTGCTTGGCGAGTTCCACGCTCTCATCAAGTCGCGTCATCACGCCATCAATCATCACACGCACGAATCCTTTTTGACGAAGCGATTCAAGCGTGTCATTAAATGTGCCTTTTTTCTCTTTGACAATGGGGGACAAAATAGTGATTTTGCTCCCCTCTGGCAGGGATAGGATTTGGTTGATAATGTCGCTACTACTCATTTGCGAGATTTTTTTGCCACATTTATGACAATGCTGAATCCCCACTCGCGCATAAAGAAGGCGCAAATAATCATAAATTTCCGTGATTGTCCCCACCGTTGAGCGCGGATTTTTAGAAGTCGTCTTTTGGTCAATGGCAATGGCTGGGGTTAGCCCCTCGATTTTATCGACTTCGGGTTTGCCGACTTTATCCAAAAACTGCCTAGCATAGCTACTTAGGCTCTCCAAATATCGCCTCTGCCCCTCTGCGTAAAGCGTATCAAAGGCAAGTGTGCTTTTCCCACTGCCTGAAAGCCCCGTAAATACGACTAATTTATTTTTGGGAATCTCTAAATTGATATTTTTTAGGTTGTTTTCACGCGCCCCCGTGATTTGGATAGAATCTTGCATTTGCGAATCCTAATGATAAAGTTTCAAACGCGGAATGTTACTAAAAATTGACTAAATTTGGTAGAATTTTGGCATTTATTTTGAAAGAGTGCGAATGGACGAAAATAAGGGCGTGAAAATTGGCATTGTCATTCCAATCTACAATGTCGCCAAATATCTACGCGAATGCTTGGATTC
>SAMEA104315433__coassemble_1536_pt1 | contig 8914 bp, 7 predicted proteins | sample SAMEA104315433__metabat2_low_PE_023 | metagenome-assembled genome bin SAMEA104315433 (sample SAMEA104315433) | gut metagenome | biome: Monkey gut; feature: monkey-associated habitat; material: faeces | place: China | collected 2013
TTTTCACAATGGCGATTTTGGCTTGAATCTTAGCAAAAATCCCACCAAAGAAGTCGCAATTGCGCTAAATGTCAATACCTCGATGAGAGGCTACATAGAGGCATTTAAGGAAATCGCACCATTTGTGGCTAAGCATATTTTGGGCGATAGGGAAAAGCAGTTTGCTAAGATTTCGCTTATTACTTTCTCTCATCTTAAAGTGCTTGATTTAGGCACTTTTTATAATGCTGATGACTTTACTCGTGCGCTTGATAAAGCAGTAGGCATTAAATCAGAGGAAACTAATCTCATTAACACTGCGATTATTAAATCTATGAAAAATTTTACTAAAGATAATGGGCTTAAAAAGGTGGTTTATGTTATTACAGATGCCGATTCAAATGATAAGAAAATGGCGGAGGATATGCTAACTCTTACAAAGAATCTCAACGCAAATATTACCAAAAATACCGCTACAAACGCCGATAATCGCGTGAAGATTCACGCTTTCGCACTAAGTCCAAATTTGGAATTTCTAAAAAATATCGCTAAAATCACGGGTGGCACTTACAATGAAGCAAATAACTCTTATGACTTTAAAAAGCAAATTTTAACGATTAGCAATGACAGCAAACCCTTTGATAAAAGCGAACTTGGCAATGAAATCCGCCCAAGCAAAAATCATAAGATTTATGACCCAAATAACCCCGATGATTCAGATGATAATCCACCAAGAGGAAGGGGTAAGGAGTAGATTTGATTTTTGTGTGGGTTTTGTGGGCTTTTGGCATTCGATAAAGCAGGATAGGGCAAACAGGGTCAGCTTTGCCGAGAGTTTAACGACCGTAATTTTCTCCGTCCTGCCAATAAAACTATATCAAAGCTAAACACAAAAAGTCAAATGCGTTTTAATGAATCCAAAAATACTCTTTTCATTTCCCCTTTTGGGCTTGAATCTTGGAAATATAATTGTATTTTATAGGAATCTTACGCTCTTTGGGGAGATTTTGCGCTAGGGTGCGAATCGCCCCGCTAAAATCATCAAAGAGATAGTAGGCTAAAGAACCCGGAATGGGGTTGATTTCATTCAAATAAATCTCATTTTTTAGCATAAAAAAATCACAGCGGATTAGCGCACCTTCAAAGCAATTTTCATAAATCGCTTTGAAATTTTCTTGTATTTTCGCACTCATTTCATCGCTCAAATTTGCCGCCTTTTTCTTGCCACCGCCTTGAAAATCCAAGTATTTGTCCTCAAATGCGAAAAATTCGTCCTTTTTCACTTCCTCGATTATGGAGAAAATAAACTCATTGCCCACCTTGCACCCAGCCAAGTTAAACTCCCTGATATGCGGGATAAATGGCTCTATTACCACACTACTATCATACTCAAAGGCGCAATCAAGCGCATAAGGCAAGTCATCACGCTCTTTTGCAACGGCGATACCGATGGAGCTGCCTAAATGCGCAGGTTTAATAATACAAGGAAAAATAAATTCTGCGTGAGAATTTGTAGTATTTACCACATTTTCGGCAATTCTAGTATCTTGCGCAAGATTTGTGGGTTGTGCAGGAAAATCCGAATGAGATAAGACTAATGGTCTATCGAATGAGGATTTTTCAAACTCCCGCAAAGATTGCGTGAGAGACGAATTGCCAAGCGTAGATTTTGCTATGCGATAATCCAGCACTTTCACTCCCCGCGCTTTCGCATAACTCTTCGTCAGCTCCTTACTAAAGCTAATAGCACACGCCTCGATTCTAGGACCAATAAATGGTATTTGATAAAAGTCCAAAAGCCCCGCGATTTGCCCGTCCTCGCCACTTTTGCCGTGGATTAGATTTATGACTACGCCACTTAAAATCTCGCTTTTAAATAAGCCCTTACGCAAAAATCCGCCTTTTGCAAAGCTAACTTTCGCATCTTTTTTGTAGGCAGATGAGCTAAAATGCTTTGAAGTCATCGATTCGCGCGGGATTAGATACAAATCATTTTGCGCGTCTATAAACACAAAATGCGCGATATTGCTAAGCTCCTTTTTTAGCGCAATTGCGCTCACTATGCTAATCTCGTGCTCAAAACTAACTCCGCCAAATACTACAATAAAATTCATATTTCCCCCAATGTGCGCGAAACACGCCAAAATTTTATCAAAAACAAAAGCTAGATTCTATCATATAAATCAATGATTTTATCTATCATTTTATCCTTTGTAAAATGCGCCAAATACCGCCGATATGCGCCATCGCTAAAGCGAGTATAATCCGCCATAACGCGCAAAATCGCCTCCGCAATCGCTTTAGCATCGCGTGGCGGGACAATAAGCCCACTTTCATTATGCAAATTCACAAACGAAACGCCACTGCCCTTAATATCAGTCGCAATTACGGGCATTTTGGCACTCATCGCTTCTAACTGCACCACGCCAAACGCCTCGTTGCGCGTGATTGAGGGCAAAACAAAAATGCTATCATTGTTTAAATGCGCTTTTTTGGTGCGCTCATCGACTTTGCCTAGCAAAAAAATGCGATTTTTTAGACTCGAATCCACTGCGCTAAGGGCTTTGATTTGTGCCTTTAGATTCGCCAATTCTGCGCCACTTCCAGCGATATATAGCGTGAAATCAGGCAAATAGCACATAGATTCGACTAAGTATTCAAATCCCTTGTATTGAACTAAGCGTCCTAGTGCGAAAATGGTTTTTTTATTTTGCCTTGATTTGGCTTGAGATTCAGTTGATTCGGCTGTTTTTGGCGATTCAAATAGCGAATCAATACCGATAGGAATGGCAACGATTTTGTCTCTAAAAGGCTTTAGTGTGGGCGAAAAATCCGCGTATTGTTGCGTGGTGGCGATGATTGAATCCGCCCTTTTTAGTAGCCAAGTCTGCAAGGGTGCGTAGAGTTTTAGCAAAAATTTTTGCTTAATTATGTCGCTATGCCAATGGATAATGATTTTTTTGCCCTTGTGATTAGCGCAAAATAGGGCAAGATTTGCCATTGGGTCAGGCAAGTGAATGTGGATAATGTCGTAATGTGCGATAATTTTGCGAAGTTTGAAAATCATCTGCGGGGCGATTGCGGTGGAGGCGACCTTGCCAAAAGACGCACAACGCATAATTTTCGCACCACAAGGCAAAATTTCCTCTTTGTATTCAAGTTTTGAGTTGCTACACAGCACATCACAGGCGATTTTGCGCTCATTTAGCCCTAGCGTAATGTCATAAATCACGGATTCCATACCGCCCAAATCAGGCGGAAAAAATTTGCCTAACTGCAAAATTCTTATATTTTCTTTCATTTAGATTCACCATTTAGGATTGTTAAAATCTGCGGGTAGGATTCAAGCAACGCCTTTATCGCCTTATCGTTGCCACCACGCATATTTGAGTGCCAAAGTGCTGGATTACTCGGCGGATTCGTAAAAGCCGCACCATTGCCCATAAGCGCGTTAGGCACACAGGCTATTTTCGTGCCTTCTAATAGTGCCATAGCCCACAGCCACAAATCATCAGAATTTGGCGCGAGGTGCAAAAATTTCTCACTATCCATTGCGTCCTTGTGTAAGCAATGTGGCGGGTATAAAACGCCTCCACAACCCTCCAAATAAATACTAGATTTTGGCTTATTTTGCCATTTTGTATTATTTTTGCGAATGATTTTCCACTCGAAAAAATCTTGTATTTTTGTAGAGTTAAAAGGCACGATTCGCGCCTTATGCGCCCAAATCGCGCTTTTGTCGCTCAAATGCGCCGTATATAGCGTAGAAAATAGATTGTGCGGATAGTAAATATCATCATCGATTGTGATGATGACTTCATTGGGAAAAGTCCGTAGTGTGTGGATAAATTTATTATAAACGCGCAGATTTTGCGCCACCCACATAATTTCAAGTCCAAATTTTTGAAAATCCAAAATCTCTTGGGGGATTTGGGCGTTATTTTGCGCAAATTCTTCCTTGCTTAGGACTAAGATGACTTTTTTAGCGCGTAAATCTTGGGCAAAAATCGAATGCAAAGCGTATTTTAAAATGCCTATCCTTGCGGGAAATGTCGTAAGTGTGGCGATAAAATCGCCCTTTGGCGAATCGCTATTTAGTGGCGTAGCGATGAGTGATTCAAGCTCTTTTGGGCTTAGCTCATAGTCTCTACTAAAGACGCGTAAGATTTTTGTTTTTAGGTGCGAATCGCCAAAAACCTTATAAAAAATCGCCTTAAAAAAAAGTTTTATTTGCAATTTTACGCTACTAACATTCATTTTTCAAAAACCTTATAATTTTTTGCGTCCAAAGCTAAGCAAAAAGATTGCTAATTTTACCGCAATCTGCCACCGCGCGACATATTTAAAACTTAACAAACTATATTTTATGTATGGCGAAATGCGCGAATCCTCGTCCATCGCGCTTAAAAAGCGTTTGGAATAACAAATAAAATAATCCATCAAATTACATAAATTTTGCAATGATTTTATAAGATATTTGTTATTTACCAAATCGCTATCGGCGCAAAATCGCCCTACATTTTCTTTGAATCTATCGCGGATATATGCCCTATCTGTGATTTGTTTGGCTATCACTTGTGGATTTTTGCTTTTTAATAGAGAGTTTGGATTTTGCGTGTAAATATATAAGATTTTATCCACACCTACGCTTTTTTTTGCCAAAGCACATAGCATAAAAAATAGCGCGGAATCCTCACTGCTAGTCAAATGACAATCCAAAAAATCCACCTTTTTTAGCGCATTACGCACAAGATTCGCACTAAACATTCTACCCCAAAGCGTAAGCCACGACTTTTTAAAGTTTTTAACAAAAATTTCTCCCAAAATAGCGTCATTTTCTAGCGTTTTTGTGTGAATCTTTGGCTTTGTGGAATGCGCCAAAAATGGTTCAGCCCTAAAGCCAAAATGCACCATATCAGCGCGATTTTCCACCGCCAAATCATACAAAATCGCACACGCATTTTCGCACAAATAATCATCAGCGTCCAAAAATATTATAAACTCCCCACGCGCCATTTTTGCGCCATTGGCACGAGCCAAAAAAGTGCCTAAATTGCGTGGATTCGCCAAAACTCTCACCCGCGAATCTTTGTGGCTAAAATCCCTTGCGATTTGCAAACTTTTATCCACACTTTTATCATCAACCAAAATGATTTCAATGTCATTTAGGCTTTGTGCTAGGCAGGATTCGACAGCACGATTCAAAAAATCCTGTGCGTTAAAAAATGGGATTATGATAGAAATTTTTGGCATTGTTATGGATTTCGCCTCATTGCAATATTACGCATTATTAAGGCATTATCGGCGAATCCACCCCATATCATTGCAATTCTAACTTAATAAATTAGATTCTTTTTATCCTTTTTGCCTAGGCATTTTTTGCATAGCACAAAAAGGCGCAAATTATCGCTTATCGGCTCACATTTTAGCGTTTTTGCTATGTCAAATTGCTTTTGGCGAATGTCATCATCGATAAATTCCATAATCTCCCCGCAACTAAGGCAAATGATATGATAATGATGCTCTTTTGATGCGATTTCGTAGCGTTTCCCGCCCTTTGTCTCAATGGAAGTCAAAAAGCCATAGGTTTCCAAAAACTGCAAGATTCGATACACCGATGAAAGCGATGAATCTTTATTGGCGTTTTTTAGCCCATTTGTGATTTCCTCAGGGCTTAGGTGAGTTTTGCTATTATAGATTAGCTCTAAGATATATTCGCGCTGTCTGCTTGTCTTTAGCTGTTTTGCTATGACTACCCTTTGTAGCCTTGCTATCATCTCATCGAGGCTTTCTGTCTTTTTGATTCGAGTATTTTCTGACACAATCATTCTCCAAAATGCAAATATTTTTTGAAATTATACTAGAATGTAAAGAAATATTTGGTAAAATCCCACAAATTTTTTATTTTACAAGGAGAAAAAATGTTTGGTTCAAAGCCAGTAAGTAGCAGTAGTGGGCAGTTAGAGGCATATAAGAAAGAGGCGGAAGTCATCAAAAAAGAGCTTGAGATTTACAAAGCTATCGCGCAATCATCTAGTTGTGAGTATATTGTCGCAATGAAAGGCGATGAAGTCATCTTTAAAAACAGAAAAGCAGAGGATTTGAGTAATTTTGAAGCGATTAAAGCGGAGCTAAAAGAGGGCAGAAGCGAAATCGTTACAACGCAAAATGATTTTAAATTGCACTCAAAACGCGTAGATGATGTGGTGATTTACTACCTAAATAGCGTTGATGCGCGTTCTAAAGAAATGGGCGAGGATTTATTGCAATTCTACAATGATTGTATGAAGGGCGGGACAATCGCTTGTCAAAGCGCGTTTGCGGATTTAGTCGAAGAGCTAAAAGTGATTTATGAAGCGGCAAGTGGCGCAGCAGATGGAATGACAAAGGGCATTGCTATCACAAATAGTTCATCACAGCAAATCAACACCCTTTATGAAAAAATGCAAAACGCCATAAGTTTGGTTAGCTCACTCACACAGCGAAGCAACGAAATCACCAATGTTATCTCGCTAATCGATGACATTGCCGAGCAGACGAATCTACTAGCACTTAATGCCGCTATCGAGGCAGCTAGAGCTGGGGAGCACGGACGAGGATTCGCCGTTGTCGCCGATGAAGTGCGCAAACTCGCAGAGAAAACACAAAAGGCGACTAAAGAAATCGCCATCGTGGTAAAATCAATGCAACAAGAAGCAAGTGATATTCAAACAAACACAGAGGAAATCAACGAAGCGACAGAAAATGTCAAAGAAAATGTCGATAAAATCAATAGTATGGTTCGTGCATTCAAAGACAATGCAATTTTGGCGGAGCTAAAAATCTCTTGTGCGAATGATAAAGTATTCTGCGGACTTGCGAAAATCGACCACCTACTTTACAAACAAGGGCTTTATTCGCTTGTATTTGGTATGTCGCACGAGTTTAAACAAGTCGAAGGCACAAGCTGTCGATTCGGCAAATGGTATTATGAAGGCGATGGCAAAAAGAATTTCTCAAGCACCGCAGCTTACAGCAAAATCGAAACTCCGCATTTGGCGATTCACACAGAGGCAAATGCTTTGGCAGCGCAACTTTTAAACACAAACAAAGCCACACCAAAAAATTTCATCGATGAAAAAATGCGCGTAGTCGAGGACGCGGGAAATCATATCTTTAGCGCGATTGATGAAATGCTAAATGAAAAATTGTCCGTTACAAACGCCAAAATCACAAAGCTAACCAAAGAAATGGAAGCCTTGTTAAACGAAGCTGAAAGCAATGGCGAGGGCGAATCTAAATAGCCTTGCCTTTGTTTTACGCCAATGAATTAAATGCACTTACAAAAAGCGGAATCTTGCGTGAGCGCAGGATTTTCCCCGCTGAATCCGCACTAAAAGATTTTGCCTCAAATGATTATCTGGGGCTATCCAATCGCGCCGATTCGCTAAAAAAAGCCTACAAATTAAGCACAAATCCCAAATATTTCGCACCACGCGCCTCAATGCTAGTAAATGGCTACTCTAAACTCCACCAAAAGCTAGAGTCGCGCTTAGCAAAGCTAAATGGCTTTGAATCCTGCATTTTGGTGGGAAGCGGATTTTTGGCAAATATCGCGCTTATTGAAAGTTTAGTTCGCAAAGGCGATAAAATCTTTATCGATGAGGAATATCACGCAAGTGGGCTTTTGGCGGCGAAGTTAGTGAATGGCGTGGAGTTTTTTAAACATAATGATGAGGCGGATTTGGAAAGCAAAATCCGCGCATTTTTGGGCGAATCTAGCGAATCTAATAAAATCTCCACCAAAGATTCACGCATTATCATCGCTATTGAGGGCATCTACTCGATGAGTGGCGACATTGCCAAAAAGGCATTCGCACAAATCGCCCTAAAATATAATGCCATTTTGATAGTCGATGAAGCCCATAGCAGTGGCACTTTAGGGGCGAATCTGCTAGGATATTTTGATTTTCATCGCATAAAAATTATGCCACATTTTATCAAGCTAGGCACTTTTAGCAAAGCCTACGGGAGCTATGGTGCATATATTTGTTGCTCAAAGCATATTTATGATTATTTGCAAACCCGCGCAAAGCCTATCATTTACTCTACTGCGTTAAGCGCGTTTGATTCGGCTTTGGCGTTTGTGAATCTAAATCTTATCCATAAAAATCACTCACGATTCCACGCCAAAATCCAAAAAATCCAAAAAATTATCCAAAAAAATCTCAAAATTAAAGTAGATTCGCAGATTTTTTCTATACAATTTCAAAGCCAAAATGAAATGCTAAAAACATTTCGCTTTCTTAAAAAGCGCGGATTTCTCGTGGGTGCGATTCGCAAACCAAGCGTGAAAATCCCGCAATTAAGGATAATTTTATCGACAAAACACAAAAAAAAGGACATTGCTAAGCTATGCAAACTATTAAAGAAGCACTTGAAAAATTAAACGAAAAAATACCCGACAATCTGCCCAAAATACCCAAAAAGCTACCCAAACCGCTAAATAGCAAAAGGCGCATTTTATTGGCGGTGGTGATATTTTTTGCAACGATTTTTGCGCTAATCACAATCATAGCCATATATGACACGCAAAGCAAAGTCGCCCAAGTGGTGCATTATACGCCCAATCGTGCGTTAAAGATTTTGGATAGAAAGGATAGGCTGATTGCAAACGCATTTGAGGAGGAATTCCGCCATTATGCGGCGTTTGATGAGATTCCCCCCAAAATCATTGAGACACTTTTGGCAGTCGAGGACACGATGTTTTTTGAGCATAGCGGTATCAATTTGGACGCCATTATGCGTGCAATGCTAAAAAATATCAAAAGCGGTGGGCTAAATGAGGGCGGTAGCACCATAACGCAACAGCTTGTAAAAAATGTCGCCCTTTCAATGGAGCGCACCTTTGATAGGAAGCTAAAGGAGGCGATTATCACAATGCAAGAGGAGAGTT
>SAMEA104315433__coassemble_1537_pt1 | contig 8911 bp, 7 predicted proteins | sample SAMEA104315433__metabat2_low_PE_023 | metagenome-assembled genome bin SAMEA104315433 (sample SAMEA104315433) | gut metagenome | biome: Monkey gut; feature: monkey-associated habitat; material: faeces | place: China | collected 2013
CATTCATATCCTTGCCCTCTTGCTTTAGTTGCGCTAAAAAAGATTTTACTTGCTCTAAATTGCCTCTCCTTGCAGCATTTATAAAGGCTAAAGAGATATTAAATCCAGTGGTTTTTGGTTTTAAATAATCCCATATTGCATCATTTGCCGAATCATATAAGGGCGGATAGCCACACTTTCCTTTGGCATTGACATTTGCGCCTTTGCTTACCAAATACTGCACTATTGCTAAATGCCCTTTGTCTGTTGCTTCAAGTAAAATGGGGTTGTCATATTTGGAGTGGTAATTTATATCTACACCAATATATTCCACCAAATACTTTACCACTGCCAAATGCCCATTTGTCGTAGCCCCTTGTAAAGCCCTATCAACTGCCCATTGATTATATTCACCACCAAAATTAAGCACATTTCTACTAACAAGCGATTTTACTTTGAATAACTCGCCACCTTCCGCTGCGTTTATAAAATCCGTAATATGAATATCATCAGCGTAAATAGTTTGAATCGATAATGCGCCCACCACAAATGCAAAAAGCAATCTTTTTATCATTTTATCCCCCTTTTTAGTTTTAATTTTGGCATTTTAGCAAAAAAATAGCGCAGATTCGCCACTATGAATCGCATTTTATGTTAGATTCGATAGAATTGCGATTTGTTTAATAAATCAAAGCGATTCGCGCAAAAAAAATAAGCGATTTAGCGCGGAAAACAAAGCGATTCGGCGCGGAGGTAGCTTTAGGCGATTTTGTGGGTTTTCGAGCGCGAGGCTATGAGATAAGACTAGAGCGTCTATCGAATAGCCGAGCGCGATGAATCCCGCAAAAGCGTCAAAGATACAATCGCGCCAAAAGGTAGCATTATGCAATTAAAAGATTCTATTATCACCAAAGTTACGCTCTTATTCGTTTTCAGCTCCATTTGCTTTGTATTTTTTGTGCTTTATTTTATCGCGGCGCAAAAGATTCGCGATGAGCAGGTGATAAGAGAGCGATTTAATAGCACAATCACTATTATTGATAATCTCATCATTGCGGGGGAAAATATCGATTCGCTTAAAGATTACCTAAGGTCGCTGAATTTTTTTGAGGAAATGAGTGCGGAAATTCGCTCACAGCACAAAAACAAATATTTTGTATTGCGTGGCATAAATAGCGTCATCGCTACGAACTTGCAAGAAATCGATTCGCATTTTTATATCGCACTGCACGATACAATCACTAATGAGACTTTTCTTTTTAGCGATTATAGGGAAGTCCCAAGCTATACCAATCACTACATTATCGCGCTTATCGCATTTATCACGCTTGTATTTTTTTATATTATCGTGTTAGATTCGCTTTTGCCACTTAGAAGTCTGCGCAAAGAAGTGCTAAAATTTTCGCGTGGCGATATGAATATCCAAACTATCGCCAATAATAATGACGAAATCGGCACTTTAAGCGCGGAATTCACCCGTGCAGCTAAGATTTTGGGCGATAGCGCAAAGGCTAGGACGCTTTTTTTGCGCTCCATAATGCACGAGCTAAAAACGCCTATCACAAAGGGCTTTTTAGTCATTGAAATGCTAGATGATTCGCCAAACAATGCCAAAGTAAAAGTGCGCCTTGATTCAATCTTTAAGCGATTAAATGAAATCATCAATAATCTCGCAATGGTGGAAAAAATCGATACGAATAATTACCAAGTGCAAAAAAGCGAATTTAGCCTTACGAATCTAATGCAGGAAGTCAATAAAATGCTAATTATCGAGTATGACAGACCGCGCAAAGTGATTTTAGAAAATCGTAACGCGATGATTTTAGGTGATTTTGAGCTAATGAGTTTGAGCGTCAAAAATCTTGTAGATAATGCCTTTAAATATTCCGCTAATAAAAAAGTGCGGATTTTTGTGGAAAATGCCGACTTGGTGGTGCAAAATGAGGGTGCGCCATTTAAAAATGACATTAACGAATATTTTAAGCCATTTTATGATGACGGCACGAATAACGCCCTGCGTGGGCTAGGACTGGGAATGTATATCATCAAACACACCATTTTGGCGCAGGGCTATGAGTTTGCGCATAAATATGAGCAAAATTGTCATTATTTTTACATAAAAAATTGTATAATCCGCAATTTGGAATCCAAAAATAAATCTATCAAAAAGGCGAAAAATGCGACTTCGGCGACTTCGACAAAATAAACATATCCGCGACATCTTGCAAGAAACTCGCCTAAATATCAAAGACTTTATCTACCCGCTTTTTGTCATTGAGGGCAGTGGGATTCGCAATGAAATATCCACATTAGATGGCATTTACCAGCTTAGCGTGGATAATATTTTGCGCGAATGTGATGATGCGCTAGGGCTTGGGATTCACCACATAATGCTTTTTGGAATCCCAGAGATTAAAGACAGCGTAGGCTCTAGCGCGTTGCACGAAAATGCCATTGTGGCAAAGGCGATTCGCGCAATAAAAGAGCGATTCGGCGATGAAATCATCATAAGCGCGGATTTGTGCTTTTGTGAATACACGGAACACGGGCATTGCGGGATTTTAGATGAGAGCGGAATCGTGGATAATGACAAAACGCTAAACATTTTGGCAAAACAAGCGGTGATTTTGGCGCAAAGCGGGGCGGATATTATCGCGCCAAGTGCGATGATGGATAGGCAAGTAAGCGCGATTCGCGATGCGCTAGATTCAAGCGATTTGGGGGATAAAATCATTATGAGCTATTCTACGAAATTTGCGTCTAAATTTTATGGACCATTCCGTGATGTGGCAAATTCCGCGCCTAGCTTTGGGGATAGAAAAACCTATCAGCAAAATCCAGCCAATCGTTTTGAGGCGATTCGCGAATCGTTGCTTGATGAGAATGAAGGCGCAGATATTTTAATGGTAAAACCTGCACTTGCTTATTTAGACATTGTGCGTGATATTAGAGAGAGGACGCTTTTGCCACTTGCCGTGTATAATGTCAGTGGCGAATACGCAATGCTAAAAAACGCCGCCAAAGCGGGGCTTGTGGAATATGAGGCAATGTTATGTGAGATTATGCACAGCTTTAAACGCGCGGGAGCGGATATAATCATCAGCTACCACGCAAAGGAAGTTGCAGAGATTTTGCGCAATCACAATTAAACGAAAGGATAAAAAATGACATATTCAAACCGAATCAAAAGGCTAAACGAATCGCTAACAATCGCTATAAGCTCGTTAGCACGGGATTTAAAAGCGCAAGGCAAAGATATTTTGAGCTTTTCAGCAGGAGAGCCAGACTTTGACACGCCAAAGGGCATAAAAGATGAGGCGATTCGCTCAATCAACAGCGGATTCACCAAATATACGCAAGTCTCTGGCATAAATGAGCTAAAAAAGGCGATTTGCGATAAATTATCACGCGAAAACGCCCTAACTTACGAGCCAAGCGAAGTGATTGTCTGCAATGGCGCAAAACACGCGCTTTTTAATGTATTTGCCGCGCTTGTGGATAAGGGCGATGAGGTGATTATCCCCGCACCCTATTGGGTTACCTACCCCGAGCTTACAAGCTATTTTGGTGGCAAAAATGTGATTATTGAGACGAGTGAAGAAAATAACTTTAAAATCACCGCCAAAGATTTGCAAGGTGCTATCAGTAAAAAGACAAAATTGCTTGTTTTAACTTCGCCCTCGAATCCCACAGGTATGGTGTATAGTAAGGAGGAGTTAGAGTCGCTTTATGCCGTGCTAAAAGGCACGGATATTGCCGTAATAAGTGATGAGATTTATGAAAAGCTAGTGTATGACAATATCCCTTACACTTCGGCGGGTGCGATAAATGCGGACGCACTAAATCGCACCATTACCATAAATGGGCTAAGCAAAAGTTTTGCAATGACGGGGTGGCGCGTGGGATATGCCGCCACAAAGGACAAAGAGCTAGTTAAGCTAATGAATAACTTACAATCCCAAAGCACCGCCAATATCAACTCAATCGCGCAAAGAGCGTGTATCCCAGCCTTAAGTGGGGATTGCAATATTGATGCGGAGAATTTTATTCAAGCATTCCAATCTCGCCGAAATCTCGCCCACAAGCTAATCAACGAAATCAAATCGCTTGAAGTGCGTCTGCCACAAGGCGCGTTTTATCTCTTTATCAACATTAAAGCCGTAAATGGCGATTCTATGGCGTTTTGCAAGGATTTGTTAGAAAAGCAAGGCGTGGCGTTAGTCCCCGGCGTGGCGTTTGGTATGGAGGGATATGTGAGATTTAGCTTTGCGTGTGGAGAGGAGCAAATCATAGAGGGAATCAAACGAATCGAATCCTATCTACGAGGGGCTTAGGGCAATTTGTTCTGGGGTATGCAATTTCGCACTTGTAAGAATTTTTGGGATTTCGCAGACTCCAAGTCTAGTCTCAATCCCAAAAATTCTTACAAATACAAAAGCCATACCGCCATTACTTCGATTGCGATTGCGCTAAAGCGAATCGACTACGAATCAAGCGTGAATCTAAAAGGATTCGTCATTGCGAGATTCGGCTACGCCGAATCGTGGCAATCCACAAAAAATCAATACGCACGAAGTGCGAATCTATATAAAAGTTTTTGCTACTTTTTGCTTTCGCAAAAAAGTAGAATACCCCTCCACTCCGTCATACTGAGGGCTTTAGCCCGAAGTATCCAAATCTAGCGAATTTAAATCACAAGCGAATCAATGTTCCAAAAGCAAATCAAACGAATTGCATTTAGATTCGCCTAAAGTGAGCGAATCGTCTTTGAATCCATAAGTCGCAAAAATGGATACTTCTCTACGCTCAGTATGACTAGGTGGATAGATTCGCGCCTAATTTGGCGTTAGATTCGCTTGATTCCGCTAGATTCGGCTTTTGATTCGCCCGATTCGCCACTAGATTCGGCGGATTTTTGCGTGGCATTTTCGCTATTTACGGCAAATTCGCTTGATTCGCCTATATTGTTTGGCGCGACAAAGACGCTATCTTTCGTGGCGAAATATAGCGCGATTATGCCTAAAATGATGGCAATCGATGATGCGATTAAAATCGATAGCTTCGCTAAAACCATTTGCTCCTCGCTGTCAAATGCCAGTCCAGCCACGAAAATCGACATTGTGAATCCTATGCCAGACAACACGCCCACCGCCATAATATGTTTGTAAGTAAGCCCTGTGGGGCGCACGGAGATATTTAGCTTTTCGCCGATAAATGAAAACACCACGATTCCTAGCGGTTTTCCCACCACAAGCCCCAAAATCGTCCCCCACAAAATGCCATCTACGCTTAGATTCACGCTATCATTTACGCTAACTCCAGCGTTCAAAAACGCAAACACAGGCACGATAAAGTAAGCGCAAATGGGCTGCAAAATCAGCTCCATTTTTACCAGCGGATTTTGCGCGTAGCTAGAGTATTTGGCGATTGTATCTAGCATATGCACTTGCTTACTTGTCTCTTGAATGTCGATTTTTTTATTCGTATCTTGGCGGAAAAAGTTGATGATTCCACCAAAAAAGTCATACCAAAAGCCACGATTCGCGCTATCGTCCTTTGGTAACTGCGATGAGCCTTCTTTTAGAAGCATTTTATTCCATTCCTCAAGCATATTTAGAATGCTAACAAAATATTTTTTGCGGATATTTGAACGCCCGGGAATCGCAAAAGCCAAAATCACACCTGCGATTGTAGCGTGAATCCCGCTATTATAAATAGCAATCCACAGCAAAATCCCCACGAAAATGTAGCTCACCAAATATTTCGTATCTTTATAGTTTAGATAAATCAGCACACACACGAGAATCCCAGTGATTGTCAGCCAATCTAAGCTAAGATTTTCCGTGTAAAGAAATGCGATGACTAAAATCGCGCCCAAATCATCAAATACCGCGAGTGTAACCAAAAAGATTTTCACAACATTGGGGATTCGCTTCCCCAAAAGCAAAATCGCACCAAGTGCAAACGCCGTATCCGTGCTCATCGCCACGCCGAATCCGTGCGCAGATGGCGTATCGTGGTTGAAATACATATAAAACGAAATGGGGATTATCATTCCACCCATTGCGGATAACACAGAGAAACTAACGCGCTTAAATCCCGCTAACTCGCCATAAAGCACCTCGCGTTTCATCTCTAAGCCCACCATTACGAAAAAAAGCGACATTAAAATATCATTGACAAAATGCCCCACGCTGATTTGCACCTTTTGTCCGCCGATGAATGCGCCAAATTCCTCATTTAAGAGCGCAAAATAAAATTCCCTATATTGACTATTTGCGATGCCTACCGCCAAGACAACGCAGAAAAATAGCAAAATCCCACCAAAAGATTCGTGATTGATGAAGTTTGTCAAGCCTCTTTGGAGCTTTTCTTTCACATAGAGCGTGGTTTGGATAGGATTTGTGTTGATTATAGTTTTATGCTTTTTTGTCTGCGCTTTCATAAAAATGCCCTTAAACTTGTTAAATTGATTTTATAAATGTGTAAAAATGAAAATGAATTTTATCAAAAAATATGCGTTTTTAAACTAATTTTTAGGAAATTTTTCATAGTGTTTCAATTCTCGGCAACGAGATGAAAAATAAATTTAAACATTAAAAGGACAAAAAATGGAAAAAATTGGAATTTTTTACGGAAGCACAACGGGCAGAACCCAAGAAATCGCAGAAGCAGTCGCTGAAAAGCTCGGCAACTGCGACTTAATCGATGTCTCAAACGCATCAAAAGATGATTTGGCAAAATACAACAATCTTATTTTGGCGAGTTCAACTTACGGCGATGGCGACTTGCAAAGCGATTGGGAGGATTTCGCGGGGAATTTAAGTGCAGATGATTTTAGTGGCAAAATCGTGGCGATTTTAGGGCTTGGCGACCAAGACGGATATAGCGACACATTTTGCGACAGCATCGGCTTACTCGCACAACTCGCCCAAAAAGCCACGATAATCGGACGCACGAAAAACGAAAACTACGACTTTAGCGAATCAAAAGCCGTTAGTGGCGATGAATTTTTAGGACTCGCCATTGATGATGACAATCAAAGCGATTTGACGGCTGAACGCGTAGAAAAATGGGTAAATGACATAAAAGGGAAGTTTAAATAAATTGAAATTTTATGGGCGTGATTTGGGTGGATTCGCACTTTTGGATTCGCCTAGATTTGCGTGGATTCAAGTGCAGATTCGCCCGAATCTTGCGTTAGATTCACACTTAAGATTCGCCGATTCGCGCTTTTTTATGCGAATCTAGTGCGAATCTAAAATCTTTTTTGTTACGATTCGTAATAGATTCGCATTTTTGCTCAAATATTTTGCAAAAAAATTAAACTTTTTAGCGCAAATCTAAAAAAAATACAAAAAATTTACAATTTTTTTAAAATTTCTGCTAAATTTAAAAAAAATAAAAGCAAAATTTTTCTACAATTACAACGCGTGATTTTCAAAATCCGCGTTTTTGTATTTCGCGCTTACGCGAAATCTCTAGCTAGGAATTTCCGCAAATCACGCATAAATTTCACTTCAAAGGATAAAAAATGAGTTACAGCAAAGGTATAGTTAATCTAGTCAAAGACAAGTATCCACAACAGCTTGAATTCCACCAAGCAGTTCAAGAGGTTGTGGAATCTTTAGAGCCTCTTTTGAAAAAAGAGAAAAAATACGAGGAAAACGCCATTTTAGAGCGATTGGTAATCCCTGATAGAGAGATTCATTTTCGCGTAACTTGGGTTGATGACAAAGGCAAAGTGCAAGTTAATCGCGCTATGAGGATTGAATTTAACTCCGCGATTGGACCTTATAAAGGCGGACTTAGATTCCACCCTAGCGTGAATCCGGGGATTATTAAATTTTTAGGATTCGAGCAGATTTTCAAAAATTCACTAACCACACTTGCAATGGGTGGAGGCAAGGGCGGAAGCGATTTTGACCCCAAAGGCAAAAGCGACAGAGAGATTATGCGATTTTGTCAAGCGTTTATGACAGAGTTGCGCCGACACATTGGCGCACATACCGATGTCCCAGCGGGTGATATTGGCGTGGGAGGACGCGAAATCGGCTATCTTTTTGGGCAATATCGCAAATTAGAAAATCGCTTTGATGGCGTCCTAACAGGCAAGGGGCGGAAGCCTAGTGCGCACAGAAGCCACAGGCTATGGTTGCGTATATTTCGCCCAAGAAATGCTAAAAGCGCGTAAAAAAGACTTAAAAGGCAAAATCTGCACCGTTTCAGGTAGCGGAAATGTGGCGATTTACACGGTGGAAAAATTACAACAACTAGGCGCAAAGCCCGTAACCGTGAGCGATTCACGCGGAATGATTTATGACAAAAATGGCATTGATTTAAAACTCTTAAAAGAAGTCAAAGAAGTCAAACGAGCGAGTTTGGAGGAATATGCCAAAGCGCGAAAAAGTGCGGAATACACGCCTATTAGCAAGTATAAAAAAGGCGAAAATCCCGTGTGGCATATCCCTTGCTTTGCGGCATTCCCAAGTGCTACGCAAAATGAGCTTAATTTGGCGGACGCAAAAGCATTGCTTAAAAATGGCTGTGAGTGCGTGAGCGAGGGCGCAAATATGCCTTCGACTATGGAAGCGGTGCACGAATTTATCAAAGCAAAAATCGCCTATGGTCCGGGCAAGGCTGCAAATGCTGGTGGCGTGGCAGTTAGCGGACTAGAAATGGCGCAAAATGCAAGTATGACGCCTTGGACTTTTGAAGTGGCTGATAAACGGCTACACGGCATTATGGAGAGCATTTTCCACAATGCAAATGAGACGGCAAAAGAATTTGGCGTGGCGGGGAATCTCGTAGCTGGTGCGAATATAGCGGGATTTAGAAAAGTGGCGGATGCGATGATAGAGCAAGGAATCATCTAAAAAATGCGCGTTGTATCTTTGACAATTTCGCGGGATTCGGCGCACTCAACTGCTCA
>SAMEA104315433__coassemble_1549_pt1 | contig 8875 bp, 8 predicted proteins | sample SAMEA104315433__metabat2_low_PE_023 | metagenome-assembled genome bin SAMEA104315433 (sample SAMEA104315433) | gut metagenome | biome: Monkey gut; feature: monkey-associated habitat; material: faeces | place: China | collected 2013
TACCATATAGGATTCGTGGGCTAAAGCCGATAGAAAACATCTCGCGGAATTGATAGGAAATCGCGGGGCTAAGCTCAAGTATGGCAATCATCACATCTTTTAGAAAGTCCCCCGCTTCGCCATTCCAAGTCATAGCCAATCCACTAGGCGCAGTAAATGCGAGTCCAGCGTTGAATCCGCCCCCGCCGTAGTTTAAAAAACTCTCACTCTTATAAAATAGCTTTGGCACGGGGAAAATCGTAGTATCGGCGTTGCCATCGACAATCGCGCCACTGGATTCATAGCCGACATTGCCGTGCTGATTTTTTATATCGTGCTGAACAATTATGGGGTCTTTTAGTGTGCCTAAGCCTTTAATGCCAAAGAAATCTGCCACCGCCGCCAAAGTGTCATTTATGGGCGGTTGCATAGTGCCGTCTGTCTGCAAATAGCCCATATAGGTGCTAGAAGTCAGCCCCCAATTTATACTGCCCTGCCCGATTTGCTTGGTGCGTGTGTCGGTGGTAAAATTAAAGCCGGGAATGTAAATCGCAGTTAGGCTTATCTCTAACTCATTTTTATCCTTGCGGACGCCGTCTAAAAAGCCCATATTTGCAGGATTAAAATAACTTGAATCCGCCCCAAACGCAGTCGCCACATACGCACTGCTTAGGGCGATAGAGCGCAAACTTTGCTCATTTATCTTAAAGCCTGAAGCATTTATTTGCGACAATAAAGCCAAAATCACAAATATAAGCCGAATCATTTCTTGTAATCACACCTTAAATTTTTCACTCTACAAAATCGCTCTTTTTTACAAAATCAAAAAAGCTAGTAATTATAGCAAAAAATGATTGCTAATAAAAATGCGGTGGATTCGCAAGGTGGATTCGTGGATTCGCGTGGTGGATTCGTGCAAAATTCTTATAAAAATTAAATACTTTAGGGCAAAAAGCGATTTTAAAGAATTATTTAGCATTATTTTATGCTAAATTCGCTACAATTCGCGCTTTTATTTTAAGATGAGGGATAAGGAGTTTTAGGCAATGAAGCATTTTTTAGCACTCAAAGATTGCGCTCGAGAGGACATTGTAGCAATTCTGCAAAAGTGCATTGAGATAAAAAATGACTTTTTAAACGGTGTGCGAATCCACCCGTATTTCAAAGACAAAGTCCTAGCGATGATTTTTGAGAAAAACTCCACGCGCACACGCATTAGCTTTGAAGTGGGCGCGTATCAGCTAGGCGGAAGCGCGATTTTTCTATCAAACAAAGACATTCAGCTAAGCCGTGGCGAGGGCGTGAAAGACAGCGCGAGAGTGATTAGCTCAATGGTGGATATGGTGATGATTCGCACCTTTGAGCAAAGCAAAATCGAGGAATTCGCCAAATATTCTAGCGTCCCCGTGATTAACGGCTTAAGCGATGAATTTCACCCCACGCAGTTAATCGCCGACTACCTTACGATGATAGAAAATGGCATTAGCTTGGGGCTAACTGCACCTTACGCGGATTTGGGCGATTCGCGCACTGCGCCACGCAAACCCATTGTGTGCTACATTGGCGATGGCAATAATATGGCGCATTCGTGGCTTTTTATGGCAGCAAAGTTAGGATTCGAATTGCGAATCGCCACGCCAAAGGCTTACGCACCCAAAAGCGAATTTGTAAATATGGCTTTGGATATGCGCCACGATAATGCAAAGATTATCATCACAGATAATCCCAAAGCCGCAGCAGAAGGCGCAAATGTCATCACTACGGATACTTGGATTTCTATGGGGCAGGAGAGCGAGAAAGAGACGCGCATTAGGGATTTTCAAGGATTTTGCGTGGATAGCGAGTTTATGAAGCTAGGCGATGATGCAATCTTTTTGCATTGTTTGCCCGCGTATCGTGGCTATGAAGTGAGCGATGAAGTTATAGAATCGCATCAAAGCAAGGTTTTTGATGAAGCGCAAAATCGCTTACACGCGCAAAAAGGCATAATATCATTTTTAGGAGAGCAATGATTATGGAGAATAAAATGCAAGATTTAAGAGTGGATTCGCAATTAGAGACAATCGCTAGAAATGCCCTTATAGCCAAGTCGAATCACATAAAATTCAATAACGAAAATTATGTGATTATAAAAGAAAATGACTATAATGAAATGATAAAAAATTACAAAGATATGGATAATGAAATCACGCAAAATCTCATCGAAAAAGAGATAGCAAAGGAAATGCCAAAGGACTTTGATGATGTTTTCATCGTGGCAAAATCTATGCTAAATGAGCATCCAAATGAAGCTGAGATTCGCCGCACGGTGCGAGAAATCAAAACGCGCTATCCGAATCTTTTCATCGATGTGAATGAATATTTCAAAAGCGTAATGGAAATTGATGATTGACTTTGAGAAATTCGCCAAATTTAGCAAACCCGGACCGCGCTACACGAGCTATCCCACCGCGCTAGAATTTAGCGATGATTTTGATAGCGAAGCCTACAAAGCGGGATTAGCGCGATTTTCGCATTTGCCACTATCGCTTTACACACACTTGCCCTTTTGCAAAAGTGCTTGTTATTTTTGCGGGTGCAATGTGATTTACACAACCAAAGAAGACAAAAAGCAAGAATATATAAGATATTTGCAAAAAGAATTAGATTTGATTCGGCAATACATTGACACGAATCGCCCTGTATTGCAGTTTCATTTCGGTGGTGGGACGCCGACATTTTATGACGCAAAAAGCCTAGAAATTATTATCAAAAATATAAGAAGTGTTTTTGTGAATTTCGATGAAAGTGCGGAGATTTCTTGCGAAATCGACCCACGCTTTTTTGATGAATCGCAAATGGCGGTGCTAAAAAATTACGGATTTAATCGCCTTAGCTTTGGGATTCAAGACTTTGATAGCGCGGTGCAGGGTAAGATTCATCGCATTCAACCCTTTAGCATTGTCGAATCCGCTGTCAATTTAGCGCACAAATACGGCGTTTATAACATAAACTTTGATTTGATTTATGGGCTTCCCGCGCAGAATTTGGCGACTTTTAAAGAGACTTTGGCAAAAGTTGTGCATCTAAAGCCAACGCGCTTGGCGATTTTCAACTATGCCCATATTCCGTGGATAAAAAAGACTATGCGGAAAATCGATGAAAATTTGCTCCCCACCCCGCAGGAAAAATTAGCGATTTTAAACTACACTATTGAGTTTTTGGCGCAAAATGGCTATCAAATGATAGGAATGGACCACTTTGCGCTTTCAAGCGATGAGCTATATATCGCCTCGCAAAATGGCAATCTAAAGCGCAATTTTCAAGGCTACACCGCCAAAAAACACACGCAAATCGTGGGGCTAGGGGTTACTAGTATCGGCGAGGGACACGATTATTACGCGCAGAATTTTAAGGATTACGAAAAATATAAAAGCGCACTTGATAGCGGGAATCTCCCTATCGAGCGAGGAATCACGCTCTCCCAAGATGACATAATCCGCAAAAATATCATTATGCGCCTAATGAATAATCTGCGCCTTGATATTAGGCGAATCGAGCAAAAATTTAGCATAAATTTCGCGGAATATTTCGCTGAGAGTTTAGCAAAAATGCACGAATATGTGGATTTGGGGCTTGTTAGTGTGAGTGGCGATTCGATAAATATTAGCGCGGAGGGCAAAATGCTAGTGCGAAATATTGTGATGAGCTTTGATAAATATATGACGCAAACGCCTAAAAATGGCGGTGAAAAGCGATTTTCAAAAACCGTGTGAGGACAAAAATGGATATAATCAACCTTTCAAAATCCTGCGTGAAATGCGCCAAATGCGTCCCCTCTTGCACCATTTACCAAATCCACCGCGATGAAAGCACCTCGCCACGCGGATTTGTGGATTTACTCGCGCTTTGCGCAAAGGGCGACTTAAAACTAGACAAAAACCTAAAAAATATCTTTGAAACCTGCTTCCTATGCACCACTTGCACGACTCAATGTCCGCAAAATATCGACACCGCCACGATGATAATCAAATCACGCATCGCAATCGCCCGTAAATACGGCATTTCGTGGTATAAAAAAGCATATTTTTTCCTACTGCGCCATCGCAAAATAATGGACTTTGCGTTTTCGCTAACGCATTTTATCGCGCCCTGCGCATTTAAAAGCGATGATGATAGGCTACGCTCCCGCTTTGCGCTATCAAAATTTGGCAAACGAACTATTTTTCCATTTGCCAAAAAATCGTTTTTAAATAAATATAAAAATTATCGATTTTCTCCTCGTCATTGCGAGGATTCGGCACGAATCCAAAGCAATTCAAATACCAAAGATTCGCCCAAAGATTCGAAAGATTCGAGCGATTCGCCCAAAAAAGTCGCCATTTTTATCGGCTGTCTAAGCAATTACAACTACACCGAAGTGGGCGATTCGCTTATCCATATTTTGGAGCGACTAAATATTAAAGCGGTTATTCCAAAGCAAGAGTGTTGCGCTGCACCTGCCTATTTCACGGGCGATATTAAGAGTGTGGTGCATTTGATAAAGAAAAATATCGCGCTATTTGAGGGCTTTTGGGCTGAGATTGATGCGATGATTATCCCTGAGGCGACTTGCGCGGCGATGATTATGGTGGATTGGAAACACGCGCTTGAGTTAAGCGATGAGGCGGAAAAAAGTGCGTGGATTGCGAGGTTAGAGCGATTATTGCCAAAGATTTATATGGCGAGTGATTATCTCTACCGCCACACAAATCTGCGTGATTTGCTTAAAGATTCGCCTAAAATGCGCGAATCTATCACATACCACGACCCTTGCCACGCCAAAAAGGTGCTAGGCATTCATAAAGAGCCACGCGACTTGCTTGGCGCGAACTATGAGATTATCGAAATGAGCGAGTGCGATAGATGCTGTGGCTTTGGCGGGGTTACAATGCAGAGCCAAAAGTATGGATTCGCGTTTGGTGCGGGGAGCGCAAAGGCGCAAAATATCGCCAAATCTGGCGCAAATATCGTTAGTGCGGAATGTAGCGCGTGTCGAATGCAACTAAATAACGCAATGGATAATAACGGCGTAAATACGCGCTTCAAACACCCACTAGAGCTAATTGCTAAGGCATTGGAGTAAGATTTGTAATTTTACAAAGATTTTAACGCCCAAATGCGTAGATTTGGCTTTGCAATTTCGCCGAATCTAAGCGTATTTAGCGCGATTATTTAGTGGATTTTTTAGCAGTAGGTTTTTTTACGCTTTTGGTAGTTTTAGCGACTTTTACGCTTTTTGCTACCTTTGCTTTGTCTGCTTTTTTATCCTTTTTATCCTTGCATTTGCACTTTTTCTTTTTGTGCTTTTTGATTTGCTTTAAAATTGCTGCTTCTAAAAATTCGCTTTTTGTTTTCGTATCTTTTAAAAATTCCTTAAAAAACGCCTCCACTTTTGCGACTTTTTTCTCGCTCAAAGCCACGCTTCCTAGCGCAAGTGTCTTGCCCTTTGTCGCTGCCTTGCTAACGGCTACTTTGATATTTTTCGCCTCTTTTTTCACGGCATTTTTCACCGCTTTTGCTTTTGTGCTTACCTTTGCGCTTGTCTTTTTGGCTCTCACGCTAGTGGCATTTTGCGCCTTTTTGACTACCGCTTGGGCTTTTTTGCTACCCTCGATTTTGTTGATTTTGCTGATTTTATCTGTTGCCATTTTTTAACTCCTTATTTTAAATTTAGTGGCATTTTCACTGCTTTTGCAAACTCGCTAAAAAAGCTCTCAAACTCGCCCTTTGCTTTGGAATCGCTATATTCGCTAATCCCAAGTCCCTCGCTTATGGCGCGTTTGTAGGCGATTCGCTCTTTTAGGACGCTACCTAATAAGTGAAAATCGCCTTTAAGCCCGAGCTTTTTGCGAATCTGCTCGACTTTTTCCTTATACGCTGACAATTCCCTATCCAAATGCACATTTGTGCTGATTTTATTCATCAAAATGCAGATTTGCACCTCCTCGTTAATGTCTTTAATCTCCATAATCGTCTCAAGCATCGTGCGAAGCACATCTGCGTCAAACTGCGATGGCGTTGTGGGCAGAATAATGCTATCGGCATACAGCATTGCCTTGCGCGACTCTTGGCTGTCAATCCCGCCTGTGTCAATCAAAATGTATTCGTAAAGCTCGATAAATTGCTTTAGCGATTCGGCGATATTGCCCGTGCGGTTTGAAAGCGTGAAGTATTTGAGATTTTTTTTCGCATTGGATTCGCTCTCGCGGATATTGGTAAAACTCTCAATGCTTTTTTGCGGGTCGGTATCCATAACCAAAACTTTACTGCTAGATTCGAGTAATTTTACGGCTAGATTCACGGCGATTGTGCTTTTGCCACTGCCACCTTTTTGATTTGCTATGGTGATGATAGTTGCTTGTTTTTTGCCTTTTTTAGCCATTTTGCTACCCTCTAATTGTGATAATCCCTTTTAGTTAGCGAAAATTTTAATATATTTTTTTGCAAATTGCAAGAGAAATGGGAGAAAAATTTACGATTTTTGCGATTTTTTGCACGAATCTTGCTTGAATCTTATACGAATCCAGCCGAATCGAACGCGAATCTTTGGCAAATTTTGCTTAAAATCTTTATAAAATAATTTATTTTAGATAGAATTGTGCTTTTGGAGATTTTTATGGCGTTACTGATTATTTATTTTTGCCTAACCATTGGCATTTCTATGATTTGCTCTGTGTGCGAAGCGATGATGTTTTCCGCCACACCAGCATTTGTAGAAAGCGCGGCGAAGCTCACCAAAACAGGCAAAATCCTAAAGCACCTAAAAACAAATATCGATAATTCTATCGGCTCAATTGTCATCGTAAATACCATTGCAAACACCGTTGGCGCGGCAAGTGTCGGGGCGCAGTTTGTCGCGGTATTTGGCGATAAGTTGCAAGGCATTGTGGCGATGATTATGACGCTAAGTGTGCTTTATATGGGCGAAATCGTCCCCAAAACCATTGGTGCAATGTATTGGAAACGGCTCATTTTGCCTAGCTGCTATCTCTTAATCGTGCTTTATTATGTGGCGTATCCGTTTGTGTATATCTCAAGGATTATGACATTTTTCTTTAGGAAAAAGGACGCGCAAAAAATGAGCCGAGATGAGATTTTGGCACTTATGGAGTTAGCTGAGGAAAGTGGCTCGTTAGATGAGTTAGAGATGGATATTTTGGAGCATTTAATGGCGCAAAAGTCCATAAAAACGCGCGATATTATGACGGCAAAAAGCCAAATGTTTGCGCTTAGCGAAAATGAAAGCATAGATTCGGCACTGCAAAAATTAGAAGCGCGAAAATACTCGCGAATTCCCTTAATAAGCGAAGATTCAAGCACCATAAACGCACTTGTCTTTAGGCAGAGCGTCCTAGCGGCGAATCTCACAAATAAAGGCAAAGACAGCCTAAAAAGTATAGCGAAAAATATGCGCTTAGTTAGCGAAAATATGCAGGTTATGGCGCTATTAAAGCTTTTTGTGATTTGCAGGGAGCATTTGGTGGGCGTAGTTGATGAAAACAAGCAATTTGTGGGAATCGTGAGTTTAGAGGACACGATAAACGCCGTATTTGGCGTAGGCAATCTGCAAAAGCACTAAGGAGGGCGGGGAGATGACTTTACTTGTAACTTACTGCGTTGTTGCCATTTCTTGTAGCTTTTTATGCTCGATTTTGGAATCGACATTTTTAAGTACTACGCCTAGTTTCGTGGAGAGCTACGCCAAAAAGCACCCCAAAATCGGCTCATATTTGCGCTATCAAAAATCCCACATTGATGACACAGAGGGCGCGATTTTGGTGCTAAATACTTTCACCGTTACGGGTAGTGCGACAGGATTCGGCATAGAAATCAACGCGCTTTACGGCGAGGAATATCAATTCGCCGCCTCCACCGCCTTTGCAGTCGCGCTCATCTATCTCACAGAGATTTTCCCCAAAACCATTGGGGCGACTTATTGGCAGAGCCTTGCGCCCTCTGTGGCGGTATTTATCCACTATTTGCTAAAAATCGCCTTTCCATTCGTGTGGGTGGCAAAAATCATCATAAAATTTATGTCCTTTGGGCAAAAGGGCAAAATCACGCGCGAGGAAGTCCTAGCAGCAAGTGAAATAGGCAAAAAAGGCGGTTCGCTCAACGAAAAAGAAACGCACCTAGTCCAAAATCTACTAATGCTTAAAAACTACCAAGCCACTGATATTCTCACGCCCAGAAGCGTGGTTTTTTCGCTAAAATACGATGACAAAATCAAAGACATTGCCAAATCCAAGCATATCTTTACATTTTCCCGTGCGCCCGTGTTTGCAGAGGATACGATTATCGGCATTGTCGATACGGCGGAGATTTTAGCAGAGGCACTGCGCGAAAAACCGCGTGAATTAGCGGACTTTATCCGCCCTGTATTTGTCGTGCCGTATAATTTGAGTGTGCTAAATCTTTTGCGCCTTTTTATGCAAAAAAACGAGCGATTTTTCGTGGTGCAGGACAGATACGGGCAGTTTTTTGGAATCGTAACCTTTGAAGATGTGATTGAGACGCTACTAGGCGAGGAAATAGTCGATGAATTTGATGAGGTAAGCGATATGCAAAAACTCGCCAAAGAGCGCACCACAAAGCTAAAAGCAAGATATTTGGATAGGATTAAGCAAAATTAGGGCGAATCGCATTAGATTCGCTCGAATCGCCGAATCAAAAAGGGTGAATCGCCCTTGATTCACGCCCGAATCCTACTCGAATCCCACAAGATTCACCTTTAGATTCGCCCCAAATTTTACGCAAATCTAACCCAAACTCAAGCAAAGTTTTTATATACTCGCATTTGCGTTTTAAAGCGCAAATTTATCTTAAAGGATTACAATATGCGGAAATTTTTACTTTATGTAGTCGCCATTTTGGC